>CESU01225921.1_pt1 | contig 11131 bp, 10 predicted proteins | sample 531141 | NCBI WGS metagenome assembly CESU01 (sample SAMEA2621401, study PRJEB7988) | marine metagenome | isolation source: saline water (ENVO:00002010), including
AGTTCCTCAAAACCAAACAAGGTTTTAGCAACCATCTTAAAATTATTATCCATCAAAATTATTTAGTAAGTGCAAAAATACAGTATTTTTGTTCGAGTTAGAAGTAAATAAATGACAAAAGAACATCCAAAGTGGTTTCAATCTTGGTTTGACACCTCCTATTATCACATACTTTATAAGCATAGAGATTATAAAGAAGCGGAAGCTTTTATTAAAAACATAGTAACGTATTTGAACCTCAATAAAGCCGATTCAATTCTAGATTTGGCATGTGGTAAGGGAAGACATTCCATTTTTCTAAATTCCTTAGGATATGATGTCACTGGATTGGATTTATCCAAAAACAGCATCGAACATGCAAAAACAAACGAATCAGAATCCTTACATTTTGAGGTACATGACATGAGAGATGTTTATGAGACTCAATTTGAAATCGTTTTAAATTTATTTACAAGTTTTGGGTATTTTCAAGACGAGATGGACAACTTTAAAGTCATTCAAACTATTAAATCGAGCCTTAAACAAAACGGAATTGGCGTGATCGATTACATGAATAGCCCTTTAGTGATTGATAATTTAATAGCTCACAATTCGTATGAATCAGACGGCATAAAGTTCGAATTAAAACGCAACTATAAGGACGGATTTATAACCAAAAACATTGAAGTGAATGATGATGGGAATTCATTTCATTTTGAAGAAAAAGTGCGAGCATTTACGTTTCAAGATTTTGAAACAATGCTCTCAAATGCGGGACTGCATTTGTTAGACTGTTTTGGAAGTTATAAATTAGAGCCCTTTAACAATAAAACATCTGAACGTTTAATCTTAATATTTATGGCGAATGATTAGTTTTTTAGCACCCATATTGGCAGTGTTGTTTGGAGTGTCTATTGTTCTGTTATATAGCAAATCAAAACCCTTAAATCTAAAATTATTTTTAGCATTTAGTGGAGCCTTTTTACTCTCAACAACTATTTTTGAATTGCTTCCAGAAGTGTATTCTCACGTAGAAACCAAACTCATTGGGGTCTTTATTATGGGAGGTATTTTGTTGCAGATTCTTTTAGAATTTTATTCCAAAGGAGCTGAACATGGGCATTTACATCATCACGAATCAAACACGAGGTTTCCATGGTTTTTATTTGTCAGCCTAGGAGTTCATGCCTTTTTTGAAGGGTTTCCCTTGAAAGATCACAATACTATTATCATAGGAGTGGTGATTCACAAAATCCCTATCGCTGTTTTAATAACAACTTATCTAATAAAATCTAAACTAAGCAAAATACAAATAATATGTTTTCTAGTGGTATTTACCCTTATGACACCTTTAGGATCCGTAGCCAGTGAAGTGTTAAGCATCTCACCCACTCTGATCTATAGCATAAACGCCATAGTCATTGGAATGTTTCTTCACATTTCGACCATCATTTTGTTTGAAAGCAGTGAAGGACATCATTTTAATTTAAATAAAATTTTAATGATTATTAGTGCAGTAATTTTAGCTTATTTTATATAAGAATTATGTTTAGTAAAGATGAAGCCAAACTTATGAGGCAAGAATTCTGGACCAGTTTTGGCAAGTCATTTCCACGAGAGTGGATACTTTATAACACCAATGTAAAAGGACTTAGTTTTAAGTTTTATTTTGACACCAAAACAGCTTATGTTGCATTATGTATGGATATGGATCCTGCTAAACAACAGGCTTACTGGGAACAATTGCTGTCTCATAAAACGATCTTAGAAACTGATTTTTTACCTGAAGTACAATTTGAGAAAAATTTTGAAGTTTCTGAAGATAAAATTCTTTCAGTTGCCTATGTCTCTACAGATTGTAAGGTTTCTATTCATAATAAATCTACATGGAGAATTGCAATGGAGTTTCTAAATGAAACAATGCTAAAGTTTGAAGCATTTTATGATATATATGAAAATACGATTAAGATTTGAGTCTTAACCGTATTTAAGTAGGTTTAAAAATAAATGGGGCAAAAAAGATTAATTAAATCTCATATAGTATATATTGATATTTATTTCTGATTCAAAATAACCGCATTTTATTCAAATCACAAAGCGTTAAGTAACAAGCGGTCATTCTATGTAACAAACGGTAAATTTCGAGTAATAAACGGATTTAAGTATAAAGTAAACTAAGGGTACTGTTGAAACATTGTCAGTTTTTCCATTGTTCTGAAAGCTCATAAATATCAAATTCATCATAGGCTTTCTGATATTCTAGTCGTCCACTCTGGAATTGACGCTGTAAGATATCTTCGATTAAATAATCTTCTTCCGAAGTTAACGGGTCAAAAGGCAATTTTAAAGACATATTAAATAAGCTTGCTGTATTATTATACCAAAAAGCACGCCATCCACTTCGTAAATATTTAATTAATTCAAAAGCAGTCTCACCTGTTTGTCTATGGATTAATTTTATTAAAATTTGACCTTCCGTAATCGTAAATTTTTTGAGCTTTTCTGCAAACTCTCCCTCAATATACTTTTGAACCATTCGAGTGTATTTCTTTCGTTTTCCCTTGCTCTTAAGGTTGGCAATGCGTTCATTTAAAGTTTCCAATCGTTCTGCAGCTAATTTAGCATAAGGATAAACTTTTATTGTTTTCCGCTGCAAAATCAGATATCGACGTCTAGACTCAGACGAATCAAATTTTAATTTTGGGAGAATATAAATCTCATTTAAATTAATAGCATTGTTTGTGATGGTATCCCCTACGATTATCAAATAATTTTCTGGAATCGAATCTTTTTGCACAGTCATTTTCTGCCCATAAATGAGAAAAGGAAATAGAAAAAGAAAACAACGGACCAACTGCATAACTAACTTTACTTGTGCGAATTCAAACATACAAAATATGCCTTAATCTTTGTGTGATTATCATTCATAATTGTTATTTTTAACCAAAATTAAATTCAGAATGGCACAGAAAACAATCCTTGATACAAACGCACTTACATTTTTAGAAAATTATCTCAACAATGCGGCTCCAACAGGCTACGAATGGGACGGTCAAAAACTATGGATGGAGTATCTAAAACCTTATGTTGACTCCTTTATAACAGATACTTATGGGACTGCTGTTGGAGTCATCAATCCAGATGCACCGTTTAAGGTTGTGATTGAAGGTCATGCAGACGAAATTTCTTGGTATGTCAACTATATTTCTGATGATGGACTTATTTATGTCATCCGAAATGGAGGCAGTGACCATCAAATTGCACCCAGTAAAATCGTAAATATTCATACCAAAAACGGCATTGTAAAAGGTGTATTTGGCTGGCCCGCAATTCACACGCGTAGCGCAGCAAAAGAACAAGCACCTAAACCTGATAATATTTTTATCGATGTTGGATGTAAAACCAAAGAAGCTGTTGATAAACTTGGTGTGCATGTGGGGTGTGTGATTACCTACCCTGATACTTTCCACGTTCTAAACAAAGATCATTTTGTATGCCGTGCTTTAGACAACAGAATGGGTGGTTTTATGATTGCACAAGTAGCTCGTTTATTACATGAAAATAAAAAGACACTCCCGTTTGGATTGTATATAACTAACTCCGTTCAAGAAGAAATTGGACTTCGTGGTGCCGAAATGATTACGCACACCATCCAACCCAATGTTGCTATTGTAACCGATGTGACGCACGACACAACCACGCCAATGATTGATAAAAAGACGCAAGGACACTGTGAAATGGGAAAAGGTCCCGTAATTGCATATGCCCCTGCGGTACAACAAAAATTACGTGATTTAATTACGGAAACTGCTGAGGCACATGAAATACCTTTTCAACGTGCAGCACTGTCCCGAGCAACTGGGACGGATACCGACGCTTTTGCTTACAGCAATGGCGGGGTGGCTTCAGCGTTGATATCATTACCATTAAGATATATGCATACAACTGTTGAAATGGTACACCGTGAAGATGTTGAAAATGTCATAAAAATGATTTATGAAACCTTATTAAACATCAAAGACGGCGATACTTTTTCGTACTTTGACTAGTTTCTAGTGGAAGAATACGTAGATATTTGGGACTCTGAAGGACAACCCACAGGAAAATCGTGTTTGAAAGATGAAGCCCACCAAAAAGGGTGGTTTCATCCCACTGTACATGTTTGGTTTTACACTGCTTCGCCTGCTCTTTTACTACAAAAACGCGGTAAATTAAAGCAGACTTACCCAGAACTTTGGGATGTTTCTGTTGCGGGACATGTGAGTGCTGGAGAATCTATCTTAGAAGGCGCACTTCGCGAAGTCAAAGAAGAAATAGGACTTGACATTCAAGAAATAGATTTACTACCTCTTGACATTCGGAAAAACACCAATTGGTTTGATAATGAAATTACAGACTGTGAATTTCAACATGTATTTTTAGTTCATTTGAAAACGGACGTTTCTCAACTACAAATTCAAGAAAGTGAAGTAGATGCAGTGCGGCTGTTTTCTTTTGAAGAACTCAAAAACTGTATGCTTCAAAAACACCCTATTTATAATATTGTCCCTGCCGACATGAGCTATTATCAGTTTGTGATGGATGCGGTATTGAAATTCCTCTAATTAACCCTAATTTTGCGTAATGCAAAACCAACCAACCCTCAAAATTGAATTCATAGCAATCATGGCATTGCTCATGTCTTTAGTGGCACTGTCTATTGACGGCATCCTACCTGCTCTGGCTGTGATTGGAAACGACCTTGGAGCAACGGACACTAAAGACCATCAATTACTAATTACCATGATTTTCCTTGGTTTGGGGTTTGGTCAGTTGATTTTTGGACCTTTATCTGATAGTTTTGGTCGTAAACCAATTATTTACATAGGATTTTTAGTTTTTGCAGTGGCAAGTGTGATTTGTGTGAATACGAACAGTTATGAAGTCTTAATTGCGGGTCGTATTTTGCAAGGTATTGGGCTGGCTTCACCCCGTACTCTAAGTATTGCCATGATTCGGGATTCGTATGAAGGCGATTATATGGCCAAAGTCATGTCGTTTATTGTCATGATTTTTATCCTCATTCCAATCATTGCTCCTACTCTAGGACAGTTTCTAATGCTGACATACAATTGGCAAGCCATTTTTAATGTGCAATTAGGACTTGGGGTCTTAGTCATTTTTTGGTTTTGGAAACGACAACCCGAAACTTTGGAATTTTCAAATCGAATTCCTTTTAGAGGTGCAACCTTAATTTCAGGTTTTATAGAGTTTTTTAAACACAAACAAGCCATTGCTTTTACCTTAATTTCCGGATTTATTACAGGATCATTTATGGTCTATTTGAGTACCAGTCAATACATCTTTGAAGTTCAATATGACTTAGGGGATGACTTTCCATTAATTTTTGCCAGTTTGGCGGTTGGCGTAGGGTTCGCAACCTATTTAAATGGGGTATTTGTGGTTAGAGTAGGTATGAAACGTATTGCATTACTCTCACTAGCTGCTTATACATTGAGTTCCTTAATCTATGTGCTATTATTCTTTAACCAAATAAACCCTAAACTTTGGGTGTTGCTTGCCTTTTTTGCTTTGCAGTTTGCTGCTGTTGGTTTTTTGTTTGGAAACCTTAGAGCTTTGGCTATGCAACCCATTGGGCATATAGCTGGGGTTGGTGCTGCGATCAATGGATTTATTTCTACTGTGATGGGGGTCTTAATTGCAAGTGTAATTGGTGCTTATATCAACACCACGGTTTGGCCCTTGTTTTTAGGGTTTACGGTATGTGGATTTGCATCAATGGTAATATTCCTTCTAAATAAACCCTTAGAACGTACAATTTAAAAAGTACCAGTATCTACATCTTTAATAAATTTAATCAATCCTTCAAAATAGACTTTTTGATCGTCAAATTGCGAAAGATGACTCCCATTAGGACATAACAAAAAACGACCCTTTTGGACTTCTTCAGATATGAATTTCATTTGTTCAGGGTCCATGGTATCATATGTAGCACCAATACTAAGAGTTGGTACAGTGATTTTATGCAAATCTGCCTTTACATCCCAAAATTTTAAATTTGCATCGCCTTTAATCCCAAATTCACTAGGTCCTTGCATGGTCACATATACATCGTAATTTATATGTTTAAAACTTCTATTCAGAGGTTCTGGCCACTCCGAAACAGGCAAACGAATGATGTGCTCCGTATAATAGTTATTGACGACCAAATCCATATAACGCGCGTTGGTGTAATCTTCTTTATCTTCATAAAACATGATTTCCTTTAAGACCTCTGGATCTAATTTAGGGGCCAATACTTCATCTGAATACTTTTGATAATCTGGAATGGATGGTACCATATTAGAAATAATCAATCCCTTTAAATTTTCTTGATATTTTAGCGCATATTGCATTCCTAGAATTCCACCCCATGATTGTCCATACAGATAAAAATTATCGTTAGTCAATCCTAAAGCGATTCGTACTTGTTCTACTTCTTCCACAAAACGGTCTAAATCCCAAAGTGATAAATCTGTGGGTTGATCGCTGTAATAAGACCCCAATTGATCGTAATAATAATATTCAATTCCTTCGTTAGGTAAATACCCATCAAAAGGTGCATAAATTTCATGTGTCATTCCTGGACCTCCATGCAGCAACAATACTTTCATTGTCGGATTGTTACCAACTCGTTTGGTCCAGACATTGAACTCCCCTTTTGGAGTTGAAATAGGAATCATTTTAATCCCCCCTAAATATTGATCGTCTTTTTCAGAACTGTCTAAATAGTCAATGTCTGAAGTGGCAATAGACGTTTTAATTTCTGTTTTGCAAGACGTTAACACAAACGCAAAAAGAAGAATGTATAATAAATTGGTTTTCATATGAGTTATTTTGAGTGAATATAATTAATTAAAATGAGTTTTTCATAATTGTATCTACAACTTCAGGATTTAATAAGGTACTAATATCTCCTAAGTTAGAAGTGTCCTGACTCGCAATTTTACGAAGAATACGGCGCATGATCTTTCCGGAACGAGTTTTTGGAAGCCCTGAAGTAAACTGGATTTTATCAAGTTTTGCAATCGGTCCTATTTGCTTACTGATAAGCTCATTGATTTCGGTTTTTAGAGTATCAGTTAAATCATGTGAATTTTTCAAAGTTACAAATCCATACAAGGCACTGCCTTTTATAGCGTGGGGGTACCCAACTATGGCGGATTCTGCTACGTTTGGATGCTCATTGATAGCATCTTCAATTGGGGCTGTTCCCAAATTATGCCCCGATACAATTATAACATCATCCACACGACCCGTAATGCGGTAGTGGCCATTTTCGTCTCTTAAAGCACCATCTCCAGTAAAATATTTTTGATCATACGCTGAAAAATAGGTCTCTTTATAACGTTGATGGTTCCCCCAAATGGTACGTGCCATGGAAGGCCACGGGAATTTAATACACAATCGCCCTTCAACTGAATTACCTTTAATTTCATTGCCGTTTTCATCCATCAAAGCGGGTTGAATCCCCATAAAGGGCAGCGTTGCAAACGCTGGCTTTCCTTCAAAACTATTTGGGATTGGTGAAATCATAATTCCTCCCGTTTCAGTTTGCCACCAAGTATCTACAATAGGACACTTATTTTTTCCAATATGATCATTGTACCAATGCCACGCTTCTTCGTTAATGGGCTCGCCAACCGTTCCTAAAATTTTTAATGAGGATAAATCGTAGGGAGTCACAGCATCTAATCCTTCTTTTGCCAAAGCCCTAATAGCAGTAGGTGCTGTATAAAACTGAGATACCTTATGTTTTTCTACAATGGACCAAAAACGACCATAATCAGGGTAACTCGGTACCCCTTCAAACATAAGTGTCGTGGCACCATTTAAGAGTGGTCCATACACAATATAACTGTGTCCTGTAATCCAGCCGATGTCTGCCGTACACCAATAGACATCCTTCGGTTGGTATTGAAAAATATTTTTGAATGTATAAGCGGCATAGACCATATAGCCAGCAGAGGTATGAACCATTCCTTTGGGTTGCCCTGTAGAACCTGACGTATACAATATAAACAAAGGATCTTCAGCGTCCATCACAGTCGCTTCACATTCATCAGAAGCCTTTTCTAAAAGAGGTTCTAACCAAAAATCCCGTCCTCGAACCATAGTTATATCGCTATGAATTCGTTTGGCTACCAGCACAGATTCAATACCATTACAGTCCATAAGTGCGGAGTCTACAATCGATTTCAAATCAATTGATTTTGCTCCTCTAAAACCTCCATCACTAGCAATTACCATTTTACAATCACAATCATTGATACGTGTTGATAAGGCACTTGCCGAAAACCCTGCAAAAACAACAGAGTGAATGGCACCAATACGCGCACATGCTAAGACCGAAATTGCCAACTCAGGAATCATGGGCAAGTAAATACAAACCCTGTCCCCTTTTTGAATGCCTTTTGATTTTAATACGTTTGCAAACTGATTGACACGTTTGTGGAGTTCTTTATATGAAATTGCTTCGGAGGGGTCATTTGGATTATTAGGTTCAAATAGAATAGCCGTTTTATTGCCATTGATAGTGAGATGACGATCGATACAATTTTCAGAGATATTGAGCTGAGCACCTTTAAACCAACTGACTTTAGGAATGGAAAAATCCCAATCTAAAACCTGACTCCAAGGACGTTTCCAAGTGAAGTTTTCCTTAGCAATCGTTGCCCAAAATACTTCAGGATTTTCAACAGATTCAGAATAATTTTCATGGTATTCTTTTAGGTTTTTTATTTCAAAATTAATCATGATCATAAAATTAAGTCTCTAATATAACACATTTAGCTTAACATTTTTATACATTTAGACTAATAAACCGAATAAAATTAGATTAAAATGAGCATTAAAAAATTTCTTTACTTTTCATTGTTTTATGTGATTATTTATAGCTGTTCTTCAAACAATAACTCCAATACTGATCAAGTAGATAATACTTTAATTCCAGTCGATTTATCATCTTATTTTACGATTGATTTTACTGCGTTGCCTAACTATGCTAATCAGGACATTCCAAACTATATTACAAAAGATAATACACCTGCATCGAATCCAATCACTGATGAAGGTGCAATTTTAGGACGTGTTTTATTTTATGACACAAACCTTTCTTCTGATAATACAGTAGCGTGTGCTAGTTGTCATGTTCAAAGCGAAGCTTTTGGAGATTCCAACAGAGCGAGTATCGGAATTAATGGCTCTACGGCTAGACATTCAATGCGTTTGGTTAACAATCGTTTTGCGAATGGAAATGCGTTTTTTTGGGATAAGCGTGCAGCAACTTTAGAAATACAAACTACACAGCCGATTCAAGACCATATTGAAATGGGGTTCAGCGGCGAAGACGGTGATTTGAGTTTTGACGACTTAATCACAAAACTCGAAAACATTCCTTTTTACCCTGTCTTATTTTCCAATGCTTTTGGAACTGAAACCATTTCCGAATCCCGTATTCAACAAGCCTTAGCACAATTTGTAAGAAGTATTCAATCCTTTGATAGTAAATATGACCAAGGTCGTGCGCTTGCTGCCAACAACAACCAACCCTTTCCAAATTTTTCGAATTTGGAAAATGATGGAAAAAATTTGTATAACCAACCCCCTGTTTTTAACAATAACGGGATGCGAATCAATGGTGGCGTAGGGTGTGCTGGGTGCCATCAAGGCCCTGAATTTGATGTTGATCCTAATTCTCTTAACAATGGAGTTATAGGCACCATAGGTCAACTTGGATCGGATTTGACCAACACTAGAGCACCAAGTCTTAGAGATGTCGTAAAACAAAATGGTGATACCAATGGCGGATTTATGCATAATGGTGCTTTTGAAGAATTAATTGGTGTTATAAATCATTATAATCAGATAAATTTAACAGGAAATAATAACTTAGACCCAAGACTCCGACCAGGGGGAAATCCACAGCAGCTAAATATGACTCTTAATGAAAAAAATGCATTAATAGCATTTATGGAAACATTAAGTGGAGCAGATCTTTATACAAACTCTAAATGGGGTAATCCTTTTATTGATTAATCCTTTTTTATTAAAACCATTTTTTCAGTTTTAATAATTTAACTTTGCGTTAAAACCAATCTAATTTTGGAATTAAAACGGCTTTATTTTATTGACGCTATAAGAGCCTTTGCCATATTAATGATGCTTCAAGGGCATTTTATTGACACTTTATTGGCAATCGAATATAGAGACACCAACAACTTAGCTTTTAATACTTGGACGTATTTTAGAGGCATTACTGCACCCGTATTTTTCACCATTTCAGGGTTAATTTTCACGTATTTACTTATCAAAGCTAAAGAAAAAGGAACCCTCAACCAACGGATGAAAAAAGGAGTCATTCGTGGTCTTATGTTGATTGGAATTGGATATGCACTCAGAATTCCAATTTTTAGATGGCTAACGGGATCTTTTGGCACCTATTTTATGGTAATTGATGTGTTGCAGATTATTGGTCTCTCCTTAATTTTGATTGTGGGTATTTATATCCTCTGTCAAAAAAAGACCTTGCTATTTTCTATAACAATGCTTTGTTTAGGTACGTTTATATTTCTTAACGAACCCCTTTACAGGAACTTTGCTGCTGAAGGAGTTTCCTTATTTTTTGCTAATTACGTTACAAAAGTTAATGGGTCAGTCTTTACAATAGTGCCATGGTTTGGATACATGGCTTATGGTGCTTTTATTGCGACTCTGTTCTATAGCTACTTATTACGTCCCCGCTTTAAGATTGCTATTGTAACAGGTTTTTTTGCGGTAGGCTTGGGGTTGATTTATGGATCCTCTACCCTTCTTCACTGGCTTACATCAGTCACGGATATTACACTCTTTTTTGAAGTCGCTAACTATAATTATCTATTTGTCAGACTTGGAAATGTGTTGATATTATTTGGATTATTTTATGCTTTAGAGTCCTATTTAAAACACCCTGTGATTTTGAAAATTGGACAAAAAACACTTTCAATTTATGTCATTCATTTCATCCTTCTTTATGGAAGCTTTACAGGGATGGGACTAAACAGAATATTTGGAAAAAACTTAACTCCACACGAAGCAATTACAGGAGCCTTGTGTTTTTTGGTGGGCGTAAGTT
>CESU01023824.1_pt1 | contig 11109 bp, 10 predicted proteins | sample 531141 | NCBI WGS metagenome assembly CESU01 (sample SAMEA2621401, study PRJEB7988) | marine metagenome | isolation source: saline water (ENVO:00002010), including
TATTATTATTATTAACTTTTAATCGCACTGTTAAATTTAATCTGACTAAGTGCACGAGGAATTACAATGAAACCCTATTTTTTCTATAATAAATTTTATATAACAGCATTTAGTTTATTACTTAGCTTTAATCTAATTGCACAAGAAAATACTCTATTAATCGAAGAGATTATCGTAACTGCTGAAAAGCGAAGTGAAAGTTTACAAGATATATCTCAAGCAGTTACTGCTTTAAGCAGCTCTGACCTAGAGGAAAAAAATATTAATTCTTTTGTAGACCTAGGCTCAATCATTCCTGGAGTCACGGTTGCTAAAAACGAGGGTTATAAAACAGTTATTTCGATTCGTGGAGTTGGAAACGAAACTAATCAAAATGCAATTGCCGCCCCATCAGTAGCATTTCATATGGATGGTATTTTTATAGCATCACCTTTCTCTTTGCAAACAGACTTTATTGATATTGATAGAATTGAAGTATTAAGAGGCCCACAAGGCACACTTTTTGGGCAAAACTCAACTGGTGGAGCTGTCAATGTTATAAGTAAAAAACCATCAACAGATGAGTTTAGCGGTAAAGCTGATTTAACTTTAGGAAACTATGGCCTAAAAAAATATCGTACCAGCATAAATATGCCTATTAGCGACAAGGTTGCTACAAGATTCTCTGTTTCATCTACTGAGCGAAATGGATTCAGTAATAATGTCTATACTGGTCAAGATTTAGATGATGCTAATAATATGAGTATAAGAAGTGATTGGCTTTTTGATCTAAGTGATACATCTAGTTTAAGAATTTTTGGTCAATACTTTGATATAGATCGAAATGGTTCAGCTATGAGGGGTATTGATGATCCTACGTCTGGAATGAGAAATTTATCACAAGATACTCTTTCAGAGCACGATCTCACCTCTTATGTTGTTGCTGGTATCTTTGAGTCTGATTTAGGTTATGCAAACTTAAAAGCTATGGCTAGCATACAAGAAGATGATATTTCAGTAGTAAGAGATAACGACAGACATAATTATGGCGATCTTGTAAAAGTAATCCCTGGGTTGGGTGCAGATGCAACTTATCAAAGGTCAGAATTTACTCCTGAAACTTCATTGGTTGAGTCGAAAACATTTGAAATTAATTTAGTTTCTAATGAACCCCTTTTTGGATCTTTAGATTGGACTTTAGGCGCGTTTTATATGGAGCATGATATTGAAAATCATATTCGAGGTTATAGAGATAATAATCTTGATGGTGAAATAATGTATGAATGCAGTAATCCTATTGCTAACCCTGCAAATTGTTATGATCATGATTATGGAATTCCTGGGCGCTTTGATGTATTTGGAGCAGAATGGGATTTTGTTACCGATGCTTTTCCAAGCAGAGAATCTTACTCCGTTTATGCTCAAACAACTTATAGCTTTAGTGATGATGTTCGTTTAGTTTCCGGTCTTCGTTATTCAGAAGATTCTTTTGATACAGATGTTACTAACTTTTTTAATGTGGAGACTTTTCAAGCAGCAGGAACAGTAGATAAAATTACAGGTAAAATTGTCGGTGAGTTTGATCTTGCAGATGACACTATGGCATACGTATCTTTTTCTCAAGGATTCAAGCCAGGCGGAAGTAATTTAACATTTGGTTTTACAGAAGCAGAAGATGCTGCATCAGGCACTCCATTAGCACCTGCAATGGTATTCCCAACCTATGAAAGTGAAACTGTCGAAGCTTTTGAAGTAGGATTAAAAACTGATCTTCTAAATGGAAGAGCAAGAGCAAATATTGCTGCATTTACTTATGATTACAAAAATCTTCAATTTCAAGCAACTGATCCTGATCCTTATAGAGGTGGCGTAGCTAATATTCCTGAATCAGAAATGTCAGGAGTTGAAATTGAGTTCACGGCATTAATATCAGAATCTTTAAGTATGGATATCAATATGGCCTTTCTTAATTCAGAAGTTTCATCAGACTATGAGGTTCTTGACAATGTTGATGCATATCAATACTTTTTTGGACAAGAAGACTTACGATATGGACTTAGAGAAAACGTTAGAGGAAATCAATTAGCAAAAAGCCCAGACTTTACTGCAGATATAAATATGGTTTATGAAACAGAATTATCTTCAGGCAGACTGCTTACAGCAATCCTTCAATATGTCCATAGAGGAGAATTTCAACAACGTGTTTCTAATAATTCAGCAGTTGATGCTATAGATGCTTACGATCTGCTTAATGTAACAACAAGATTAGAGTTCCTTAATGAAGATTGGGGAGTGGATTTTAAATTACTAAATCTAACTGACGAAGACGGAGTAAATTCAAGTATGACTGATGTATTTGGAGTTGCTGCAACCGGTTTAGAGTTAATACCACCTCGTCAATTTATGGTTCGTTTAAGTAAAAATTTCTAATTAGAACAACTTTTATCTCATACGAGTTAATGCGAGATTATGTTATTATTCATTCAATCTCGCATTTTTTTAAAAACACATGGACAAACAATTTATACAAGCTAAAGAGCTTCTAAAAGACTCTTTTCAACTTGCCTGGAAAGTATACGAAAGTGGTTATAGGCCAAATTACATAATAGGAGTTTGGAGAGGTGGCGCACCCATTGGTATCGCCGTTCAAGAATTTCTCGATGTCCTAGGTGTTAAATCAGATCATATAGCAATAAGAACTTCTTATTACAACGACATAGGAAAGCGCAATGATGAGGTTCAAATTTATGGACTAAATTATGTGATTAGAAAACTTGAATCAGAAGACTCATTACTCATTGTTGATGATGTTCATGATACAGGCATATCAATCCAACAAATAATTTCAGATATTAAGAAGGCTTGCAAGAAGAATACTCCTGAAATAAAAATTGCTACACCTTACTTTAAACCTCTTAAAAATAAGACCGATAGAGAACCTGATTACTACCTCCATGAAACTGATCAGTGGCTTGTTTTTCCTCATGAACTTCAAGGCTTAACTCTAGATGAAATTAAGGACAATAAACCTGAACTCAACAGCTTAATCGATTCAATTAGCCCATTAATTGATAAGTAAAGTAATTTAAAAAAGATGATAAAAAAAATAACACTAGGATTAACTCTTCTAGTTTTTCTATTAGTTTTCTTAGGTCGGATTTTTCTTCCAGCTATGCTTGATAAGCAAATGAACCCAGTTTCAGAGCATTTACCTTTTGTCGTGTCAGATAAGGCTAAAGAGTTGCACAAAACACTAATGATAGGTGATTGGCACTCAGATAGCGCTTTATGGAATCGAGATTTAAGCAAGACTTATGATTATGGTCATGAAGATATACCAAGAATGCAAACAGGAAATGTAGCCTTGCAGATGTTTACTACAGTAACTAAATCACCTTCTGGTCAAAATTTTGACAGCAATGAGACGGACGCTAGAGATAATATTACTGCTCTGGCTATTGTCCAAGGTTGGCCAATTAAGACTTGGTCAAGTCTTACAGAAAGAGCAATCTTTCAGGCAGAAAAAATTCGTGATTTATCAGTTCGAGATTCTAAAAATTTCATGTTGATAGAGTCTCAATCAGATTTGAAGCAATTTATGATTAAAAGAGAATTAAATCCAACATTAATCGGCGGTCTCATTGGTACTGAAGGATCTCATGCTTTGGATGGAGACTTAACTAATATACAAAGGCTTTATGACAAAGGTTTTCGAATGATGAGTTTGCATCATTTCTTTGACAATAAGCTTGGGGGATCATTGCACGGGATAACCAAGCAAGGATTAACTGATTTTGGAAAGCAGTCCATAGTTGAGATGCTTCGCTTAAATATTATTATTGATGTTTCTCACTCTTCTGAAAGTGTTGTCAAAGATGTTCTAGATATCACTAATAGACCCATTGTTGTTAGCCACACAGGCTTTAACGGATATTGTGAATCTCCTCGTAATATTAGTGATGATTTAATGCAATCAATTGCTAAAAAAGGTGGATTAGTTGCTATTGGTTTTTGGGATGGAGCAATTTGTAACAATACTCCTAAATCAGTTGCTGAAGCTATTATGTATGGGATTGAGCTTATCGGCGTTGATCATGTAGCTTTAGGATCAGATTTTGATGGAACTATTACCCCAGGCTTTGATAGCTCAGAGCTTGTAGCAATAACGCATGAATTACTTGAACTGGGCTTAAGTGACCTACAGATTAGAAAGGTGATGGGCGGTAATATGTTTACTTTCTTGCAACAGAACTTACCTATAAATTAAATAAAGTTTTAAATGATTAATTATCTTCGTCCTGTTTACCCCTTTCTTCTAGGACTGGGTTTTATTTTATGGTCCACAACATTCTTTAAATTAGCTCTTTTAAATAGTTTGGCTCAGTTAGTTCTTTTTACCTTAGTAGTATGTATACCTATTTGGCGAACTGGAAGAATGAGCTATGTAGATATAGGCTGGCCTTGGGGGTTAGTCTTACTTGGTATTATCAGTTTTTGTTTTAGCGATGGTTACTGGTTGCGATCTCTTATTGTAAGTAGTGTAGTTATATTGATTGGACTTCGCATGGGTCTAGGTGCTCTAAAAATGTGGCGCTTGGGTTTATTAGAAAAAGAATTTCCTAGATATCAATATCAACGCATAGTTTGGAAAGAAGAGGGTAAAAATAATACAGCGCTAGCTTTGCAGATAGATGCTATTGCTCAAGGTTTAGCTAATGCATCATTTTTAGCATTGCCTGTTTTTATTATTGCCTCCAATACTAGTCAAGAGTTTCTGGTATTAGAGTTAGTCGGTCTTGTTATTTGGATTCTGGCATTTGCCATGGAATCTCTTGCTGATTTTCAGAAGGCTAGCTTTCTCCAAAAAATGAAGAAAGAGGGCAAACATAGCCAAGTGTGTAATGTTGGTCTTTGGAAATACTGCCGTCATCCTAACTATTTTGCGGAATGGATGGTGTGGAATGGTCTGGTCATCGCTGCTCTTCCTTCTTGGCTATTGCTTAAAGCTTTTGAAAGTGAACCAGTGTGGTTGTTATTGGGGCTAGGACTTTTATTAGCCTCCAGATTTATGTATACCACTTTAGTTTATACAACAGGTGCTGTGCCATCAGAATACTTTTCTGCGCAGAAAAGACCTGGCTACAAAGAGTATCAAAAGCAGACAAATCGTTTTTTTCCAGGACCAAGAAAAGGTCTCTAGGTTCTTTAGAACAACTATTGAAAGTGATAAGTCCATGGCATATTATTGCCTCAGCTATATAAAGATATTGAGTTAAAAAAAGATTTTAAAGGAAAATTAATATGTCTAAATTTACAGGAAAAACAGCAGTAATCAGTGGCGGCGCTGAAGGGATTGGTTTGTCTATTGCTAAGGCGCTAGGTGAGCAGAAGATGAATATTGTTCTTACAGATATTAATGAAGAAAATCTTCAAAAAGCTGCTTTAGAGCTTGAAGCAAATGGAGTTTGTGTATTGCCTGTTGTACTCGATGTAGCTGAAGAAGATCAGTGGCAAGCTGTAGCAGAGCAAGCTATCGCACGATTTGGAAAAATTCATATGGTGGTAAACAATGCTGGAGTAGGTGGAGAATCAGGATCGATCGAAAGTCAGAATAAAAAAGCGTGGCAATGGGCATTAGACGTTAACTTAATGGGCGTAGTTTATGGAGCCAAAGTCATGGTTCCATTGATAAAGCAGCATGATGAAGGTGGATGGGTTGTAAATGTTGCTTCCATGGCAGGAATGGGCGGCGTTCCCTATAGTGGAGCTTATACTGCAACGAAGGCTGCAGTAGTGGCGCTATCGGAAAGTTGGGCTGGAGAGCTTGAGAGTAAAGGTATCAATGTGTCTGTTTTATGTCCCGCTTTTGTTCAAACGCGTATTTATGATTCTGAAAGAAATCGTCCAGCTCAGTATCAATCTGATATGGTAAATCTAGATAATGAAAATAGTTTTTTTAATAAAGCCAAAGAAATGGTAAAAAATGGGATTGAAGTTTCTATTGTTGGGAAGAGAGTTGTAGAAGCTCTTAACGATGGAGAATTTTATATATTTACTCATCCTAACTATCATGCTGTTATGAAGAAAAGATCTTCAGACATTGATGCAGCATTTAAAAAATCATCAGAAAGTCCATTACTTCAGCATGTTGTAAATCAAAAGATTGAAATGCTTTGATCGATAATTAGAATGGAATTCTGGATAAAAAAGATCTTGTCAATGCGGATAAGCAAACTAAGTCATATCTTGGTAATCTTTTTTATAACAATCACCATGTCGAGTTGCGGAGGAGGCGGAGGAAGCGCAAGTAATGACTTAACTCCAGAGACTAATTCAGCAACCGCATCTATAACAGCAAATCCAACTACTGTATTTTTGGGCGAGTCTACTATAGTCTCGTGGAGTAGTACTAGCGCATCTTCTTGCACGGCATCAGGGTATTGGTCTGGTACTAAATCAACATCTGGAAGCGAAACTGTTTTTATTACTAGTTATGGTGATCAGGGCTTTACCATCACATGCGGAGATGCCTCTTCAAGTGTCGAAATTACTGTCAACACAGAAGATTCTGAAGGCTCGTGTGTTAATCCACACAATCCAGATATCCCACAATCTTACCTAGGAGAATACGAAGTGCCGATGGCTCAAAATTCATTTGGCGATGATCATCTTTATAAAGGCATAGGATTGAAAGATTACTCAGCAGGACAAGTTTACGCCGCCCACCAAAGAGCTGGTACTAGTTGGATAGCTGATTGTACTGAAATCGAATACAAAAAACTTATGTATAGGATGACACTTCGTAGACTTAAAGATCACGGCGTGAATACTGCATCGATTTATAACTATGGTTATTGGGACGTGACTAATGATGGGGCATGGGAAGTAAATCATGATACCAAAGATTTGTCTGATGCTGATATTGATATGATTACTGCAATAGCAAATGACCTAGGATTAGATTTGCATTATGCATGGCAATTTAATATGCGTATTGCAAATACTGATCAATTGCTGTTTCCGTTTGACGGGAACGTTAGGCTTGATATGCCACTGTTAATAAAAATTATGGATGCACATGAAAAACATATGGTATGGGAAGCAGATCGATTGGAGACTCTCGGTGTTGAATCTGTATCAGCAGATTGGAGTGCTATGTGGTTATGTTTTTCATGTGGTTTAGACGATCAAGGGCATACTCAGGCAGAAACTGATGCACTCAAAGACTATTACATGGAAAGAATGGGTATTCTTATCGACAAAATAAGAGAAAGATTCTCAGGCAAAGTATATATGGGTGAAGGTCTGGTCTGGAATGATAAACGCGTATTTGACAAGGTGGATGGTGTTGGGCTTTCTGTCGATATGAGACTGACTGCTGAAGAAGTTACATATGCAACTGTTGATCTACTGCATGAAAAAGCCGCATGGTCGATTCAAAATACGTATGAGGAATGGAATTGTTTAACTCAATATCCTTGTTGGCATAATTCAAGTACAACTATACCCAAAGTCATCTTCAACTTTTTTAGTCAAAGTAATACAAGATACTTGTCAAAGGGCTGGTGGGAAGATGGATTCTGCACAGCAGGAACTCTTGATGGTGTCTATTATGAATGTACACAATATCAGATACAGACTGATTTCTCGGCTCAAGCAATGCTTACAGAAGGAGTATTGAGAGCAGTCGATAATCAAGCAGTGTTTGAGGTGTTAGGTACGACTACAACCACTGGATACTGGTTATCTGACACATTGTATGCAGAACCTGATCAGCATTCTAACAAGACACCACTTGAAGGATTCCCCAATATTTCTCAGTCAATTAGAGGGAAACCAGCAGAAAAAATTATTAAATACTGGTACACAGGCGAATACGAAGCATATACCCCTGTTTATACTGATTAAGATTTATGCTGCATCAATAGATAGGCTGCGTAAGCTCCAATAAATCCACAAGCAGATATTATTAAATAGTAAATTTGATAACCAAGCACACCAGGATATTGCTCTAGGAGAGGCGCACTAATTAACGGGAGATAGAATTCAGGAAAGTAACCAATCATTGAAATGACACCGATAGCTAATCCTTTAGTTTTATTAGGAACATTACATCCAGCTAATGTAGCCCAGTAGACTCCCCTCACTCCATAGGTTAATAAGCCTATTAACAATACAACAAGTAACATAACAATAACGGATGAAGCGGCAGGTAAAAATGCCATGATTCCGAGTGATAGAGATGCAAGTGTCAGTAGTATGGAGAGAACTTTTTCCGGACTACTCCAGTCACCAATAAAACCAGCTGTAATTCCTCCAATAGGTCTCATCCATAATTTAGCTACAGTAATTGTTCCCACTGCAACAGCTGTTAAACCAAAATTTTGCTGCAGATAGGCTGAAAAAGAGTATGTTGCATAAAACAACTGATAACCGCAGATAATACAGATTGCACACAACCAGATTTCACGATGTTTTAATATAGTTTTTAAATCAGCTATAAAATTAGTATTAGTGACCTTTGTATTATCATCCTCAAAGTCATCAAGAAGCCAATAGACAAGAGGAGATACCACAAGTAAAACTCCTATATAAAGATAAATAACCTGCCTTAATGCCATGCTTGTTGATCCAGATTCCTGACTTAATACATAAGCAAAAAGAGTGATAGCAATTGTAGCTAAAATAGCTTCAACCAAGCCTCGTCCTCCATCTAGAATTCCAAAGAATTTACCCTGTTGATCTTTTTTTGCAAGTATTGCTACTAACTTAATATGTGCTGACCAAAAAGTAAGTCCTGTAGCAATACCCCATGCTCCATAGATAACTAATAACGAAGAATAAGAGGGCATTGTTGAAAACCAAATACCTAATAAAGCAGTCGCTAATAAAGAGTAGGCAAGTAATTTACGAGATGAAAAGCGATCTGCGAGCCAACCACTTGGAACATAGCTAATCATAAAAATAAGCCCAAGCATCGAGCTACAGTAACGAAGCTGTGTCTGAGTAATATCGAAGGATTCTAATATGGAAATCTCAAAATTTTGTCTCAGATAAAGAAGGGGATATATAGCTCCAGCAGCAACAACAATGAGTGCGAGCTGACTATAGCTTCGAAAAGCATCCGATCTTAGAGATACCAAAGAAAATCCTCATTTAGACTTAGTGATCTAGTGTAGCCTTAATAGAAGACAACACACAAAAATATCCGTATAACTTAAACCTTATCTTGCTTTGTCTAACCTATTAATAAGGTATTATTAACTACATAACATTTATTTATTAAGGAGAAAGTCATGATAGCAAGAATATTATCTGGTCTAGTTGGAGCAGTAATGCTTATTTCAGCTCTAAATTGGATTATTGATCCAGTTGCAGCTGCAGCAAGTCTTGAGATTAAGGAAAGTTTAAGCCAGGTTGGTGGTGAAACTTTATTAGGAAGAAATACATTAATTGGTGATCTCACTTCTTTCTTTTTTACAGCTGGTATTTTGTCCTGTATTGGTTCTTATAGAAATGAATATGAGTGGCTTTATGGTCCTTTAGTATTACTAGGATCAGCAGCTATATTTAGATTAACTGCAGGCGTTATGCATGGTACTGAATTTTGGGTAGCTGGAATAATGTCAGAGATTCTTTTTGCAATTATGCTTATTGTTAGTATAAATTTAATGAAAAAATCTTCTACTTAGTTTTAAGAATTAATCAGCTTTAATTTTAGAATCTCTTAACTATGGAAAAACTATTTTCTTATGGAACTTTGCAGCAAGAAAATGTCCAACTTAAAAGTTTTAACAGAGTTCTTGATGGTGTTTTAGATGTCCTACAAGGTTATCAGCTAGAGGAATTAGAAATTACAGACGAGTTTGTAGTTAAGACTAGTCAAAAAAAATCTCATCCAATTATTTTTTCATCAAACAGTCTTCAGGATGAGATAAACGGCACAGTATTTAAAATTACTTCATCAGAATTATTACATGCAGATAGTTATGAGGTTGCAGATTACAAAAGAGCAGAAGTTACTTTAAAGTCGGGCATTAGATGCTGGGCTTACATCGGTAATAGATAACTTAATATGAGTATTTGGTCTGCTGATTTAGCAAATAGCTGGTACAAGGACCAGGATTGGCTAGTAGGCTGTAATTTTCTTCCCAGTTCTTCAATTAATCAATTGGAAATGTTCCAAAAAGATACTTTTGATATTGAAACCATAAAGAGAGAAATTGGTTGGGCAAAAAATCTTGGGTTTAATACCTTAAGAGTATATTTGCATGATTTGTTATGGGAGGAGAAAAATGAATTCATTTATACATTTAATATTTTTCTTGATATCTGTAGTGAGTTTTCAATAAAACCAATGATTGTTTTATTTGATGATTGCCATTACCCGCTAGCCGAATTAGGCAAGCAACCACTCCCAGTTAAAGGTGTACATAATTCAGGATGGAAGCAAAGCCCAGGCCATTCAATTGTTGCAGAGATATCACGCGCAAACTCTTCAATGCATCTCCCTAGGTTGAAGAGATTTACTCAAGAAGTTTTAGATTTATATAAAGACGATGAAAGAATTTTGATGTGGGATTTGTACAATGAGCCTGGACAATTTGGAATAGGAGAAACTTCTTTAACTCTATTGGAGTATGTATGGGATTGGGCTCATGAAGTTAGGCCAAGTCAGCCCCTCACAGCATGTCTTGATGGTGCTATTGGAGATAATATTATTGCTTTAAATAAAAAAAATTCTGACATCATAACTTTTCATACCTACGAGGCTGATAAATTAAATCCTACCATTGAAGAATTAAGTAAGACTGGCCGACCGCTCATGTGTACTGAATATATGGCAAGGGAATACGGAACCACTTTTGAGTTTTGTTTACCCATATTTAAAGACAAAAATATTGCATGTTATAACTGGGGACTAGTTGCAGGAAAGAGCCAAACTCATTTTAGCTGGGAAACAATTTTTTATTTAAATGAACGAAGAGACAGAGGTGAATTAGTGCAAGTTGGGGACCAGATCATAGAGCCGGAGGTTTGGTTTCATGATATTTATAGAAAAGATGGCTCCTCTTTTAGTGATAAAGAAATACTTTTCATTAAAAAAATACTTAATAGGTAATCATGCTT
>CESU01107520.1_pt1 | contig 11071 bp, 4 predicted proteins | sample 531141 | NCBI WGS metagenome assembly CESU01 (sample SAMEA2621401, study PRJEB7988) | marine metagenome | isolation source: saline water (ENVO:00002010), including
TTTTTTTATATAAATAAAAGTCTTCTAGATGAGTGGTCATTATTTGATGACTCTCTTAATCCTAATTTCAATTTTTTTTCTATTTTAGTCGTGTAAAATTGTAGTAATTTTAAGGCAAAATAACTAAAATAAAAAAATAAATGAAAAAGTATTTACTCTTATCTCTCTTTCTTCCTTTTATAAGTTTTGCTCAACAATGTGACTCGTTTACTACTATAATCCCTAGCAATAATGCTAATTCAATTGAATATTGTGTGACGAATACAACCTGTCACGATACTTGTAATGGGATTATATCTATTACAGTTGATGGAAATAATGGTCCTTATTCTTATTCTTGGTCTATAGATGGTAATACTTTTTCGGGTGGTACTATTCAGGATACACTTTGTCCAGGAGATTATATTATTACCATAACAGATGTAAATGGTGCCTTAGTAGACAATTCCCACATTTGTACTATTGAAGGTCCACCTAACTTTTCAGTTTTTACTGATTTATTGAATAATCCTACTTGCTTTAACGATAATGACGGATCTATTTATTTAACTATAAATGGAGCAACTCCATTTGATCCTGATGGTTTAGCTGGATCAGGTGATGAATATTATACTTACCTTTGGGAAGAAGGATCAGCTACAGAGGACAGGTCATCTCTAGATTCTGGAATTTATATATTATCTATTACAGATGCAAACGGATGTAATAGAATCGATTCTTTCGAGTTATTTAATCCTGCAGAAGTTACTTCTGAGACCTTTACTGATACATTAAGTTGTATTGGTTTTTGTGATGGTAATGGAGTTGTTATTGCTGATGATGGTATAGCTCCATATACATACGAATGGAGTAATGGTGAAACTGATTCAACAACTATAGGGCTTTGTTATGGAATCAACTCTGTTATTGTGACTGATGCAAATGGTTGTGTTAGTATTAATTCAGTGGAAATTGCTAATCCTGATACACTTCAATTAAGTAATATTACTATTGATAGTTCTTGTTATCAAATTTGTGATGGACAATTGTCAGTTACAGTAGAAGGAGGTAGTTCTCCATATGATTATGAATGGAGTTTTTTGGGCAATATATTTAATATTTCTGATACTATTACTAATAACGATTTGTGTCCAGGAGATTATCAATTAATTTTTAAAGATGATAATAATTGTTCTGATACAGTTATGATTCCTTTAATTGAGAGGGATTCTTTTATTGTACAAGATTGGATAATTGATGATAGCTGCTTTAATAGTTGCACCGGACAGATTATGGTTCAATTATTAAATCAGGAATCTGCGCCTTTTATTTATGATTGGAGTAATGGAGGAAATGATACTATTATTTCTAGTCTCTGTTCTGATACATTTGAGTTAATTATAATTGATGATAGATTATGTAGAGACACTTTTGAATTTTTTGTTGGGCAAGGTGATTCAATGTATTTTGATTCTGTAGCAGTAACTAATAATAATTGTTACAGCTATGAAGATGGTGCTATTTCATTAATTAATTTTAGTGGAGGTGTCCAGCCCCTGTATTATTTATGGTCTAATGGACAAACTACTTCTGGTATTAATTCTTTGTCTTCAGGCTCTTATTCTGTTACTATTTCTGATGCAAATGGTTGTACAAAGGACTCTTCAAATATTTTAGTAACTGAACCTGATTCACTTTTTTTAACATCCAGCTCAGAGAATGTAAGTTGTTTTAGCGCTTCAGATGGCTTAATTGATATTGATATTTTTGGAGGCGTAGAACCTTATTTTGTTTCATGGAATAATCTGATTCCAGATTCAACTTTAATTGATACTGTAACAGCAGGTGAATACATATATACTTTAGTAGATTCAAATGGTTGTACGCTTACCGATACTATAATTATTGAAGAACCTGACTCTTTAATGATTCAAGCTAGTGTAATAGATATACTTTGTAAAGGAGACTCTACAGGTGAGATTAATTTAACAGTTTCTGGGGGAACTATTCCATATCAATATTCTATTGATGGAGGAGTAACATATCAATCACAGAACTATTTTGAAAATTTATTAGTAAATAGTTATTCAATAATAGTAAAAGATGCCAATGATTGTATTTTAATTTCTCCACTTTTAAATATTACTGAACCATTGACTGAGTTAAGCGCCGGTTTACCACCTGTTACTTTATTATGTTTTGCAGATACAGGAAGTATTATTTTATCTGTTGCTGGAGGCACACTTAATTATTCATTTATTTGGAATAATGGAGCTCTTACGCAAAATTTGTATGGAGTTGGATCTGGAAATTATTCAGTAAATATTTTTGATGAGAATAATTGTGAGCTTTCTATAAGTACAATAGTTAATGAACCAAGTGAAATTATATCATCACCATTACCAATTATTACAGATTTACTGTGTTATCAAGATAGTACAGGAAGTATTGATATTTCAATAATTGGTGGTACTCCAGGTTACACATATCAATGGAGTAATGGAGATACTACTTCTGATATAAATAATTTATCTGTTGGGACTTATGAGATTTATGTTACTGATGAAAATGATTGTTCATATAATGAATCTTTCATAGTTGAAGAGCCAGATTTATTAGCAGTTTTTTATAATGAAACTCATGTTGATTGTTATGCTAATAGTACAGCAGAAATAGATATTAATGTAATTGGTGGAGTAGCACCTTATGCATACAATTGGTCAAATTTATCAAGTGATCAAGATTTGTTGAATATTCCTGCTGGTACTTATGATCTTTCTGTTTCAGATTTAAATAATTGTTCAAATCTAATTTCAGTTATTATTAATGAGCCATCTGAAATAACTTTCATAACATTTTTAACCGATTTAATTTGTAATAATGAGTATGAAGGTGAGATTTCTATTAATGCTTCTGGAGGGACACCCGGATATAATTACTCTATAGATGGAGGAACATCATATCAGATTGGAAGTGACTTTATGAGCCTTCAGGCAGATAATTATTCTGTATGGATAAAAGATGCAAATGGATGTACAAAAAATCAAATATCCATAATAAATCAGCCTATTGGTTTTTCTGCAATTGTTGATATTAATAATATAGCTGGATGTAATGGTGATGCAACAGGAAGTATTATACTTAATATTAGTGGTAATACCCCTCCTTATTCTTACAATTGGACTGGTATTAGTCAATCTACTTCTTCTATATATGATCTGATTTCAGATGATTATGAAGTAGTTGTAAGTGATGCTAATAATTGTGAGATGGCTTATTCTTATCTAATTACCGAGCCTGAAAGTATTGTTTTAGATTATAATATTCAACCTACTAGCTGCGAAGAGAAAAATGATGGATCCATTACAACAATGCTTATTGGAGGGACTGCTCCTTATTATTACTTGTGGGGAACAGGAGAAATTACACCTGATATATCTAATTTATCCAAGGGACAGTATTCTTTAGTTGTTTCAGACTCTAAAGGATGTGCACTGCCAATAGAGTATTTCGATGTTAGCTTTGATGGTTTAAATGGTTGCATTGAAATACCATCTGGATTTACACCTAATAATGATAATATTCATGATGAGTGGATAATATATGGCTTGAATGATTTTCCTGATGTACTTGTTACAATCTACAATAGATGGGGACAAGAGGTATATATTTCACAAGGTTATTATAATCCTTGGGATGGAAAGTACAATGGTGTTGACCTTCCTACAGCAGCATATTATTACGTAATAGAATTAAACGAATCAGAAAAAGTGTTTAACGGAACTGTAACAATTAAAAGATAATGAGAAATATAATTCTAATACTATTAATTTGCCTTTCATCAATATTAGCTTTTGGCCAACAATTGCCACATTATTCTTTATATATGTTAAATGAAGTTATTATTAATCCCTCAGCTTTAACCAAGGAAAAGGAAAATAAGCTAACTTTTATGCTAAGAGACCAGTGGAGCAGTTTTGAAGGAGCTCCGACTACTCAGTCAATATCTTATAATCATTTAAACCATAGTAAGTATAAAAAAGGCATCAGTATTTTGAATGATAGAACTGGACCTATTACTAATATTAATGCAACATTATCTGGAGCTTATTTAATTTCATCAAAAGAAAGAAATAAACTTTCACTTGGAGCTTCAGCTACTTTTATGCAATATAAAATTGATAATTCTCAAATTACTCTTGAAAATGATGGTGTATTTGATCCTTCATTATATGGAGGAATAGATAAAGCAAATGGAAGTAGTATTGCAATTGGAGCTTATTATTATAACACAGATTATTTTATTGGCCTAGCTGTGCCTAATATTATTGGTAAATCATTAAATATTAGTAATAATAAAAATAGCAATAATCTTGAAAATCATTATTACCTCAATGGAGGTGTTAATGTTGATTTAGCAAATAATAATAAAATAATTCCATCTTTTATGATAAAGAAAGTAGGTGCACTGCCTATACAAATAGATGTTAATCTTAGAGGTGTATACAATAATTTTTTATGGGCAGGTTTATCATATAGAACTGCAGATGCTGTAGTCGTACTTTTTGGTTTAGATTATAATCAATCGAGTTTTGGTTATAGTTATGATATTACTACATCTAGAATAAGAATTCCATCTGCTGGATCTCATGGCTTACTATATTCCTATAGATTTAAATCTAAACAAAGAGATAGAGATAATGATGGAATATTAGATGAAGCCGATGATTGTCCTAAAGTACCAGGTTTACTAGCTTTAAATGGATGTCCTGACAGAGATATGGATGGAATAAAAGATAGCAAGGATGATTGTCCAGATAATTTTGGTTTAAAAATTAATAATGGCTGTCCTGATATGGATGGAGATGGAGTGGTAGACAGGAATGATACATGTCCAGAAATTCCAGGGTTAATAGAATATAACGGATGTCCAGATACAGATGGAGATGGACTACAAGATAAATACGATGATTGTAAAGATGAATGGGGTCCTATAATGAATAAAGGATGTCCTGTAGTTCCTGGTCAAGGTAACGATACTATTATTAAATATATTTATTTAACAGATACAATATATTTACCTTTTAAAGATATACAATTTCTAAAGGATCAGTTTGAAAATATTCAGTTTAATCATAATAGATATACTTTGCTTGGAACTTCCAAAGATATATTGAGTGAGGTATCAATATATTTAATAAATAAGTCATTCCTAAGAATCAAACTTATTGGTCATACTGATGATGTTGCTGATGATGAATCTAATATGCTTCTTTCTGAGAATAGAGTAAAAGAAGTTCAGAAATATCTTGTTAAAAAAGGTATTTCTAAATCTAGAATTCAAATTGAATGGAAGGGTGAGTCTGATCCATTATTTAATTTAAAAACCAGAGAAGCTAGAGCAAAAAATAGGAGAGTAGAATTAATAATTCTTAATAATGAAAATTAATATTAGTTTTATTATTTTATTATTTTTAGTTTCTGCGTGTAACTCATCAAAGAAATTAATGGTTGATGAGATTAAAATATTAAAAAATAATAATATTTCTTTAGTTAAAGAAAACAATAGTTTAAATAATAAACTAATAGCTCTTGAGGTTGCAATAAAGGAGTTAAGCAATGATAATCTTCCAATTATTAATATTAATCCCAATATTGATTTAACAGAGCTATCAACTGCATCAGAAACAAGTGATTTAGAAAATTATTTAAAACCTGACTCTCAATTAAGTGAATTGGAAAGTTATTTTGAATCTGACGCAGTCTTAAAATCTAAATTTCGTACTTTTAAAAATGGTGGAATCGAGAAGGATTTAAATGTTTCTTATTCAATTATGCAAAGAATAATTACAACTGCAAAAACTTATTTGGGTACAAGCTATCTGTTCGGTGGAACAAATAAGAGTGGAATTGATTGCTCTGGCTTGTTATATGTTTCCTTTAAGGAAAATGGTATTACAAATATTCCAAGAATTGCTCAAGAATTTGCTAGATTCGGATCAATAATAATTAATACAAATGATATTAAGTCTGGTGATTTAGTTTTCTTTACTAATACTTATAAAACTTCTAAGTTAGTTACTCATGCTGGCTTATGTATTGGTAATGGTGAATTTATTCATACTTCATCTAGTAAGGGAGTTATGATAAGCCGAGTTAATGATCCTTATTACTGGCGTAAAAAATTCTTATTTGCGACTAGAGTTATAAATTAAATTATCTTCTGAAATTTTTTCTTTTACTTTGTTTACTTAATAGACCATTCTTTCTTAAATCTTTAAATAAAGCATTATTTTGCATTGTTCCATACTCAATACATTCTTTTGCTCCTTTTCCTCCCCACAAATGAATTGTAAATCCTAGTTCATGAGTAAGTCCGGTATTTCCAATATAAAGATAATCGTCACTATTTATTGCTCTTTCATACTCATAATAGATGTATGTGATCTGATACCCATGATTAACTCCAAATAAATTAAGTCTAATAAAAGGTACATATGTTTGAAAATGTAATTTGTTATTAGGAAGGTTTTTAGAAAATCTAAACAATTGACCTAGTTCAATTGGACTACTTCTGCCAATATCAATTGACTGACCAATTTCATATTTTCTTGATCCCCAGCCGTTTGTTTTATAATGCTCAGATTTATAAAACACTTTCCAATGAGGAATCATTTTTTGACTCCAGATAGGGATCGTTCCTTTATGTTCAATATGAAAAGTATGTTTTGTTGATAGTGAAGAAGATAATTGAAAATTTTCATTTAGAGTTTGAAATGAATAACCTAAAATAGTCTTGTTTTGTTTTGTAGATGAATTATTACCTAGCATACTAAAAACTATTCCAGTACTAAATCTTGGAAATACTTTATTATTACTACTGCTATAAGGTAAATTCGTCGCTAGGGGGTAGGTTCCGCCATATGCATCAAGCATATTAGAGAAAATAAGATTATCGGTGTTTAAACCAAAACTTGTCCCACCTACTGAAAGACCAAATTGAATATATTTTTGCTGAAAAAATATTGATTTTTTTAAAGGTTTCATGTTGTCTAGCTTTAATAAAAAAGACATATATGCAGAATAATCTGCTCTTCTAATAAATACGGATCCTTCAAGATTCTCATCTAGTAAATTATCTTCACCTAAATATGAAATACCAAAATTAAATGCTTTTATACCTCCATTTCTAGAATTATCTCCATAAATCCCAAAGCTTGTTTCAACTAATGTGGTTGTAAATGGAGAACTTCCACCAATTGCAGCTTGATTTCCACTACCATTTATTCCTTTCCATTGTTCTCTTCTCAATGTTAGGAATTTTGGATGTCCACTTGAACCACAAAATGCTGGGTTCATATACATAGAGTAAGCGTCAATTTGAGAAAAAGATGGGTCTTGTCCGTATAAGGTACCAGAAATTAAAGTTATTAATATTAATAAATTCTTTTTCATTATCTTATAAGATATACAGTTCCACTTTTTTTGTTTTCACTTCCTACACCATTCCACGGTCCATTTATGAATCTTGCTGCTATTTTCCAAACATAAGTTCCTTGAGCAAGTATTACGCCTCTAGAAGTTCCATCCCAGCCAACTTTAGGAGACCCATCTTCTATATTTATCTCATTATTTTCCCAAAGTAGATTACCGAATTTGTCAAAAATTTGTAGATTGTATTCAACCAGTGATTTTCCTTTTGGTAAAAATACACTAGAGCCATAATCTCCTGATTCAGGGTATAGTGCATTTGGAACAAACAATTTGCCCCAGGCCTCAATTTTTATATTTTTACAGATTGTATCTGGGCAAGATTTAGAAATATTTTCAGAAAGGTCAATTTTATTACTAACTATTAAACATATATTAGTAGAGTCATTCTCCCCATATAAAAAGAACTGAAATTGATAATATAATGAATCAGCAGAAGGAAGATATTGTTTATTATCGGAATAAGCATTGAATATATTTACTGTATCAATAGGACCATCAGAAATTAACCATTCAAAATTAAATAAACTTGGATCTGCATAGTTTCCATCTGATGTTGTTGTTATTAAATAACCATTTTCATCTCTCTTACTATTTAATAGATAAGTTCCATATTTTCCTTCTACCTGAGTTGGTATTACAAAATCTGCATTTGGTGCAGGGATTACTCTAACTTTTCCTGTAGCAGTATCAGAACAACCAGAATTAGCAATTACTATTAGTTGGGTTGGATATTCTGTATATTCTCCATTTATTGCTTCATATGATTCGTTAACTATTGTTCCAAAATAAGATATTGGGCTTACACCTAATAGCCATTTCCTTATTGAAATCTCAGCTTCTAGTTCAGAGTGAGAATTAAAAAGATAGTCGTTAGGAATTGTTGAGTTATCTTTAAAATCTATAAATACTTTACTATCCTCACAAATAGTAGTATCTCTTGGTGTAAAATTAGCTTCCGGATTTGGGTAGCTTATTATTTCTATTGTGGTGTCAAAAGAGCAGTTATTATTTGCTAGTTGAATTTCCAACGAAAATACTCCTGGATGCGGAAGAACAGAATCAAAATTTAGATTATCAAATTCAATTGGGTCACCAATAATTATACCATCTTCTATGTCATATAATGTATATTTATAACTTTCAGTATATAAGGGATATCCAGTATTAGTTATATATTCAAATGGAATAGCTGCAGAACCTTCTGAACATTGCCCTTCTGGGTAATTTACTACATAATCATTTTTAGGTACTTCCCAAATAAATATTTCTTGTGAATTATTATTTGAACAACCCCATTCTGTCCATACTTCTAAAAGAACTTGATGCGGTACTCCAGCTTCTAAATTATCAGAATAGTTACAGAAGTCATATATTGGATTCTGTGTACTTATTAAATTCCCTTTAAATGACCACTCTATATTAAAAAGTTCTTCATCCCATAAACTTGGATCTATTGCTAGGCTAGATTCATTCCCTAATTCAATACATACTCCTCTGCAAATAGATGTTGGATCGATATTTATTTCTACTTTAGGTAATGGATGTAGCTTGACGATATCATTTTTTGTTTTTTTACATCCTTTTACATCCGTAACTGTTAAGGATACACTTTTGTATACCCCATCATAAATACTGTCTGGAAAATTATTCCAAAGTTCATTAAAATCATATGATGTATTTGAGTCAGTTCTGGTTGTATAGCCAAGATCCCAAAGCCAAGAATATTGATTAAGAGGATTTGTTGTTGCTATAGAATTATTCCAAAAATACGCTGTGTCTTTTGCGCAAGTTTCTTGAGCTACAAAATCAACATAAGGAAGATTATCTATTTCTATCCATTTTATAGTATCATCTGAGCATCCTTTATCATCTTCAAAATACAGCTCAACATAATAATCTCCAGGTGCATTAAATGTAACTGTAGGATCTTCTTCAGTTGTAATTGTGTCAGATGCATTTGAAGTAATTCCTGTCTGAAACTCCCAATGAATTGAATCCATAAAAGCATTTAGAGGTAAATTTGTTTCATTTATAAATTGAAATGGGGTCTCTGCACAATAATTACTGTCTATTGTGCTAAAATTAGCAACTGGATTTGTTCTAACATATGCATATTCATTTGTTGTATCTCTACAACCAAACTCATCTACTATTATTAGAATTGTTTCATCTTGAACTCCAGTATTATAGAATAAAAAAGATGTGAGTGGGTCATTGCTATTTGGATTTGGAGAATATTCTCCTAATAGTATATTATTGTTCCATTGATATGATATTATATTAAACGTTCCTCCTATTGTACTAGCTGTAAATTCTGTAGGTGTATTAAAACACATGGTATCTATATCAAATGCTGCAACTGGAGGGCAAGCAACTAATATACTATTTGTATCTTTATTTTCACATTCGTATCCATCAATTGCTGTTAAGATCACGTCATAAACGCCGCAAGTATCATATAAGTGACTTACACTAGAGTCCATAGAAGATTGATTATCACCAAAACTCCATTGCCAATTATTTATTAAAGTATCCCCTTCTAAAGAATTGTTAGTGAAATTTGTACTTAAAGGATAATCACTTGAGTAACAAATAGTATCTGCTGAAAATATTATTTGGGGTAATTCACGTACCAATATGGTTATTACTGTGTCGTCAGTACATATTACTGAATCAGCGATACTATTAGATTCAGTTATAAGTCTTACGATATGTAAGCCTGGACTATTGAATGTATACAATACTGTATCTCCTATAGCATCTATTGTACCATTCATATCTAAATCCCAAAACCAATCTGTAGTTCCTAATGTGCTTATACTTCCATTTAAAAGTGTAGGGGTATTAAAGCATACAGTATCTGCAACTGCCCTTGCCTGAATAGGAGTAGAGATAAATATTGTATCTTCAATTTGAGCTTTACATCCTTTATTGTCACTAACACTTAATGTTACATTATAATAGCCTGAACTAGTGTATGAGTGTATAGCATCTCCTACAGTTTCTTCTGTTAGGATATTTGTACTACTTCCAGGATTATCAAAATTCCAGTTCCAGTACTGGATAGGATTATCTGTCTCTACTGATGGACCTGGAGGAATGTGAGTTGTTGGCCAAGCATTAAATAGAGTATATCCTCCTCCAGCACAAGTTGAATCAGGATTTATAGTGAATGCAGGTTGAGGTAGATCATATACTGTAATTGAATTTGAATATGATTTTGAGCAACCCATGTTAGTCTCAACTATTATTATTATATCCCAATTTCCAGATTCATTAACGAGAATATCTAAATTATCCAAAATATTAGTAGGAGTATAAATTACTGTATTACCTAAAGGGTCTATTACTTCCCAAGTGATATTATTAATGAATTGTGCTGTAGAGTCAAGTCCAGTTATTATTGGAATTTCTGAGTTATTTAATAAAGTTACAATCTCACCTAGACAAGCTTCTTGATTTATTGTGTCGTAGAAGCTTGCAGTAGGCTCGGGGTATATGATAATTGAATCAACAAGGGTAGAATCATAGTCATATATACATGGAGGTATTGGTCCAACTACCATTTGTTGCAGAACAAAATATACACCAGGCTGAG
>CESU01046239.1_pt1 | contig 11051 bp, 7 predicted proteins | sample 531141 | NCBI WGS metagenome assembly CESU01 (sample SAMEA2621401, study PRJEB7988) | marine metagenome | isolation source: saline water (ENVO:00002010), including
TAAAAATAACAACATTAGAAGAAAATACACTTAAAAAAAGTTTTTTTATAAAAATAAAAATTTGAAAATCGACTGATAACTACTATATTTATAAAAGTTGTATTAATTACAATTTTGTTAAAATCTATTAATTATTAACTTAAAATTATATTAAAATGAGCAAATTTCCATGGCTTGAAAGTTACCCAGATTTTGTTTCCCACTCTACTGAAATAAATTATGAAAATATAGTAGAAATATATGGTCAATCTATTAGAAATTTTGGAGACAAAGTTGCTTATAAAAATATGGATGTTGAGCTAACTTATAATGAGCTTGATAATCACGTAAATGCTTTAATGTATTATTTTCAAAATAATACTAGTCTAAAAAAAGGAGACAAGATTGTTTTACAAATGCCTAATTTATTACAGTATCCAGTGGCAATCTTTGCTTGCTTAAAAGCTGGACTAGTTATTGTAAATACCAATCCATTATACACAGCAGATGAAATGTTACATCAGTACAAAGATTCTGGAGCAAAGGCAGTAATTATTGTTGAAAATTTTGCACACAATTTGGAAAAAATTGTTTCAGAAACTAATATTGAAACAGTAATAATTACTACAATAGGTGACTTGTTAGGTGGATTTAAAGGCGGATTAATAAATTTTGTCATTAGAAATATTAAAAAAATGGTTCCTGCATTTTCAATTCCAGGAAGTCTCCATCTTAAAAAAATCCTTAAAGATAATAGTGGCAAAAAAAGTAAAAATGTAGAAATCAAAAATACGGATACAGCTTTCTTGCAATATACAGGTGGCACTACCGGTCTTTCCAAAGGAGCTGAGTTAACTCATAGAAATATTTGTGCAAATGTCTCCCAAGTAGAAGCATGGATTGGAGAGAATGTTAATCATGGTGAAGAAGTTGTAATTACAGCACTGCCACTTTACCACATTTTCGCTCTAACAGCTAATTGTCTTACTTTTTTTAGATACGGATCAAAAAACATTCTAATAACCAATCCTAGAGATATGCCTAAGTTTTGTGCTGATTTAAAAAAGAATCCATTTACAGTTATTACAGGTGTTAATACACTATTTATAGGGTTAATGAATCAAGATGTTTTTAATGATTTAAACTTTGACAAACTTAAATTAGCTCTTGGTGGAGGTATGGCTGTTCAGGATGTAGTTGCAGAACAATGGGAAAAACTAACAGGAACAGCACTTTTAGAAGCTTATGGATTATCTGAAACAAGTCCAGCTGCAACAATTAACCCATGGAATGGTAAACATAGAATTGGGTCGATAGGACTACCGCTTCCAAACACCGACGTTAAAATATTAAATGATGATTTAAAAGAAGTTAAAGTTGGAGAACCTGGAGAAATAGCAATTAAAGGACCTCAGGTCATGAAAGGATATTGGAACAAACCTGAAGAAACTTCAAAATGTATGTACGGGGAATATTTTCTTACTGGCGATGTTGGGACTATGGATGAAGAAGGTTTCTTTAAAATTGTGGACAGAAAAAAAGAAATGATTCTTATTTCAGGATTTAACGTATATCCAAACGATGTTGAAAAAGCAATCTCTGAAAATCCTAAAGTTCTAGAAGTCGGAGTTAGAGGCGAAAAAAATGAAGATGGTACTGAATTTGTTAGAGCATTTATTGTAAAAAAAGATCCTTCACTAACAGAAAAAGAATTAATAGAGTTTTGTAGAACTAAATTAACCAATTATAAAGTCCCAAAAAGTATAAGTTTTAGAGAGGAACTACCAAAGTCTAATGTTGGTAAAATTTTAAGAAGACTATTAGAGTAGTTATCAGGTTATTTAAGTCTGAATAACCCCTGTTTTATAATCTTCGATTATTGGATTATTATTAGCTGCCTCTATTCCTAATGAAATCCATTTTCTAGTATCCTTAGGGTCAATGATAGCATCCAGCCAAAGTCTAGAAGCTGCATAGTATGGTTTGATTTGAGTATCATACTTCTTTTTGATTGTGCTAAATAATTCTTTTTCTTTTTCTTTAGATATTTTTTCCCCTTTTGATTTAAGAGAGGATAATTCTATTTGAAGTAAGACTTTTGCAGCTTGTTCCCCGCCCATAACTGCAATTTCAGCAGTTGGCCAACCAACTATGAGTCTTGGGTCATATGCTTTACCACACATAGCATAGTTCCCAGCACCATAAGAGTTACCCATAATAATTGTAAACTTTGGAACTACAGAGTTGGCCATTGCATTTACCATTTTTGCTCCATCTTTTATAATTCCTCCATGCTCAGATCTACTACCAACCATAAATCCACTAACATCCTGAAAAAATACTAAAGGAATTTTCTTTTGGTTACAATTCATAATAAATCTAGACGCTTTGCTAGCGCTGTCACTGTAAATAACCCCACCAAACTGCATCTCTGATTTACTGTTTTTAACAACTTTTCTTTGATTTGCTACAATTCCAACAGACCAACCATCAATTCTTGCATAACCACAAACAATAGTTTTTCCATAATTTGCTTTGTACTCGATGAAATCACCATTATCAATAAAAAAATTGAGTATGTTTTTAACATTGTAATTAGAAGATCTCAAAAAAGGAAAAGTTCCATAAAAATCCTCCATTTTTAATTTGGGGTTTTGAGAGTTAGACCTATTGAGTTTTAATGTTGGTTTTTCTGAAATCTTATCTAATAAATCACGAATAGTTTTTAAGCACGTCTTGTCATCAGGAGATTTATAATCCACCACTCCACTAATTTCAGAATGGGTAGTCGCTCCTCCAAGTGATTCGTTGTCTATTATTTCTCCAACTGCTGCTTTCACAAGATAAGAACCTGCTAAAAATATTGTGCCTGTTTTATCTACAATTAATGACTCATCACTCATAATAGGGAGATAAGCTCCACCAGCAACACAGCTACCCATAACAGCTGCAATTTGTGTAACTCCAATAGCACTCATCTTTGCATTATTTCTAAAAATCCTGCCAAAATGTTCTTTATCTGGAAAAATTTCGTCTTGAAGAGGTAAGTAAACTCCAGCACTATCAACTAAATAGATTATAGGAATTCTATTTTCCATTGCAATTTCTTGAGCTCTTAAATTCTTCTTTCCAGTTATTGGAAACCATGCGCCAGCTTTTACAGTAGGGTCATTTGCAACTACCATACATAATTTTTGATGAATATAGCCCATCTTTACAATTACTCCACCTGCTGGACAACCTCCATGCTCTTCATACATTTCGTAACCGGCTAAAGCCCCAATTTCAATATTTGGCAATTCTTTATCAAGTAATAACTCTATTCGTTCTCTAGCTCCAAGTTTACCTTTTAATTTTTGTTTGTTAATTTTCTCTTTACCACCACCTAAATAAATTTTATCCAACTTAAGATTCAATTTTGAAATCATCAATTTTATTTGATCTTCGTTTTTATAAAAGGAGACATCTTTTTCTAAATTGTTCATAGATCGTATTATTTCATCAAATTATAGCTAATATAAGTAATTCAAAATCTACAAATAAAGCAATTAAACTATATTTGACTTAAAATATAATAGATGAAAATTGGGATTGTATTGTATCCTACTTTTGGAGGTAGTGGTATTGTTGCAACAGAACTTGGTAAAGCATTATCTAAAAAAGGACATGAAATACATTTTATTACCTACAGCGAACCTGTAAGATTAGGAGAGTTAAGAAAAAATATATATTACCATGAGGTAAGAACCTCTGATTATCCTTTATTTAAATTTACACCCTATGAACAAGTGCTAACTAGCAAACTGGTAGATGTTGTTAAATTTGAAAGATTAGATCTTCTTCATGTACATTATGCAATTCCTCATGCTTCGGCAGCTTATATGGCACAACAAATATTAAAAGATCAGGGAGTTGAAATTCCATTTGTTACTACTCTTCACGGAACAGATATAACCTTAGTCGGAAAAGATCCTTCTTTTGAGCCAGTTATTAATTTTTCTATAAATAAATCAAATAAAGTGACTGCTGTTTCTGAAAACCTCAAAAAAGAAACGTTTGAATTATTTGACATAAAAAATAGAATTGAAGTTATTCCAAATTTTATTTGTCTTAAGGAGTATAAATTGGACAACAACGATTACTATAAAAAAAGATATGCACCTAACAATGAGAAAATAATTTGTCACGTATCCAATTTTAGAAAAGTTAAAAGAATTGAAGATGTAATAATTGCATTTGAAGGAATATCTAAAGAAATGGATGCTAAATTACTTTTAGTAGGTGATGGTCCTGAAAGAGCAAGACTAGAACAAATATCTAGAAATTCTAATTTCTGCAGAAATATTTTCTTTTTAGGAAGTCTAAAGTCCACCAAAGAAGTTCTAAATATTTCTGATCTTTTTATGCTACCATCCTCCAAAGAAAGTTTTGGTTTATCAGCTCTAGAAGCAATGGCATGCGGAGTACCAGTTATTGCTAGCAATACTGGAGGAATTCCAGAAGTTGTATCCCATGGAGAAAGTGGATTGTTAAATTCTGTTGGAGACACATACCAAATGACAAAAAATGCGCTTAAACTATTGTCTAACGAGCCTCTTTTAGAAAGATTTAAAATCAATGCTTATAAACAAGCAATGAAATTTGATATTGAAGAAATATTGCCTAAATATGAAAAACTGTACGAAAAATGCGTGGAGAATTATTTAAGTAAATGAATCCAAAATTCGTCTCTTACTAAATTTGAGGTTCGAACTCCGTCAGTATCATATGTGCTACCAAAAGTCCCATTCATAATAACTAAATAGGCACCAGGTTTACAAACTTTTCCACTTTCTGTATTCCCATCCCATTCAAAAATAGGATCAAAAGACTTAAAAACTAATTGGCCCCACCTATTATAAATATTGATTTGCATTACATCGTAACAAGGGTCATTTTGTCCTGCTAATTTGTAAATATCGTTTATGCCATCGCCATTTGGGGTGAAAATATTAGGAATATCTTTCACGTCTCCAGTTGGAGGATCAACTGTTACATGAGATGAAGCCATAACGGTGTCAGATCCACATACTGTAGAAAAAGCTCTGTAGTTTAAGTCAAATTCCTTTTGATATACATAATTACAGTCTGTTACCCAACAAAATCTTAATGCTACATTTTGTATCGCAGATGATATATTTCCTACATGAGAATACCCTAACATTGAAATTGTATTACCAATACTATCGTTAAAATCATCGTAATAATATTGCCCAGTAGAATTATTGTATTGTGGAGTTACGAAGGTAGAATCAAAACTAAAGTTCCCAGAATAGGGTTCTAGGGATAATATATAATCAGAATTCAAGGTGTCTTGCGCAAATAAATCAATACAAATAGTATCATCTAAAGTTACATTTATAGTTGAAGGAATGTCCAAGAAAGTTGGTGCAGGAATTTTATGGACGGATATACTTAATTCCTTTTGTACTGGATTAAATCCACTACAATCAACCGAATAAGTATCCATTGTAACATTAAAAGTAGAATCAATTCCCTCACAAGGTGCTTCCCAACAATATCGAATATAAAGATCACCCGTATTTCCAATATATCCAGCACTTGTTAAGTTAAATTGATTGAAGAAAACAGTATCACCTACTGTATTATTCCAATCATAATAAGCTAAATTTGTTCCTCCAGAAGTATAGTTACTTGGCGAAATATAAGAGCCTAATAAATCAAAATTAGATGAATTTAGCTTAAGATAAACTGAGTCTGAAGGATCGTTAACACCAACTTCTAAATCAAAACAAATGCTGTCATTTACATAAAGATCTACATTAAAGGTATCTAATACCGAACTTCCAATATCATTGTTCAAAGTTACAACAGGTGGATTAGCTAAAACACATGGTAAAGAGGCATATTGAGCATCTCTTCTAACTTCTCCAATTTTCACCCCATTCCTATACTCCTCAACTCTTACGGAAAATTGAAAATATCCAACGGTAGCTGGAGATGCAGTTATTTCACCTGTAACTGAATTTACAGACATTTGAGGACTTCCACCAATCATGTTAAATTGGTTAAATCCTGGGGCAAAATTGCAATAAGGATAAAAAGGATACGCTCCAGAACCAGGTGCAGAATTTCCATTGTTTGGATTAGTTCCATCATTTAATGGAGCTACAAGAGAAAAAACTAAAGAGTCACCGTCTGGGTCAGTAACAGGCCAAGTGAAATATTTAATATTATTTACGCAGAAATATGCATCGTTTGGATAATCTCCAAAATCAGGAGTCGAATTTTGACCAATTGATGGGTCTGGAATAATTGCAAAAATTGAAACACCGTCACTAGTGGGGATAGCTAAATTATCAATTAAACCATTTCTACAACATGTTTCGTAATGTAAGTAATAACCCATGGAGAAATTGGGCAAACTAACAGAACCCGATCCACTATAAACTCCCTCTTCTATACTTAAAATTGATGTATTTGGAGTATAGCAAGGGTCTCCTAATGGAACTATGGAGGCTGAACCACCATTTAAATAAAGTGTTTTTATTGTTTGAAGGTTGTTTGTTCCTATCTGATAAATTCCAATAGTTACAGATGCAGGCATATTTACAAGTCCATTTATATCATCACGATAAAGCCTAAGTTGAATATCATAAACACTAGAACTAACTCCGTTATTAGTCATAGTTACTTTAAAGTCGCCACCAATAATATGAGTACCATAAATACTTGTTGAAAAACTTATCAACATAGGAAAGAAAAATAAAAATTTTAAAAAAAACCTTTTAATCAAATCAAGCATATTTGAGACAAAACTAATTAATTAAAATTAATTGCAAATTTTAAGGATAAAAATCTGAAATATTGTAAATGATAAACCACAATAAATATGGAAAATTAACTTGTTATATTTCAAAAATATATTGCTACTACAATTAGTATATAAATATAAAATATTAATAAATTTAAACTCAATTATTTAATTAAAGACTACATTTATTTAATATGAATAAACCAGAAATAATCAATGCCTTAAAGTCTCTATTAGTTCCTAGACTGATTGAAGAAAAAATGTTGATTCTTTTAAGACAGGGAAAGATTTCAAAATGGTTTTCTGGAATTGGTCAAGAGGCAGTTTCTGTAGGATCTACTTTAGCCATGGATAAAGATGAATTTATTTTACCTATGCATAGAAATCTAGGGGTGTTTACGACAAGAGACATTGATTTATACCAACTCTTTTGTCAATTTCAAGGTAAAAAAGAGGGGTTTACCAATGGAAGAGATAGATCATTCCACTTTGGGACTATGGAACATAAAATAGTAGGAATGATATCGCATTTAGGCCCTCAACTAGGAATTGCATGTGGAATAGCGTTGGCTGAAAAAATAGAAAATACTAATAGATCTGTTTTAGTATTTAGCGGGGATGGAGGAGCAAGTGAAGGTGATTTTCATGAAGCTTTAAATATTGCTTCTGTGTGGCAACTACCTGTAATTTTTGTGATTGAAAATAACCAATGGGGACTTTCTACTCCTTCTAAAGAACAGTTTAATTGTAAACAATTTATCGATAAAGGAATTGGATATGGAATGAAAACAGAACAAGTAGATGGTAACGATGTTTTGAAAGTTTATGATTGCATTAAAAAAGTAAAAGACTTACAAATTAAAAATTCTGAACCATTTTTAGTTGAAGCATTAACATTTAGAATGAGAGGACACGAGGAAGCTTCTGGAACAAAATATTATCCTGAAGGATTGCAAGATAAGTGGAAGTTAAAAGATCCTATTTTAAAACTTGAGACTGAAATTTTAAACAATGAAATTCTTTCAAAAAATGAAATTGAAGAAAGCACAAAAAATATTAAAGAAGAGATTAATCTAGCTTGGTTAAAAGCTTTTGATACTCCAAAATTAAAGGCCGATTTAAATTCTGAATTAGAAGATATTTATAAAAAATACTCAAATAAAGAAACTTACTCTACCAAAGTAAAAAAAGAAATCAGATTTATTGATGCTCTTTCTCAAGGACTATCACAAGGAATGGAGAAATTTGAAAATTCTATAATTATGGGGCAAGATATTGCTGAATATGGCGGTGTTTTTAAAATGACCGAGGGTTTTCTAGAAAAATTTGGCAAAGATAGAGTTAGAAATACTCCTCTTTGCGAATCTGCAATTGTTGGTGCGGCCTTAGGACTTTCTTTAAAAAATAAAAAAGCAATAATGGAAATGCAGTTTGCAGATTTTGTTACTGTAGGGTTTAATCAAATTGTAAATAATTTAGCTAAGTTACATTACAGATGGGGGCAAAATGCAGATGTGGTAATTAGAATGCCTACTGGTGCTGGTGTTGGAGCTGGACCATTTCATTCACAAAGTAATGAGGCTTGGTTTTCTCACACGCCTGGTCTTAAAGTTTTATACCCATCTAGCCCAGAGGATGCAAAGGGATTAATGCTGGCTGCAATTGAAGATCCAAATCCAGTAATGATTTTTGAGCACAAGGCTTTATATAGAAGTCTAACTGGATTGGTTCCTAAAAACTATTATGTTACTCCAATTGGAAAAGCAAATCTAGTTGAAGAAGGTAATGATTTAAGTATTATCACATATGGAATGGGAGTTCACTGGGCTAAAAAAGCAGTTAAAGAAAAAAATATTTCTGCAGATATATTAGATTTAAGGACACTTTTACCACTTGATAAAGATTCTATCTTTAAAAGTGTTAAAAAAACCAACAAAGTACTAATTCTACATGAAGATTGTTTAACTGGTGGAATTGGAGGAGAAGTTTCTTCTTTAGTTAATGAAAATTGTTTTGAAGATTTAGATGCCCCGATAGTTAGGTGTGCAAGCATAGACACTCCTGTCCCTTTTGCAAGTGATTTAGAGAATCAGTTTTTAGCCAATAAAAATTTGAATAAAAAAATTGACTATCTATTAAATTATTAAATGTGAAAAAAATTTATTTTATTTTATTGTTTGCTCCTATTTTAACTTTAGGACAGCAAAAAAGTGAACTTGTTTTAGGAATAAATGGCGGAGGCTATTTTGCAAATAAAAACACTGCACTTATTTATGGAGGCAATTTTACTTCTTACAATGTATTTACTATTTTTAACAGTAACATTATCAAACCAACGTTTGATCAATTTTTCCAATACCCCTACTCTATATACGACTTGCCAAACGATGTGAAATATTCTATTGGCACTGAGATTGGGTTTCATTTAGGAAAGCAAAAAAGGAAAACTAAATATTATTTAGATTTTAATTTTGCAGAAATAAAAATTCAAGATTTTATAACTATTGCTATTAAAAATCAATCTGTAACTCAGTCTTCAGAACCTGAATATTTTCCTGTAAGTATTAGTGGAAAAGAAAAAAGGAATATGATAAATTTAGGAATCACAAAAACCATATATGAAGACTCAAATTTATCTTTTCTAACTCCATTATTTATTCAACTTCTGGAAATGAGACTTAAAGAAAATTATATTGTAGTTAATAACCAACAGTATAATATAATTCATAATTCACCAACACTGACAAACCAAAGTCAAGGAAATATTCCTGGTGGATATGGTATTGGGTTTGGATCTGGACTTGTACTTAATTATTTTATAAATAAAGATTTATCCGTTGAGTTAGGTTACCACTTTCAATTTTCAAAAACAAATTTCTCAGAACAATTAAACCCATGGGGAATTCAACAATCACTATTTACTAGAATAATTGTAAATGGGTCCAAATATTTGTCCAGATTAAATGATTAGAATTACTTTATGAAAGATTGATTTTTTTATAATTCTAAATTAGTGAAGCTTACTTAAACGAATCTATTTTTTAATATTTAGCTTTATTATTAAAAGCTCTTAGAGACTATTAATTATTGAATTTTTACTTTCTTTGATAGTATGGAAATAATTGAAATTGTTGGCACTCTAATTATGCTAATAGCATTGCAGGTGGTTTTAGGATTTGATAATCTTTTATACATAGCATTAGAATCTAAAAAAGCTCCAATTGAAAAACAAGAGTTTGTTAGAAAAATTGGAATTACAATAGCTATAATTCTGCGACTGGCCTTATTATTTATTCTAGTTAATTTGGTTGAGAAATTTAAAAACCCATTTTTGATTAGTGAATCCAAATTTATTTCCTTTGAAATGAACCTTCATAGTCTTATTATTTTGTTTGGTGGTGGATTTATTCTTTACACTTCGATAAAAGAAATTTGGCACATGATAATTTTTAATGACCATCAAGAACAAAAAACTACAGCTTCTACAAATAGAGTAATTTTTATGATTGTTTTAATGAACCTTGTATTCTCATTTGATTCAATTCTTAGCGCAATGGCACTAACAGATAATTTTGTGATTATGGCAATATCAATTATTGTTGGTGGTGTTTTAATGATTTTAGCAGCAAATAAAGTATCTGAATTTTTACAAAAGAATAGAAAATATGAGGTATTGGGGCTTTTTATCTTATTTGTTGTTGGGGTAATGCTATTAACCGAAGGTGGTGAAAAAGCTGAATTTAAATTATGGGGGAATTCGATTAATGCTATGAACAAAGCGACATTTTATTTTATAATATCTATTCTAGCTTTTGTGGATATTGTTCAAAGTAAATACCAAAAAAACTTAATCAAAAAAAAATAAATTACAATAATTTCCCTGAAACAATTAAACAAAATAACAAATGCTAATATTTGGCTATATTTTAGTTGAAAAATAATTATGTTCGATAGTATTAATATTAAAAAAGAACTTATCAAGGTAAGAGGTAAGTCTGAAAATGATTTTCTAAATTCTGTCAATCAATTATTAGATAACGATGTTGTTAAAGAAACTCAGATAGAAAATAATATTACAAAATCCAGTTCTAAAAATTATTTTGCTAAAATTAATACTCATTCTAAAGAAGATATTTTCGACTTTGAATCCATAAAAAAAATAGCAATTCAACATCGTTTAAGATTTTTACCTACTAAATATTTCAAAAACCAAATACCAAAAGAAGCTATTTTTAAAATTAAAGAAATTGAAAAAGCA
>CESU01042613.1_pt1 | contig 10981 bp, 8 predicted proteins | sample 531141 | NCBI WGS metagenome assembly CESU01 (sample SAMEA2621401, study PRJEB7988) | marine metagenome | isolation source: saline water (ENVO:00002010), including
AGTTCTTTCCCTCAGCAGTCTTTGGTCCATATTGGCGATGATTATAGCCGGTGCATTTGGGCTGTTCATGCTTATTCGTGAAAACCCACGGCTCACCCTCAAAACAAAAAACACACGTTACCACGCCATTCTGAGCCTTCTTTGCTTGGTCGCAGGCGCCAGCGCATTCCATTGGCTCGACCCAACATTTTTAAAGGCGGTGAATTCGATAGATCACGCTAGACAGCACTGGGCCTTGATCGCTGCATGGTCACTCGGCTTTATTTGCGTAGGTCTCATTCCCAAACGTGAGAGAAGAAACGACAAATTGAATTCATTGGAGGCTTTCAGCTGGTTGATTTTTGTTGGTATGCTGTTGGTTGTTTTTGGGCTTAGATTGATTCATTAAAACCATTGAATTCACGAACTTAGTACCATGAAAATAGGAGTGGTCACTTTTCCGGGTTCCAATTGCGACATGGACATGGTCCATGTTATGGAACATGAGTTGCAGCTTGATGTCGTTCAGTTGTGGCACAAAAACCGAGATCTCGAAGGTGCTGATGTTTTGATTCTGCCCGGAGGGTTCAGCTATGGCGATTATCTTCGAAGCGGGGCCATTGCGCGCTTTTCACCCATCATGGAATCCGTTGTGGCGCATGCAAAACGAGGGGGCCGTGTATTCGGAGTGTGCAATGGATTCCAAATTCTCTGCGAATCAGGATTGTTGCCTGGCGCGCTTTTACACAATGAAAGCCGCAAGTTCATTTGCCGCAACGTCCAGCTCAAACCTGTTTCCAGAACCGCATGTGTTTCGAGTGATTTAGACCCGAAAGCAGCCATTACAATTCCCATTGCACACGGAGAGGGAAACTATTTCATCGATGACGAAGGATTGAAAGGATTGCAAGATCGTGACCAGATTCTATTCCGCTACTGCGATGAAAACGGAAAGGTAAACCCTTGGTCCAACCCAAACGGATCGATCGATAGCATCGCTGGTGTATCCAATAAAGGAATGAATGTCTTTGGTATGATGCCGCACCCTGAACGAGCAGCGAGCAGCGATCTTGGCAATACCGATGGCGCACAAATTTTGTCAGGGCTAGCGGCTCTTATCGAGGCATAAGGCTAAAATGTCTGAGTACGATTCGTTAAGAGCTTCAGAAAAGTTCAGCCAGACTTCCCTTCCACTGAACATCAATGCCATTAGCTTTGTTTCAGTTGCACAGGTGCAATAAGACCCTACAACCATGAGTCACTATCCAGCAGGCCCTCATCTTTCTCGCATTAAAACGCCCGAAGATCTACGGCAACTCTTCAAGAATACAGACTTGCCAATCATCTGTGATGAATTGCGGCAATTCATTGTGGATGTAGTGTCTGAAAAAGGAGGCCATTTTGGTGCAAGCCTCGGTGTCGTCGAGCTTACGGTTGCATTGCATTACGCATTCAACACACCCGATGATCAGATCGTGTGGGACGTAGGGCACCAAGCATATGGGCATAAAATATTGACCGGCCGGCGCGAACAATTTCACACAAACCGTCAATACCAGGGGTTGAGTGGATTTCCAAAACGATCAGAAAGTGAATACGACACATTTGGTGTAGGCCATAGTTCAACTTCCATCTCAGCAGCATTGGGAATGGCTGTTGCGAGCAAATTAAAGGGAGAACGCCAGCGTCAACATGTCGCAGTAATCGGAGATGGAGCAATGACCGCTGGCCTTGCTTTTGAAGGACTGAATCACGGAGGAGCTGAAGACACAAACATGCTCGTCATTTTGAATGACAATTGCATGTCCATCGATCCCAATGTGGGCGCCCTCAAGGAATACCTCACCGACATAACAACCTCTAAAGCTTACAACAAAGCAAAAGATGAAGTGTGGCACTTGCTCGGCCGTATTTCAAAATTCGGGCCGAATGCACAAGCTGTTGCGCAAAAAATTGAAGTGGCTATGAAGTCAGCGCTATTGAAGCAATCCAACCTCTTTGAATCGCTAAACTTCAGATACTTTGGCCCGGTAGATGGCCACGATGTGGAGCATTTGGCGCAAATTTTGAAAGACATCAAAGACATCCCCGGACCGAAGCTGCTCCATTGCGTGACCATGAAAGGCAAAGGATATGAGCCTGCAGAGAAAGGAAGCCCCACTACATGGCATGCTCCAGGTCTATTCAATAAGGCGACTGGAGAGATTGTGAAATCAGTCAATACGGAGCCCAAACCCTCCAAGTTCCAAGATGTTTTTGGTCATTCCATCATTGAATTGGCCGAAAAAGATGAACGCATAGTTGGCGTGACCCCCGCCATGCCATCTGGCTGCTCTCTAAAATACATGCTCGAGGCCATGCCTGATCGAGCTTTTGATGTTGGCATCGCAGAACAACATGCAGTGACATTCAGCGCAGGCATGGCAACACAGGGAAAAGTACCGTTCTGCAATATCTATTCGACTTTTATGCAAAGGGCCTACGATCAAGTGGTCCATGACGTAGCTATTCAAAATCTTCATGTCGTTTTCTGTTTGGACCGAGGAGGTGTCGTTGGCGCTGATGGACCTACACACCACGGTGCCTATGATATGGCGTATATGCGATGCATTCCCAACATGATTGTGGCTGCTCCAATGGACGAATTGGAATTGCGCAATATGATGTACACGGCTTCAGCCAAGCAAAGCGGCCCATTTTCAATTCGATACCCTCGCGGAGCGGGCTCCATTGTAAACTGGCGCCAGCCGTTCAAGGCCATTCAAATTGGCCAGGGACGAAAGCTCCAAGCGGGAGATGATGTTGCCATTCTGAGCATCGGAGCCATTGGTACACAGGCCACCGAAGCGATTGTCCAACTGGAAACGAAAGGGATTTCTGCAGCGCACTATGACATGCGATTTGTGAAGCCATTGGACGAAGTAATGCTTCACGAAATTTTCGGAAAGTTCAAGGCTGTAGTCACCGTCGAGGACGGATGCCTCATGGGTGGTTTTGGAAGCGCCGTGACAGAATTCGTGGGAGACAACGGCTACCAAGCCCACATCAAACGCCTCGGTTTGGGAGACCATTACGTCGAACACGGCACACAGGCTGAGCTCTACGCTGAAAATGGATACGATGCCAATGCTATCGCAGCAACAGCAGAAGATTTAATTTCCGCTGCAGGTGCTGACAAAACGAATATGCAGACCGCTTAACCATGGAATCATCTGCTGACGCCATCCGAAATCGTGTAAATGAAAGTGGTTTGACGACCCTTGATTTGGATGACCTCATCACACGAAAGTCCATTGTGAATTTTGATCTTGCTGATTGCCTTGAAAACGGGTTAATCCTTAGAGAGAGGCCTTTTCGTGAGGCCCTCAAGGCTCTGAATGCTGAAGATTGGAATGAAAAAGTTGCTGCGCTTCAGTGCAGCAATGATGCAATTATCCCGGAATGGGCATGGATGTTGGCCACGTCTCGACTCGCAGCATGCGGAGCTGAGGTCGCGATTGGAAATGCGGAAGAAGCCAAGCAAACGCTTCTGATTGAAGCCATTCAGCAACTGCCCTTGGATGAGTTTCGTGATGCTCGGATTGTCATCAAAGGCTGCTCCTCTGGCACGAATGCAGCCAGTTTGGCCAAAGCGATTAGGCATTTGCAACCGGTCGCCATGTCCATTTTCTATGGCGAGCCCTGTTCCACGGTTCCCGTGTACAAACGCCCCAGGAAACCGGCGAAAAATTAAGGTACAGGTGGTAACTTCGAGGTGTCACATCCGACTCGAAACCACATGATTTCCGCACCATCTGACCGCAAGCTTTTTCTTGTTGATGCCTTTGCACTTGTCTTCCGTGCCTATTACGCATTTATCAAGAATCCCCGCATCAATTCGAAAGGCATGAATACCAGTGCCGTTTTTGGATTCACCAACGCCCTGTTAGATGTTATTCGGAAAGAGAAGCCCACGCATATTGCAGTCGTATTTGACCCCCCTGGTGGCTCATTTCGCAATGAGCAGTATCCGGAATACAAGGCCAACCGAGATGAGACACCCGAAGACATCAAACGGTCTGTCCCTTGGATCATGGAGGTATTGGAAGGCATGAAGATTCCGGCCATCAGTCAGAAAGGGTTCGAGGCAGATGATGTCATCGGTCATATGGCCAAAAAAGCGGAGCAAGAGGGGTTTGAAGTTTACATGATGACCCCGGACAAAGACTTTGGGCAACTCGTTTCTCCACACATCAAAATGTACCGTCCTGGGAGAGGAGGTGGTCCCGCCGAAGTTTGGGGTCCTGAGGAGATATGCGAAAAGTTCGGAGTAGACAATCCGCTCCAAGTCATTGATTTGCTCGGTATGATGGGAGACAGCGCAGACAATATTCCTGGGATTCCAGGTGTCGGGGCAAAGACCGCCTCCAAACTGATCAAGCAGTATGGCAGTCTAGAAGGCGTGATTGAGAAGAGTTCAGAGCTCAAAGGAAAACTAAAAGAACGGGTTGAGGAAAATATAGAATTGGCAAAGCTGTCCAAATCTCTCGCAACCATCTGCCTTGACATTCCCATGGACATCGAATGGGACCAGCTCAATCTGGAAAAACCAAACACGGAAGCACTTCGAAAAACCTTGGAAAACCTTGAATTTCGAAACCTAGCGCGCCGAATGTTTGGAGATGCTGAAGGAGACTCGAGCCAGCCTAATCCCGCGACTACAGCGCCAAAACCTGCAACTCCCGAAGCTCAACTGGACTTGTTTGGAACGCCAGGAGGCACAGTGGATGCAGGCGCCGCAGAGCACTTTACTGAAGCAGAAACTAAAGATTCTGGTTATGCTACCCTCGCCAATAAAGAGCATTCATACACCTTGGTACAAAATACCAAAGCACTGGATGCATTGATGGCGGAATTAGAAGCCTGCGATTGCTTCGCTTTCGATACCGAAACCTCCGGACTGAATACCATGACTGCCGACTTGGTGGGTGTGTCATTTGCAACGAAACCTGGTTTGGCCTGGTGGGTTCCCGTCGCCAGTGAAGACTGGACCGAAACGACTCTACTCAAGCGACTCAGTTCTATTTTCGCAGATTCTACCAAGGAAGCGGTAGCACATCACTTCAAGTTCGATTACAAAGTCTTGGCGCGACGAGGAGTGAAGTTTTCCGTTCGTGCATTTGATACGATGATCGCACATTACCTCATTCAGCCAGAAAGCTCGCACAAACTAGACCGATTGGCCGAAACCGAATTGGGATATGCCACAATTCCCATCACTGATCTCATTGGCAAATCAGGGAAAGATCAAATGCACATGGGTCAATTGGACCCATCGTCAATCACCGACTACGCCTGCGAAGATGCCGATATTACACTACAACTTCGGGAACGTCTCATTCCCCAATTGGAGGATGTCGCCAGCACCATGCTCTTTCGTGATGTGGAAATGCCCTTGGCGATAATCCTTGCCAATATGGAATTAGAAGGTGTACGAATCAACGTCGCTGAACTTGAGGATTACAACAAAGAGCTTGGCACAAAAATCGATGCGTTGACCGAAGCGATCCATGGGCACGCGGGCCAAGAATTCAATATCGATAGTCCGAAGCAACTCGGACCCATTTTGTTTGAGACCCTCGCAATCCCAGCGAAGGTGAAAAAAACAAAAACAGGCCAATATCCTACCGGTGAAGAGGTTTTAGAAAAAATTAAGTCTGCACACCCAATCGTTGAAGCGGTACTCAAATACCGCAAATTAAAAAAACTCAAGAGCACATATGTCGAGCCGCTTCCAAAGTTGGTGGATGCACACTCCGGAAGGATCCATACAACCTACCAGCAAACTGTAGCCGCTACAGGTCGGCTGAGTTCAAAAGATCCCAACCTTCAAAATATTCCAATTCGAACCCCAGAGGGAAGGGCCATTCGAAAAGCCTTCATACCGCGCGACAACGACCACGTCCTCATCGCTGCAGATTATAGCCAAGTCGAATTGCGCATCGCCGCTGCACTGAGCAAAGATCAGGGGTTGGTGCAGGCATTTGTTCAAGGCATGGATATTCATACGGCTACTGCAGCGAAGGTCTTTCAAGTCGAAAACGATGCGGTCGACCGAGACATGCGAAGCAAGGCCAAAGCAGTCAATTTTGGAATTCTCTACGGTCAAGGCGCATTTGGATTGGCTCAAAACTTGGGAATCCCTCGGCGCGAAGCCAAGGAAATCATCGACGCTTACTTTGAACAATTTGCCGCGCTCAAAGCATTCACAGCACAATGTGTGGAAGAGGTCCGCGACAAAGGATATGCTGAGACCGTCTTGGGTCGCCGCCGGTATCTCCCGGACATAAAGTCGAACAACGCAACGGTTCGTGCCTTCGCAGAACGAAACGCGGTAAATGCTCCAATTCAAGGTTCAGCAGCGGACATTATTAAAGTGGCCATGGTAAATATCGACGGGGCCCTAAGAGCGAAAGGATTAAAAGCCAAGATGATCATGCAGGTACATGACGAATTGGTCTTTGATGTGCCCCTTTCCGAAGTAGCGGAATTGGAAGCCTTAATTGGCCCGGCGATGATCGATGCTGTGGCCTTAGACGTTCCACTAGCGGTGGACATGTCTTCTGGAAGAGATTGGCTTGAAGCCCATTAAATACACCGATTCGTCCTGAACATTGGTCTGTGTGGAACTTTTTGAGTGCCCTTGCGTAAACCACCCCGGTGCGAGGCAAATTGTGCTTCAATATCCAGAATACTAATTATGCGCATCAACCAACGAATTCAAGCATTGCCCATCGCCTTCGGATTGGGCTTATTTCTCATCACAGGATGTGGTGAAACCGCTGATGACCATTCCGGTCATGACCACGGTGATCACACCCAAAGTGGAGAGGAAATGGATAGTGACGGCATGGCCGTTACGACCCGACAAAGTACACTTACAAAAATCTTCCATGCGGCACCCTCACCAATGGAAACCGCTTCGCTAATAAAACGCAGTGGGGCACACTTTCATGCAGACGCACTGAATGGAGCGGACCAATACGATAACTATACGACCAGCGATAAGCAAGCAATTAATCTGGGCATTTATGGAGCGGATCTTAGCTATGCAACAATCTTCGAAGAGAATAGCACAAGTTTAGATTACCTCTCTTCCATCAAATCCCTCAGCCAAGCCTTAGGAGTCAGCGATGTCCTGAGCGATGATGTAATGAGCGAAGTGGAAGAAAATCGAAACGATCGTGATGTTCTTATCGATATTGTATCCAACACATTCTACGATCTTAACGAGCGGTTGAAGTTCAACGGCCAAGAAGATTTGGCGGGATTAGTCGTCGCTTCCGGTTGGGTTGAAGGGATGTACCTCGCGACACGCCACCTCGACGCCGCGCCCGAAGAATTGAAGCAGCGTATTGCGGAGCAGAAACTCGTTTTGGCCGACGTGATGGGATTGTGCGGCAGCTATGACCAGACACCGGCACTCGCCAATTTGCTTGCCTCTATGCTTTCCATTGAAACAGCATACGAAGGTGTAACGACCAGCACGAGTGAAAGCACCACAAACAGAGAAGAATCCGGTTCATTTACTATCGGTGGAGGGGCAACCTTTGCCGCTGATGATGCAACTATTTTAGCCATTGCCGCAGCTGTCGAATCCGTCAGAGCTGCGTGCATCCAATAAAGTCAAGAAGTACGATGAAGCATACAATAATCCTCCTTTTGACCCTTGGGCTCTTTGCTACAACTGCAGACGCCCAGTGCCGGTCATTTACCAAAAAGAATTGCCTCACCGAGTTGGAAGGCTACATTCAAAATGACAACTACAACAGTGCCATCCTGATCCCGGGTGACGAGGCACAGTTGATGTTGACTTTCCTCGCAGGACAAGACTATCGACTGCTCGTTTGCAGCCACCCAGTCCTCGGAGACGTTACTTACGAAATCTTCGATGCCCAAGGCAAGCGGTTGTTCGATAGCAGAAAGAACGAACCCGATGTGTCTTACGTCGATTTTAACATGGAGACAACTCAGCAACTGCAAGTCCAGGTGCATGTACCGGAAACGCGTTCTGCAATCATGCACGAAGGATGTGTGACCGTCTTGGTAGGCTCAAAGAGCTGAGCCCTTAGAGAATCTTGAACCCATTGAAAACGGCCGCTTATTAGCGGCCGTTTCTATGATCAATTGTTTGGTTATTGAATGACCAACTGCTTCGTAAGCCTGCGTCCGTCGAGCGATACAGAAATAAGATAGGTACCCGCCGACCATTGATTCACAGGTATGTCTACCAGGTGGTTGCCAGGAGAAATACTGCCCTGCTGGTAAGCCCACATTTTGCGCCCAGCCAAGTCGGTCAATTCTATATTCATCAACGTATAGGCAAGGCGTGTTGAGAATGAGACCGTCGCCTCATTGCGGGCCGGATTCGGATAAACATCCATAGATATCCCTTCGCCCATTTCCATTTCTAAAAGATCTGATGCGGTGTATGACGTGATATTGATATCGTCCAAGAAGATATTATTTCCTAGGCGGCTTTCAAACTCAAACATCAAGCGAAAATTCTCGGTATAAAATTGAGAATATGGGATCTCCAACGCGTAGCTATTCCACTCGTCTTGTCCATTTGGCGTGAACACAAAAGGATGTGGCGGTGCCGAGGGCAAATCCGTATATCCCCGATGCATTCGGCGAAGGCTCCATGTCTCACCGCAGTCGGGCGAAGCATAAATCTTCAAGCGATCGTCGGTATCGTCCTCATCTTCATTGTTGCCTTTGTAACAGTAAGCCCACTTGTACGTCACCTGAATCAGCTCCGCTTCAGACATATCCATGGATTTCGAAATCAATTGGTCACGATTGAATTCAACATTATTTGACCAATTGTGAATGCGCAGGCTTTGCTCTCCCGTGTAACCCGCAACCGAGGTAATCTCCCAGCCATCTCCATCATTGGACACGTCCACCATGAACCAATTTTCATCGAGTTCGTCAGCCTCAAAGTTCTCACTAAAAGGCAAAACCATTCCATCAGAATCCAACACCTGAATGAAAGCAGGCTCGGTTAGCGCTACCTCACTCGCTCCGTTTGAAACCGTTAACGTAACGTCATAAATGCCCGGCGTACCGAATGAATGCAACGGATTTTCGTCCGATGAAGCGCTCCCGTCTCCGAAATCCCAAGCCCAACCACTTACGCCATGATAACTGTCATCAAAAAACTGAATGGTGTCTCCCACGCAGACCGTTTGGCGGGTTACTCCAAATCGCGCTTCACACAAAATAGGTTCCAAATTGACGCCGGTGTCCTCTAGATTTTCAGATGTCCAAAGCTGGTTGCGCTGAGCAACACTGCTGTTCATCGCCGCTCGCATCCGCGTGCGCTGACCTTCGGAAAACATCCGTCCGCAGTACGAATATTCCATATAGTTCTGGACATTGTCCAAGGATCCACACGTAGAACCGTTGACATTGCATGAAGTCCAGCCACTTGTCAACGGCGTATCGCCCACTTGGTCGTCCGTGTCGCAATTTTCCGAATCCCCTGGATTGTTGCTGTTACCCCACAAATGACGCAAGTTCATCCAGTGACCCGCCTCATGTGTAAGGGTGCGCGAACGGTAATTATTGCTCGTGCCAATATTGCCCGTATAATCGTGCGCTACCACGATACCATCATTGCCTGCGCCTTGTGCGCCATTAACCGATCCTGGGTACAAACTATAGCCTGCCGCTCCACTCGCATTCTCAACTACCCAGATATTCAGGTAGCTGTTTCGAGGCCACTGAATCAAATCTTTGACTTCGCCTCCGCCATCGTAGGTCAGTGGGGAAACAATGCGATTGATGCCCGTGTGGCAATTGCCTTGCGGATCAATTTGGGCGAGTCGAAACTCAATTTCTGTGTCTGCAGCAATGCTCTCAAATTCTTCAATGACATCATCAGCATCGGGATTGAGCATGCGAAAGTCTCGGTTCATCACCTCAATCCCGCTGAAGACCTGCTCGTCGCTGACGTTCTCTGGACCATTGTAATGGATAACATGGAAGACCACCGGAATCACGATCAGTTCATCTCTATTTGCATCCGTGAAATTCTGAGTTTCCCACTCCAAACGGCCGTCAGCTTGATTAGCAATGACACGCTGTTCGGGATGGGCATTAAAAAAGGCCTGCTCCATTTTCCATTGCCCACAGTAACGAATGGCATCATCAGACTGCGCATGTGCTTTTTGAGGGACAAAAAGGGCCACTAAACAAAACAAGAGGATTGCGCTGGCGTCCAGCGACTTTGATTGAGAATCCAGCATTTTTCAAAAGCTTGATTTGCAATTTAATCGATTTTCCAATTAATCCTGCTATTTGAGGCATCGGGAACTAATATAGCGTCATGAATCTTTTTCAAGGCCCTTCCTCGTCGATATATCTGCTTACAGCATTCTGCTTCCTTGGCTGCAATAATCATCCGTCTGTTCAAAATCACCAACAGGTGACCGAAATTTCCATTCTTCTGTGGGACTCCCTTCGCCAGGCGCATCCCGAGGCAATCTTAATCGATGTTCGTTCAGATGAAGAGTGGAATGCTGGACACCTTGCCGAGGCGAGCTACGTATCATTCGACTGGGACCACAGAAAGGAACCCCTCAGCCAAATTCCATCGGATCGACCTGTATTTGTTTACTGCGAAGCCGGTGGAAGAAGTGGCGTGGTCACCGAAGAACTACGCATCATTGGCCATCCGCATATTGTTGATTTGATTGGGGGAATGGAACAATGGATGGAAAACGGCAAGCCTTTGGCGTTTGGAGAGCCTTCCGCTTTGGCACAAACAAAAAACTAATTACGTGAACAGCTGAACAGCAATAATGCAATCAATCGAATGAAGTGGGCTCAAGCCGGAACCCGACATCAAGCATCCCGCGCAATGGGTCTAACCGCATGCCATGCGCAATTTTTACCGTGTAGTCTCCCTGCAAAGGAAACCCTGTGTTCTGACGGAAACCAATGCGATGTCCAATCA
>CESU01225918.1_pt1 | contig 10962 bp, 9 predicted proteins | sample 531141 | NCBI WGS metagenome assembly CESU01 (sample SAMEA2621401, study PRJEB7988) | marine metagenome | isolation source: saline water (ENVO:00002010), including
ATATACAGTCAAAAAACTGGAGATTTCTCAGTAAAGAAGGGTCCAATATTCGCTAACTTTTTACTGGCAGATGAAATAAACCGAGCGCCCGCGAAAGTACAGTCCGCTCTTCTAGAAGCCATGCAAGAAAAACAAGTGACGCTAGGAAATGAAACCTATAAACTACCTAGTCCATTTTTAGTTTTAGCTACCCAGAATCCATTGGAGCAAGAAGGGACTTACACACTGCCCGAGGCGCAAAGCGATAGATTTATGCTAAAGCTAGTGCTAGATTATCCTTCAATAGAGGAAGAACGAGAAATTGTTCGACTTAATTTGAATAAGGATGAATTTACTATTCCGAATAAAGTAGTAAGCACAAAAGAAATTTTAGAAGCCAGACAATTGGTTAAATCCATTTACATGGATGATAAAATAGAGCAGTACATTCTGGACATCGTCTTTGCCACGCGAAACCCAGAAAAATACAATTTAGCTCATCTTCAACCTCTCTTAAGATTCGGTGGCTCACCCAGAGCCACAATAGCTTTAGCTAAAGCCTCTAAGGCAAATGCCTTTCTTCAGCAAAGAGGTTATGTTATTCCTGAAGATGTAAGAGAAATCTGTTACGATGTATTGAGACACCGAATAGGCATGACCTATGAAGCTGAAGCCGAAGACATCAACCAAGAACAAATAATTACGGAGATCCTGAATAAAGTAGAAATCCCTTAACCTCAGCGCTTATGGAAACAAAGGAATTACTCAAAAAAGTACGCGCCATAGAGATTAGGACGAAACAAATTTCCATGCAGATGTTTAGTGGGAACTATCACTCTAAATTCAAGGGAAGAGGTATGTCTTTTAGAGAAAATAGAGAATATTATTCTGGTGATGACATCCGCGCTATAAACTGGAATGTAACGGCTAAAATGAACGCACCTTACACTAAGGTTTTCGAGGAAGAAAGAGAGTTAAATGCACTCATATTGGTAGATATAAGCTCAAGCAATCTTCTAGGAAGCGGAAGTCAAACCAAGAAAGATCTCATAACAGAGATTTCTGCTGTTCTCTCTATGAGCGCTATCCAAAACAAGGATAAGGTAGGTGTTCTTTTTTTCTCTGATGCGATTGAAAAGTACATCCCTCCTGCTGGTGGTAAATCCCATGTTCTGAAAATAATACGAGACTTGGTTCACCTCTCTCCTGTTTCTAAAAAAACAGATATAAATCAAGCCTTGATTTATGCCAATAGGATGCTAAAAAAGCGAAGCATCATATTTCTGATTTCAGACTTTAAAGCGGATAATTACAGTGATAATTTAAAGCGAACGAACCTCAAGCATAGCTTGACCGCTATTCAGATTATAGACAAGCGTGAAACGCAAATGAGTGACATAGGACTGGTACAACTAAAGGATGCCGAAAGCGGAAAGCTAAAATGGGTAAATACGAGCTCTTATAAAACTAGAAAAAAATACAATAGTCTTATGACTGAACGTCAGGACGGCTTAGAAAAAATGTTTTTGAAAAGTGGAATAAATACGACCCAAATCTATACCGACCTTCCATACATCAAACCTTTAACAGCTCTTTTCCAGAGAGGCAAATGAAACATTTCTATTTAGCCATATTAGTAACTTTATCTTGGTCTACCCTATTCTCACAGGTAGAACTGAATACGATATTACCTAACGACAGTATACTTATAGGCCAGCCTGTCAGCTATGAACTAACTCTTCTATTAAAAAATGAATCAGACTCGGCTTTTATTAATTGGTTCATTCCTCTAGACTCTTTAAGTGAGGGACTAGAGATTATAGAAGTAGGCACTATTAGAAATGAAGAGGACAGTTATTCCATTTCTAAAAAAATCGTGTTTAGAGCGGAAAAAACAGGGTTCTACCCTATAAAACCAATTACAGTTAAAGTTCGTGATAAATCATTTACAAGTCAAGCTAAACTCGTGGGGGTTTACAGCACATTAACCAACCCTGCGCAAGAGGAAATTAGAGCGGAAAAAGAAGGCAATGAAGTGTCTTACGGAATAGGAGACTGGCTGATAGACAACTGGATTTGGATCGGAGTCTTTCTAATAATCATCGCCTCTGCTGTAATAGCTATAAAACGATTTACCAATCGACAAAACCCAGAAGAAAGTCCAACCGAAATAGCAACAGAACCTAAAGAACCTGCTTACAGTATAGCTCAAAGAAAAATAAACCATCTATCAGAGAAGAAACCTTGGCAGGATGGCGACCTAAAAGCCTACCACACCTCTATAAGCTATATTCTCAGAGAATATTTAGAAGGTGAGCTTCGTTTTCAAGCACTAGAAAAGTCGACATCAGAGATACTAACCGAATGCTCTAAAAAAGGTTTTTCTGAAAAAAATATGCGTTCGATCAAACAGCTGCTTTCTTTAACTGATTTAGTAAAATTTGCAAAGCAACTTCCTACTGAAGATGAAAACAAAGAGATTCTCTCCAGCATAAAGCAAATAATAGATACTATTCACTCTGAATTTAGTCCCGAAAAATCGTGATTTCTAGAAAAAACATAGTGCCACTGATTCTGTTTTACGCGTTCTTACTATGCCTAACTCTTATAGGCATTCAGCTGTATGATTTTCATTCGCCAAAATGGCTGTTAACATTAATAGTCCTGCCCTTTATCTCTTTCTTTTTTATTAAAAATAAACATGAAATTTTCGGAGAACTAACCTTAAATGAAGTGAGCGAAATTCCAGCATATGCCTTCCTTCAAGCGCTCCCTTCGAGTTATAAATACCTCTCTAAAACAGCCCTGTTCTTCATGATTCTAAGTCTAGCTCGGCCGCAAGAAGACATGGTACCAAAAGACATTTCTAAAGAAGGGATAGATATAATTATAGCACTGGATGTAAGCTTAAGTATGCTAGCCAAGGATTTTGAGCCAGACAGATTGGCCGCAGCTAAACGAGTAGCTAAGGAGTTCGTGAAAGATAGACAAAATGACCGAATAGGAATCGTTATTTATGCCGCAGAAAGCTACCCTATAGTGCCGCTTACAAGCGACAAACAGACTATCCTTAATGCTATAGATGGCATTGAATTTGGAGAATTAAAAGATGGAACTGCTATAGGAATGGGATTAGCCTCGGCTGTAAATAGGCTAAAAGAATCAAGTTCAGAAAGTAAAGCTATAATCCTCTTATCCGATGGTGAAAACAACCAAGGAGAGATAAGACCGGAGGTAGCCAGCGAACTAGCTAAAGCATACGGAGTAAGAGTTTACACTATAGGAGTGGGAAGTGAAGGTACCGCCCTATCCCCAGGCAGAGATAGATTTGGCAACATCGGATATAGAGAAGCTCCTGTTAGAATAGATGAAAGAACGCTTTATGAAATCGCTGAAAAAACAGGAGGACAATACTTTAGAGCTACCAGCGAGGAAAAATTAAAAGAAATTTATTCAGAAATAGATAAGCTCGAGAAGACTAGATTCGAAGCCACTATTATTAAACAGAAAGCGGATGTTTTCTATAAGTTTCTATGGATCTCCCTCGGTTTAATGATCATAGTATTCGCACTAAAAAACCTTCTCTTTAAATCCATTTTTTCATGAAAAAAAGAGAAGAAATATGGCCTATTCGTTCGCTCATCTGGGCACTTCTTCTACTCGAAGCTTTTGTCTTCCTGATCTACTGCACAATATTTCATTCTTCTATAGTCTTCTTAGCGTTTTTAAAGTGGGAGTTTAAACAGTATAAACCGCTATTCGTTTTGTCTCCTTTAATTTCTTTTGTCTTTATATGGCTATGGCATTGGAAAACCAAGGCTATATTAAACTGGAAAGAAACCTCAGATTTAAAGAGAACACTAAAGAATGATCTCTCTTTTAAGGATTTATCCTTTAAAAATTCTGTGGCGCGGTTCATTTCAGTAAAACTAGCTCTACTTCTTCTAATCACAGCTCTTTTAGGCCCTAAATCAGGTGGAGAAATGACCGAAACTCTTTCTGAAGGTTTAGAGGTTATGATAGCGCTAGACCTGTCTAAATCCATGCTCGCTGAAGACGTTCAGCCCAACAGATTGTACGCGGCAAAAACGGCCATAAAAAATATTCTAAAAAAGATGGACGGAGATAAAGTAGGCTTAGTGGTCTTCTCTGCCAATGCCTATACACAAATGCCGCTGAGTAATGATTATGCCTCTGCCATAAACTATTTAGAATCCTTAAACACATCTACAGTTCCTATCCAAGGAACGAGTATTTCAGAGGCCATCAAAGTCTCTATGGAGGGCTTCGATCAAAACTCTAGTGCCAGTAAAAGCATATTACTCTTCACAGATGGAGAAGATCATGAGGAGGAGCTAGAAGAAACTTTAAATATAGCTAAGGAAGGCCAAATTAAAATATCATGCTTGGCTTTAGGTTCAGATTATGGAGCGCCTATCCCCAATTCTAACTCGGAAGATAAATACAAGAAAGACAAACAAGGAAACACCGTAATATCTAAAGCCAATATTCCGCTGCTACAATCTATAGCTGAATCAAATGATGGGTTTTTCAGCCAAATTAAATCTAGCTCACCTAAAGAAGTTAAAGACTTAAACGGCTATTTAAGAACTCAAGAAAAAACAGAAACTGGTGCATTTATGTTCAATAACTTAACCCCTAGATTTCAAGTACCGCTACTTTTAAGCGTGTTGTTTTTTATTATTTCTATGCTCATAAAAGAAAAAGAGGGCCCATGGTTTTAAGAATATTTTTATTCACTTTTCTCGCGTTGCAATGCGTACCTACATTCTCTCAAAGCTCCAAGCTAAACGCAGCTTTAGGCTCTGATTTATATAAGGACAGTCTGTATGATGAATCTATTCATCTTTATAATGAGAGCTTGAAACTAGAGCCGAATAATGAATACCTATTCAATTTAGGGAATGCTTACCTCAAAGCAGAAGATTTAGAAAATGCCAAGAAGACTTACTCCCAATTATTAAACTCTTCCTCAGCCAGTGATCATCAAAAATCTAAAGCCGCTTATAATTTAGGGAATCTAAATTATGCAGAACAAAACCTTGGGGATGCTATTAAAAATTACAAAGAAGCACTGCGCTTAAATCCCGAGGATATTCAAGCAAGTGAAAATTTACAAATCGCTCTAGCGCAGCTTCAACAGCAGCAAGAGAAAAAAGAACAACAAAAACAGCAGGACCAAAACCGGGACGAACAAGGAGGAGAAGAAGACTCTCCTACTCAACCAAAAGAAGACTCTGATCAGGAGAAAAATGAAGAAGAAAAGAAGTCAAGTCAATCTGATCATATAGATCTGGATAAAGCAGATGAAATCATGGATTATCTAGATCAGGTAGAAAAAAAGACAAGAGAAAGATTAAATAGCAACAAGGATAAAAAAGGTACGGGAGCGAATAAAAAACCTGAGAAAGATTGGTAAGACTCATTACATTCATATCATTCTTGTTCACTCAAAGCTTCGCTTTTTCTCAAGGAATATCTGTAGAGTATCCAAAAGTGGTAGCGGTAGGTCAGCAATTTAATATTAGCTACATCATAAGCACTAACGAGGCCTCTGACTTGACTATTTCTAATGACGACAAGGAATTAAACATCATAAATAAAAGAACTCCCTCGAGAAAGTTAAATAGAGATAAAAGCGTTACCTACGTATTCTCCGTAATACCAGAAAAGACAGGAAACTCAATTCAGATTCCCTCCCTATCCGCCAAGGTAAAAAGCCTTCAAATAACTTCAAAAAAATCTACTGTAAATGTGGTCTCTAACAAAGCCACAGAAGGAAGACAAAACTACACTGCTCGACTAGAGTTAAACTCTAACACTTTGTATGAAGGTGAGGCTATCATAGCTGAACTCAAAGTATATTTTTCTGTAAATATCCAAGATCTTAACGGCAGCTTCATTACCACAAGTGAGGAACTGAGCATAAAAAAATTAGATCAACATGATTTCGAACAAAGCCAGGCCTTGCTTAACGGAAAACTCTACAACACGGCCATAATAGGCCGCTATAGAATCACTGGAGATTTGGCTGGAAATTATGAAATACCAAGTCTACCAGTAAACATTACTATGCGCAACAAAGTAAGGCAAGGACTAGTTACCCGATACACCGATGAAATAATCACAATACAAACCTCTCCATTAAATTTACGGGTATTACCAATAACTCAAGATAAACCTAAAAACTACTTAGGAGTATTTTCTGAATTAGAACTAGAGGCAGTATACCCTAGAGAATCACTAAGCTATTCAGAGGCGGCAACACTAGAGCTGCAGCTCACTGGAAAAGGTAACTTCTGCACTTTAGCTACTCCTAAACTCCCTGAGCTAAACTCATTATTTGAAATTTACGAACCTTCAGTAAAATCTGATTACTCAAATTTAGCTTACGACCCAAACGGCAAAGTAACATTCGAATACACTTTAGTTCCTAAAACAGTAGGCTACATCAAAGCGGATAACCGATACTTATTCTTCTTTAACTCATCAACTGAAAAATTCGACTCGCTAGAAATCAATGGGTTTACTTTAACTGTGGAAACTGGCACTAAGAAGGAAATCTCTTTCTCCCCAGAAATAGCAGAGACAGCTTTTAAACCAATATCCAAAGAGACACTAAGTAATCCTAGAAGACCCATTATCAAGTCACTTTTCACTTATTTAATCGGGTTAATATCTATCGTTATCACGTTTGTTCTAGCATGGGTATTGAGATTGACTAATACTAATAAGCAAAAGAAGCTTAAAGAAAATGTGGTGATTTCACCGTATAAAAAATTCGAAACGCAACTTGAAACAATGAAGTCTTCACTTCGCATTAAAGATGCCTATGGGAAACTACTAGAATACACAGAAACATATTTTTTATCTAAATTCTCATTAACTAAACATTCCTTTACAAAGGAGAGTTTATCTTCCATTCTACCTATGGAGATTGCCATTAAAAGTATTCAGTTTATAGAACGGTTAGAATTACAGAAATTCGGAAATAATGCTGACGCAACAGATAATGAAGAAGAAGTGAGAAAATTAGTTTTAGAATCTAAAGCATTAATTAACCAAATTGAACAGTTAAAATGAAAACAGTTATGACACTGATTAGTTGTTCTTTTGTTCTCATTAGCAGTTTTGCTATGCCTACACCAAAAGAATTTTCTCAACTAGTAATTGAAGGAGATAGCTGTTTTCAAGAACAGAATTTCGCAGAAGCCATAGTGAAATACGAACAGGCTAGAAAGTTAGATTCTAGCCATCCTGAGCTTCTCAGAAACTTAACTGCGGCTTATGAGAATACTACTAACAGCGCAAACACTCTCTTTATTTCGGACATCAGAAGTTTTAGTAACCGACTCTTCAATCCAAGATTTAAGGACCTCTATTCTTTTACGAGCTACATCCTACTCATTCTCTCAATAATTTTCTTTACTAGAGACCTAAGCGTTACTCATCATAAAAAAATTCATCTCATCCTCTATTCATTGGCTGTGCTTAGCATCGTTTTAGCTTTAGTTACTCAGTCAACTAATTCAAAAGAAGCTATAGTGAATATTTCTGAAGCTAAGATTTATGAATCTACGTCAGAAACTGCTCCACTAGTTACATCTGTAAACCCTGGATACAAAGTAAGAGTATTAAAATCCTACGAAGAATGGAGCTCCATAGAACTTCCTACAAAACAAAAAGGATGGATAAAAAACAACGTAATAAAACCGATTTAGAAACAGGGATTCACCCCTACGAAGCCTTATAACCAAAGGAAATAGATGAATCAGCAGCTAGACATAGAAAAAAAGAGATTTTTAATGGATTTAGGGTAAGAGTTAGATGTATAAAGTTAACTCTAGTGCGAGCTACTTGAAAGAATAATAAGACCAAAAAAAAGCATTCCCGCTGGAACACTTTTTTACCTTAACCAATATTAATCTCTGTTTATTCACCTATTTGACTTAGGAGAGAGTAACTCATGTTTCTGTATAACGCATGGTTTTCAGTTTAGGTTTCACTTTTTTTTAAAGTAAAACGTTTAATACCCAAAAAAAAATGAAGCACTACATTCTATTTTACAGACTCTTAGTGCATTTAAATTGATACTATTTTTATTAATGATTGCTAAAAATCGGCACAAAAAAAACCCAGTGATTAAACTGGGTTTTTAAAGCGGAGAGTGAGGGATTCGAACCCCCGGTACGTTGCCGCACAATGGTTTTCAAGACCACCGCATTCGACCACTCTGCCAACTCTCCGCGGCAAAGATAATTCCTTTTTTAAGTACCAACCAAGCTTTTTGAAGTGATTATTTTAGTTTTTTTTTGAATGCCCTACTGACGGGGATTTGCTAACTTTGTTGTAGATGAAAAAACTCAACGCAATACTCATTATAGTACTCTCCAGTATTTTTTCCGGTTCGTTATTAGCTTCAATTCAGGTGAATTTTGACTACAAAACCTTTTTAATTCCAAATGAAGGTCCTTATGTAGAAACTCACCTTAACTTCATTGGCGGCACCATGAAATACGCTAGAAATACCAATGGCTTACTACAAGCTAACATAGAAGCTTTAATTATTTTCAGAAACTCAGAACGAATAGTAGCCTACGAAAAAATAAATCTAACGAGCCCTGAAACCATGGATTCTTTATTTGTAGATTTCCTAGACATAAGACGTTTCACCTTGGCATCAGGCTCTTACTTTTTAGAGTTATCCATCACTGATCTTAATCTAGAAAATAGCACTCCCCTCATGTATGAAGAAATTGTGGAAATACCAGCTTACAATTTGCTCACTATTTCTGATATTATTTTAATCAGTGGTTGGGGACCTACAGAGGAAAGTAATGACTTAAGTAGAAGCGGTTATGATGTTTTGCCACGCGTGTCTAGCGTATATTCTGGAGATGATAATCAACTCGCTTTTTACACAGAAGCTTATCACACCGATAAATTTTTCAGTGATGGAAAGGAATTTATTATTTCAACCTCGATAGAAAATGCATATTTCACCAAAGTCATTGAGGAATCTGTAAATTATAAAAAGTTTAGCCCAAATTCAGTAATTCCACTCATTCAAACTAAACGAATTAATGAGCTGCAAGAGGGCGTTTACAACTTGACTATCGAAATTAGAGATAGAGAAAATGTGGTTCAATCTTCGAAAACATTGGAGTTCATAAAGACCTCTGGAAATAATACAAACAGCTCTACAGGAGAGAATAAAGAAGTACTTGATGAATTCTCTGTATATGTGGACCAACTGAAAGATGAAGATCAATTATACGCCCATCTACTTTCATTAGAGCCTATAGCAGACGTGTATGACTTAAGAACTATTCGCAGCACTATTTCTAATGATCGATCAGATGATGATCTAGAAGTTATTAAAACTGAAAAAACATCAAACGAAAATATTCAACTACAGATCGAATCAAACGCCAAGCTCAAAAATATGCAAAATTTTCTTTACAAGTTTTGGGTAGAGAAAAGTCCAGAGGGTCCTTTACAATCTTGGCTTGAATACCTTAGTAGAGTAGAAGCTGTAGACGCGGAATTTGGAAATAGACTGAAAAAAGGATTTGAAACTGACCGAGGAAGAATTTATTTAGAATACGGATCGCCTAATACACGAGTTATTAGAAAACATGACACTGGAGCAAACCCTTATGAAATATGGCATTTCTATCAAGCTAAGGAGTTCGCTAATAAACGCTTTGTCTTCATGGATACTGACCAAGTATTAAACGATTACAGGCTCATTCAAAGTGATATGATAGGAGAGGTCCGAAATGACAACTGGATAGACATGATTTTAAGCGGTGTTCAAACCAATAGAGTGAATAATCAAGGACAAGGCGCGCTCGATAAAACAACCTTCTCTGACGGAGCCAGAAACATAATCAAAGACCTATATTTGAACCCGCGTTAATTATCACTGGTAAAATTGAAGGAAACAGCAGTAGTCATTTTAAACTTTAACGGTAGAAAGCTTCTAGAAACCTATTTGTCTTCTGTTGTTAAATACTCTCATCAAGCCGAAGTCATTATTATAGATAATGCTTCCACAGATGAAAGTATTCCATATTTGAATGAATTCCATCCGACATTACAAATTGTTTCTTTAGATAAAAATTTAGGCTATGCTGGAGGCTATAATTACGGCCTCAAATTCATAAATAACAAGAATTTATTGCTCCTAAATAGTGATGTCGAGGTAACTGAAAATTGGCTAGGACCTATTTTAGAATTTCATGAATCTCATGAAAATGTAGGGTGTATTCAACCTAAAATCTTAGACTGGAATGACAAATCTAAATTCGAATACGCAGGTGCAGCTGGAGGTTTTATGGACAAAGACTTATTCGCCTTTTGCAGGGGAAGAATGCTGAGTGAGCTTGAAATAGATTCTGGTCAGTATGATGAGCCCTTAGAAGTTTTCTGGGCTTCAGGTGCTTCTCTGTTTATTAGTTCTGCTGTCTTCAAGGATATTGGTGGGTTTGATGAGGATTTCTTCGCACACATGGAAGAGATAGATTTATGCTGGAGATTACAAAACAAAGGTTATACAAATTATTGTGTTCCTGAGAGTCGTGTCTACCATTTAGGAGGAGGCACCCTATCTCAGAATAACTCGCACAAGACTTATTTAAATTTCAGGAATAATCTATTTATAATTACTAAAAACTTTAGAGGCATTCTGATCTTTAAAATTTTCTATAGGATGTTACTGGATGGTATAGCAGCATGGCGATTTCTATTTAGAGGAGAAGTGGCTAATTTTATAGCGGTAGCCAAAGCTCACTTCATGTATTATTGGCATCTTCCAGTCTTACTTAAGAAAAGAAAAAAATGCCTTCCAAAAGAAAAAGTGGAAATAAAAGGATTCGTTAATAAAAGTCTGATTTATTCCTTTTTCATCTTAAAAATAAAAAAATACTCGGAATTTATGAAGTAACAAGTATTAGACCT
>CESU01026546.1_pt1 | contig 10956 bp, 10 predicted proteins | sample 531141 | NCBI WGS metagenome assembly CESU01 (sample SAMEA2621401, study PRJEB7988) | marine metagenome | isolation source: saline water (ENVO:00002010), including
AAAGAAAATAAAAATAATTTACTTTGTAATGCTCCCCACACTATAGCAATGATAAGTTCAGAAAAATGGGATTACCCATACACTAGAAATGAAGCTGTTTTTCCTTTACCTTTTGTGTCAGAAAATAAATTTTGGCCCTCAGTAAGAAGAGTTGATGATGCATTTGGCGACAGAAACCTTATTTGTACTTGTTCACCAATAGAATCGTATTTGGAAAGCTAGGTTATTATTGCTAAGTTTTATATTTTGCAAAAAACAAATTTGAATTATATGTCAGTATGCATAACTGGAACAGGTTCTTATATTCCAGAAATAATTAAAAAAAATCAAGATTTTCTAAACAATACATTTTTAAATTCTGATGGATCAAATTTTAAAGTAACTAATGAGGTTATTATAAAAAAATTTAAAGCTATTACCGGAATAGAAGAACGCAGATATGCTAAAAACCAATATAATTCTTCAGACCTAGCTTTTTTTGCTGCTGAGAAAGCAATTAAAGATTCTAAAATTGATCAAGAATCTCTAAATTACATTATTGTTGCCCATAATTTTGGAGATATAAAAAAAGGATCTAAACAATTTGATCAACTTCCAAGTTTAGCTAGTAGAGTCAAGAATAAATTAGGAATCAATAACCCAGATTGTATTTGCTATGATTTAATATTTGGATGTCCGGGCTGGATTGAAGGAGTTATTCAAGCGCAAGCATTTATAAAGGCAGGCATGGCTACAAAATGTTTAGTTATTGGTGCTGAAACTTTGTCTAGAACCTACGACATTAGCGATAGAGATTCGATGATATTCTCAGACGGAGCCGGAGCCTCGGTTATAGAAAAGAAAGATGAAAATCTAAGCCAGGGAATTCTCTCTCACAAAACATGCACATTTTCTTCTGAAAATACTTATGATTTGTTTTTAGGTGATTCATTTAATCCAAAAGAACATTCAAAAGATAGATATATAAAAATGCATGGCCATAAAATTTATGAATTTGCTATAACTAAAGTTCCACAGGCTTTAAAGGAATGTCTAGAGTCCAGTAAAAAATCTATACATGACGTTAAAAAAATATTTTTGCATCAAGCTAATGAAAAGATGGATGATGCAATGGTAAATAGATTTTATAAGCTATATGATTTACCTAGACCAGATAATGTAATGCCAATGTCAATTGGGAAACTTGGCAATAGTTCTGTTGCTACAATTCCAACTTTATTTGATTTAGTGAAAAATAATAAAATTAAAGATCATTCATTAAAAAAAGGAGATGTTATACTTTTTGGAAGTGTTGGAGCTGGAATGAATGTTAATGCAATGACGTATCAATTATAATTTTTCTTAAAATAAGTTTAGTTCCTACAAATTTTAAGTCAATATTTATAACTTTAATTAACTAAAAGTACTATGTTTTACTTAAATGACATTGGGAAGTATTTTATAATGATAAGATTGTCATTTTTTAAACCATGTAAATGGAAAGTTTTAAAAAAATTAATTTTTAAAGAAATCAATGATTTAATAATTAATTCCATCCCAATTGTTTTAATACTTTCTTTTTTTATTGGTGCTGTAATATCAATTCAAACAGCTTTAAATCTTAGTAATCCTTTTCTTTCAAAATCTTTGATTGGTTTTGCAACTAGGCAATCTGTTATTCTTGAGTTTGCACCAACTTTTATGTCTATAATAATGGCAGGGAAAGTGGGATCCTATATAACTTCAAGCATAGGAACTATGAGAGTAACAGAACAAATAGATGCATTAGAAGTTATGGGTATTAATCCCATTAATTATTTGATTTTTCCCAAAATAATAGCTATGCTATTTTACCCTTTTGTAATAACTATAGCAATGTTTAGTGCTATTTTTGGTGGGTTTTTAGCAATGACATTTGCCGGTGTTACCAGTGAAGCATATATAACTGGAATTCAGTCGGATTTTGAACCCTTTCACATATTTTATTCTTACATGAAAACTATCCTTTTTGCAATTATTTTAGCTACTGTTCCAGCTTACCATGGATATTATATGAAAGGGGGAGCATTAGAAGTAGGTAAAGCAAGTACTTCTTCTTTTGTCTGGACATCTATAATAATTATCATTGTCAATTTTGTTATAACTCAATTATTGTTAAGCTAATGATAGAAATAAGAGAAATTAGCAAATCTTTTGACTCAAATATAATTTTGAATAATATTTCAACAAAATTTATTAAAGGCAAAACAAATTTAATTATTGGTCAAAGTGGCTCGGGAAAAACAATATTATTAAAATGCTTATTAGGTCTTCATTTGCCAGATAATGGTGAAATAATTTATGATGGAGTTTCGAATAAAAATATGTCTGATGCACAAAAAACATTGTTAAGAAGAGAAATGGGAATGGTTTTTCAGGGAAGTGCACTTTTTGATTCAATGACAGTTTTAGAAAATGTAATGTTTCCGTTACAAATGCTTACTATCAAGCAGGATGACGAAATAATTCAAAGAGCAGAAAATGCTATTTACAGAGTTGAATTAAATAAAGCAAAATATAAACTACCCTCTGAACTTTCTGGTGGAATGCAAAAAAGAGTGGCAATAGCAAGAGCTATTGTTATGAATCCCAAATATTTATTTTGTGATGAACCTAATTCAGGTTTAGACCCAAAAACTGCTATTGTAATTGATAACCTAATTCAAGAAATCACCAAAGAATATAACATCACAACCGTTATCAATTCACACGATATGAACTCAGTTATGGAAATAGGTGAAAAAATAATATTTCTTGAAAATGGAATAAAAAATTGGGAAGGAACTAATAAGGAAATTTTTTCTACTAAAAATAAATCAATAACAGATTTTGTTTACTCCTCTGAGTTATTAAAAAAAGTGAAAAAATTCTTATAATGCAATTTCTCTTTTCAATATAAAAGAATCATTAGTAAGTTTTAAATTTATCCATTTCCTGATTTTCAATTCTTGATTTTCTATAAATTCCTCTGAAACTTTTTTAGACCAGATGGCATTAAATACTGGTAGGGTATCAACTCCTTCACTATTGTACTTTATAATTTTTTCATAATTAAAGTCAATTATCTCATCATAATTAATTTTAATTTCCTTTATAATAGAGTTAATCAAATCATTAGCTCTATCTTTTTTTTCGAGTTTATCTAATTTTTTCTTTAAAATCTCAATTTCACGATTTTTATTAACTAAATCTATAGAATCTCTATATTTTAATTCAAAAAGAAAACGCTTTTGTTCTTTAAAATCATTTTCTATATTCTGTTGATTAAAAATAATTTTGGTTAATGATAAAGAAGGGTATTTCTTTATTTTAGCATTTAATAAACTTATAGCTTCATCTGAAATTGGTTCCAATCCAAATGTGTTTAAAACTATTTTAGATTCTTTGTCATTCCAAGGGAATGAATACTCTTTTTGATTTTTATTAGAGTCATATGTTTTGATTGCCGTTCTTTCTAAATAATCTTTATTTTTTAATCCATCTAGTTCAATCTTTAAAAATTCATCAGCAGATATATTAAAATTACTTTCATTTAAAACGCCAAAAAATGCATGCAAGGCAGGAAAAATCATTAAAATTGAAAAGAAAGTAACCACCCTAGCTATAAATCTTCTTCTTTTGGAATTAGCATAGTTAATCATTGGAAAACCAAGTAGTTTTATCACTAAATAAGTAGCTAAAACAATATATAATGTATTTATCATAAATAAATACATTGCTCCACGTGCAAAAACCATATTGCCAGTAGCTAAACCAAAGCCAACTGTGCATAAAGGTGGCATAAGAGCTGTTGCTATTGCTACTCCATAAATAACTGATGATATTGTTCCTTTTTTAGTTCTAGCAATTATAAGAGCTAATCCCCCAAAAAAAGCAATTAAAATATCTCTAATATCTGGCGATGTTCTAGATAAAAGTTCTGAAGATTCTTGTCTTAATGGGAAAAAAGCAAAAAATAAATAAGCAGTCACTATACTCAAAACCACCATTATTATAAAATTTATTACAGACTTTTTAAGTGTTTCTAAATCATTAATAGCTATTGACATACCAAAACCTAAAATAGGCCCCATAAGGGGAGAAATCAGCATTGCACCGATCACAACAGGGATTGAATCTGCATTAAGACCTATAGACGCTACAAAAATTGAACAAATCAAAATCCATGCTGTTGCTCCTTTAATAGAAATATCTTCCTTAATTGAGTTTAGAGTAGATTCCTTGTCTGTACTATCGCTAAAGTCTAAAGTTTCTTTTAAAAATGAATAAATAAATCCTACAAAATTATATGGTCTCTTTTCATTTTTGGAATGATTTTGAATATTATCTTCCTCGGAAAAGTTAAACTTAGATTCCATTACTATTTTTGTTTTAATCCTGTTAAATCTGAGGAACTTCTAATTTTATCTCCTAAACCATCAATCATTTCTATATTATATTTCTTACAAACAGAAGATTCCGGTACTTCTTTTGTAGATCTATCTCCACCATTAGCAAAAATGTCAGGTTTAAGAACTTCGAGAGATGCGCAAACCGTTTTATCTTTATCAATTGATAAAAAAACTTCATCAACCATTTTTAAGTTTTTAACTATTTCAACTCTATCTGCTTCGTCCATGAAAGGTTTTCCTTTTTTTAACACACACTGCTGGTTATTATTAATAATAACTACTAATTTTTCACCTAGCTTCTTTGCTAATTTTAAATATTCTAAATGACCTATATGGATTGGATCAAAATATCCACTAACTGCAACTCTTTTCATAATTATTTTACTTTTTCTACCCTAGTTACTGGAGAAAATAAATATCTTCTCTTAGACTTAATCTCTTCACAAATATATCTTTTTCTTAATTTGCCTATTTTCTTGTAAATTTTATTTTTATCATGTTGAAAAAAAGTTTCATTTAAAATATTAAATAAAAAAACTGTACTACTTTCTACGTCGTATTCACTTAGTGAAATTACTAAGTTAATATTTGAGTCAGTTGTAGCAGAAGGATTCTTGAGGTAATTAGCTAAATTTGAAAGGATGTTATCTGGAAAAATTATGTTATTTAAAAAAGGTAACATCAGTAATTGAAATGTTTTTTTCCATTCAATTCCATGTGGTTTTACTCTTCTCATTAAATTTCTATTAACTCTAAAATGAGCTAGTTCGTGAATTAAAGTAATTAAAAACCTGTACTTATTCTTGATATGATTAAGGGTAATTTGACTTGAACCATCTTTAAACTTTTTAAAATCTCCGTGTTTAGTTTTTCTAATTTTTACTATCTTAATTATAAGATTGTCATCTTTTATTAAATTTTCAACTAAACTAACAGATGATTTTGGAATATAATTTAAAACCTGATTTACTTTCATGGATTTGTAGTAGATACAGGAATAATTTTACCATTGAAAAAACTATTTCCCTCTAAAGAAAATTTATAAATAAAATTCGCCATTTCAGATGGAGAAATGTTTGCTTTGTAACCTGGAAAAGCTTCTTGTAACATTTCTGTTTGAACAGCTCCTAAAGCAAGAGTATTAAAACTAACATCTTTATCTTTAAACTCTTCTGCTAGCATTTCAGTTAATATATTTAAAGCACCTTTACTACTTGAGTATGCAGATAATCCCGGAAATTTACTTGTGCCACCTATTCCACCTATACTACTGATGTTAATAACATGGCTTTTTTTATTAAAATATGGGGTTGATTGTCTTATTAGCTCTGCTACTCCAAATACATTTACATTATATATTGATTGAAAGTCTTCAAATGAAGTTTCATTAAAAGGTTTGTTAATTAATGTTCCTGCATTATTAATTAATATATCTATTTTTTTAAATTCTTCATTAACTAATTTTATTGTTTTATTGATTGATTCTGGTGAGGATATATCTAGATACAGTGATTTAACATTCTTTAATTTCAAATTAGAAATTGGTTTAGTATTTCTTGAGAGTGCTATCACTTTAAAATCATTTTTATTAAAAAGTTTAACTAATTCAAAACCTATTCCTCTGCTAGAACCAGTAATTATTATATTTTTCATTAAAATAATTTTTAAAATTAAATCAACATTGTAACAGGATTCTCTATATATCCCTTGAGAGTTTCTAAAAACAATGATCCCGTAACTCCATCAACTGTTCTGTGATCACAGGCTAGAGTTAATTTCATATTATTTCCAATTTGAATTTTATTCTCTTTTACAACGGGTTTCTGAACTATACTTCCAACAGAAAGAATCGCAGAGTTTGGTTGATTAATTATGGAAGTGAATTCATTAATGCCAAACATACCTAAATTTGAAACAGTGAATGTACTACCTTCCATTTCATTTGGACTTAATTTTTTTTCTCTTGATTTTAATGCAAAATCTTTTACTTCTGATCCTATTTGGGTTAAAGATTTTTCATTTGCAAACCTAATTACTGGAACAAGCAAACCGTCAGGAACTCCAACTGCGACACCGATATGAACATGATGATTTAGTCTCATCTTATCTTCAAACCATTGAGAATTAACCCTAGGATGGTGTTTTAAAGCTATTGCACATGCTTTAACAATTATATCATTAAATGATATTTTTGTTTCTGGTAATGTGTTGTATTGCTTTCTAAAAGCAATTCCATTATCCATGTCGCATTCAATATTTAAATAATAATGAGGTGCTGTAAATTTAGATTCTTTTAATCTTCTTGCAATCGCTTTTCTCATTTGAGAATTTTCAATCTCATCAAAACTTTCAGTTCCTTCTGTAATATTTTCAACTTTTGGTGACGACTGGAGTCTTATTTTGGTTTCAGTTAAGCTTTGTGGTGATTTAGAAAGATGATTTTCAACATCTGATTTTGTAATTCTACCATTATCCCCGGACCCTATAACAGATGATAAATCAATATTATTTTCTTTAGCTATTTTTTTTGCAAGTGGTGAGGCTAAAACTCTACTAATTAAAGAAATTTGGTCTACTTTATCAATTATAACACTTTCCATTACTTCTTTTGCTTCATTAGTATTATTAGATAAAGAAACATCTAAATTTTGATTTTCATCAAAATTTGCAATAACCGATTGGAAATCGGCATTTTTATCACCTATTATTGCTAATAGACTATCCACTAAAGCTGTTTGACCTTCTTTTATACCTATATACAATAAAGTTCCTTCATAAAAAGACTCAAACTCCATTGTTGCTTTATCAGTCTCTATTTCAGCTAAAATATCACCCTCTTTAACATCGTCACCAATATTTACAAGCCAAGCGGAAACAGTTCCCTCTTCCATTGTATCACTTAATCTGGGCATTTTAATTACCTCAAAATTATTTTTATCTAAGTCAGAATCGATAGGGTTTTCAACAATATCTTCTGATTTTTCAGTTTCTTTAATTTGGTCGACTAAATCTAACTGTCCATTAACTTTGGAATCATTAACTAATAATAAAGATATATCCTCATCTTTTTCACCTACAATAGCCAATAAAGTATCTACAGCAGCTGTTTGTCCTTCACTTATCCCAATATGCAAAAGAGTTCCTTCGTAAAAAGATTCAAACTCCATTGTAGCTTTATCAGTCTCTATTTCAGCTAAAATATCTCCTTCTTTCACCTGATCTCCAAGGTTGACAAGCCATTTTGCAACCACCCCCTCTTCCATGGTGTCACTTAATCTGGGCATATTAATAATCTGAGCCATTATTTTAATTTATGAGATATAAAATTATAATTTTTTTCCTCATATACTGCATCGTACATAACACTTTTTTCAGGGTAAGGAGAATCTTCAGCAAATTTTTCACATTCCAAAACTTTTGATTTAACTAATCTATCAATATTTGATATTTCTTGTTCAGTAGCAAAATCATTTTCTAAAATTACTTTCTTAATTTGAGAAATAGGATCAATTTTACGATATTCATTAACTTCATCTTTAGTACGATACTGTTGAGCATCTGACATGGAATGTCCCCTGTATCTGTATGTTTTCATTTCTAAAAAGGTAGGTCCTTCATTATTTCTTGCTCTATTAATTGCTTCATCTAAAGCTTCCGCAGCTTTAATTGGATCCATTCCATCGACAGGACCACAAGGCATTTCATAACCTAAGCCTAATTTCCAAATATCCGAATGATTTGCTGTTCTTTCCACGGAAGTTCCCATTGCGTATCCATTATTTTCAACTACAAAAACTACTGGCAATTTCCACAACATTGCTAAATTCAACGTTTCATGAAGAGATCCTTGCCTAACAGCACCGTCTCCCATAAAGCATAATGTAACTGCTTCCCTATTAAAGTATTTATCACCAAAAGCCATTCCAGCCCCTAAAGGTATTTGACCTCCTACTATTCCATGTCCACCATGAAACCTATGTTCTTTAGAAAAAATATGCATTGATCCTCCAAGGCCCATTGAAGTACCTGTTGATTTTCCATATAATTCAGCCATAATTCTTTTAGGATCTACACCCATTCCTATTGGCATTACGTGATTTCTGTATGCAGTAATCATTCTATCTTTTGTCAAATCCATTACATGTAGAGCGCCAGCTAAAACAGCCTCTTGACCATTATATAAATGTAAAAAACCTCTTACTTTTTGCTGTATGTAAACCGCGGCTAATTTGTCTTCAAATTTTCTCCAAAAGAGCATGTCTTCATACCATTTTAAATAAGTCTCTTTGTTTATCTCCTTCATTCTAAAAAATTAAAATTAATTTCATTAAAAATTTAATAAAATAATTATGTAAAGTTAATATAACTAAACAATTGTTTAAAATTAAAAACAAATTATATTATTATAGAAAATTATATGTAAATGAAAATCTTAAGGTATTCTCCAAAGGGCTTATTACACTAGATGTTGAAAGCAGATATGAAAGGTCTAGGTTAATTTCTTTTATTTTAAAACCAGTTCCAAAAGTAAAATATTTTCTAGCTCCTTTATTTTCATTTTCATTAAAATAACCAGCCCTAATTGCAAAAGAATTATTATATAAATATTCTAATCCAAAAGAAACAGTAATCTCCTCAAGTTCTTCACTAAATCCATTAGGAGCATCTCCAAACGATTTAAAAATACCAGATAAAAAGCCAACATCTGATTGATTATAACCTATTATTTGTCCATTTGAATTTTTTATCGGAATACTAGGTGAAGGAACTAATAATTTATTAAGTTCTAAATTAAGTGATACTTTGTTTGAAGTATCAAAAATAAAATCAAAAGCGGAGCCAATTTTAAGATTTGTTGGAATAAAGTTTTTTCTACCTAACTCTTCATACTTCATTCTAGGGCCTAAATTAGAAATATTAAAACCTGCTCTCCACAAGCCCCTAAAAGTTTTATAAGCTTTCTCTTCGGATTGGTAAAATCCAGAAATATCTACAGCAAATGAACTAGCAGAATCAGAATCAGAATCAACAGATTGTAATTTAACGTCCGACATTAAATATCTACCAGTAACAGCTAAACCAAAATAATCACTTAATTTTAGTGAATATGAAACATCTAAAGTGAATTCATTTGGATTTTCTAAAAAAGGAATATCTTGAGGGTTTTGAATAATATCTATGTCTCCTAAACTGAAATATTTAAAACTTGTTGACCAAGAACTTCTTTCGTTAATAATATTATAATAATTAATATTTGCTAAAAAAATATCACTTACCAATTTGCTTAAATAAGGTGTATAGCTAACTCCTATACCAGATAATTTTTCAGAAAAAACATATTTTGAAGGATTCCAATGTTGAGAAAATGCATCGGGTGAAGTTGCAACCCCTTGTTCACCAAGTCCAGATGCCCTTGCATCCGCAGATATCATTAAAAAAGGAACAGCAGTTGTTATTACTCTTCTATCTTGTGAAAAATTAATATTATAAATTAAAATTAGTGTAACTAAAAGAATATTATTTTTGTTCATTATATTTAAAACGCTAAATATAAATAAATATTATTTTTAGTTGTTTTAATAAAAAAATTATTTTTTTTAAACAATTTGCTATCTTGCAAGATATTAGTTATGAACACTACTTTAATTATGAAACAATTAAACTCATTTAGAATACCTATTTTACTATTTACATTACTTTTAATTACAGGTTGTAATAAAAGTTCTTTAGGTGGGGGTAAGAACGGATCACAAGCCACAGGTTGGAAAATAAACTCCAAAGATGGTGGTTTCCAAAACGAGAATAACTATAAAGGTCAACCTGCTGGACCAGGATTAGTTTTTATTGAAGGTGGAACTTTTACAAAAGGAAATGTACAAGATAACGTAATGCGCGACTGGAACAATACTGCAACTCAACAATATGTTAGATCTTTTTTTATTGATGAAACTGAAGTAACTAATAAAATGTATCTAGAATACTTATACTGGATGAAAACTATTTTTGCAGAAAATTTTTCTGGAATTTATAAAGCTTCACTTCCTGATACATTAGTTTGGAGAAATCCACTTGGATTTAATGAAGACATGGTAATGAATTATTTGAGACATCCCGCTTTTCAAAATCACCCAGTTGTAGGAATTTCACATAAACAAGCTGTTAAATTTGCTAAATGGAGAACTGACAGGGTTAATGAACAAATTTTGGTGAATAAAGGTTTTTTAAAAGATAGTGTAAGAATTCCTGAAAATATTTCTGACGGTTACACGTTTGACACCAAAGCTTACCTGCTAGATCCTTCAGCTGCTTATGGCGATAAAATGAATGAATATGCTGGTGACAAATCAAAAGAATCTGTTGGTGAAGGTGAAGAAGAAAAAATTAATTATGCTACTCGTGAAACAGGTGTTTTATTGCCTGAATACAGACTACCGACAGAAACTGAATGGGAATATGCTGCACTAGCATTAACTGAAATAAGAGCAGAAAATGTGTATAGGGGAAAGAAAAAATTTCCTTGGGATGGAGAATATACTAGATCTGGCAA
>CESU01015131.1_pt1 | contig 10948 bp, 7 predicted proteins | sample 531141 | NCBI WGS metagenome assembly CESU01 (sample SAMEA2621401, study PRJEB7988) | marine metagenome | isolation source: saline water (ENVO:00002010), including
GTTTTATTTTTAAAACCTACACAGTAAGTGCTATATAATACACTTTTGGTATTGTAAATAAAAAAAGGGCTCTCGTTATGAGGGCCCTTTCTGGTTATAGGAACTTTGGGTATGGTACGCCCAGTTTATTTATTCCTTATATTTGTGAAACATTAATTTATACATTAATCTATTCCATTGATGTTGCAAGTTGTCAATAAATTTTTTCATAGTTTATTTTTTTTTAGTATGACCGTAACCTTTATCTTTTAACGCTAAATGTTCTTTCATTGTTTTAACAAATTTAACAACACCGCCTTTACCATACATTTTATGAGACTTGAATTTTTCTTTCATATTTATTATTTTTTATTTTTCTCCACATTTTTTACTAGGATTACCAACTTGTCTCCAGTCTTGCTTCACCCAGTCTTTTAGGTTTTTGCTAGCTGTACCAGTAACATTACTTTTACTAGATCTTTTATATTTACCTTTACTAGCAGCAGACTTCTTAGCATTTATAACTTTTTGTCTTTCTTTAGTGCTCATGCTTGCTATCTTGGCTTTAGGTAGACATACTTTACTAGTTCCACCGCCTTTTGTACCTTTTAAAAAAGGAGGATCTATTGAGAAAGCCATTAGCACTTACCTTTTTTCTGTTGTTTTGAAGCCCACATGTTTGCATAAGCAGACGGATATACATCAAACTTTTTTTTAGCAGCAGATTTACAGCTTGATGATATTTTTAAATTAAGAGGTGACTTCATATCATCGATATGTTTATCAATTTCTTTTGATTGACTCAAGTGCATTTTAGAAGCATTTTTTAATTCACCTACAATTTCTTTTAATCTGTTTTTTTTCATAATTTTATATTTTTTTACAACTTCCTTTTGATCCTTTTTTAGTTCCAGAAACTCTTTCAAAACCTTTCCAGCAAGATCCTTTCATTTGAAAAGGACTATTTTTACCTTTGCCTATTGCCTTTAACCTAGCTTCATTATCCCAAAATTTTCTATCACTTGGACTTTTTTTCATAATTTAAAATTTATTAAGTTAATTTATTTCCACATAGTAGATATGTTTTCATATTCTTCTTTAGCATTAAAACTAGGGCATGCTTTTGGTGCGAAGTCATTATGACCAAATATTTCTACATTAGGAAATAACGTTTTAAAATACTCTAGCATATCTACTAAAGCTTGTTTCTGTTCCTCTGTTCTAGTATCTTTAGGCTTATAATCTACGGCATCAATACCTCCTACATAAGCTATACCTATAGAGTTTTTATTTTGACCTTTACAGTGAGCTCCTTGTATTTCAATATCTCTACCTTCGTGAACCGTGCCATCTAAATATATTACTATGTGATAACCAATATCACTCCAACCTCGATCTTTATGCCATCTACGAATATCTTCAACAGTAGTATGCCTACCCTCAGGTGTTGCAGTGCAATGAACTATTAGTTTGTTTATTTCTCGCATTATAATTAAAGATCTAGTTTTTTAATTTTTAATTTATTAGATTTTAATCTACCTTTTTTCTTTTTCTTTTTCTCTTTTTTGATACCTATTTCCCATTGTTGCCAACCAGCAAGTAGAGCTAAGCGCTCCCAAGTTTCTAAGTCTTGAGAAGTAGCTGCAACAACGTTGTTAGCTTTTTTAATAACTCTGTCAAGAGGTATGTTTGTAAGAGCAGATAAAACATTTCCACCTGCTAGATAAGCTGGATTATCTAAACTTAAACCTTTTTCTCTCATTTGATCTTTGTTCCAATCGTATGATTTCCCTGCTTGAACAAGTCTTGAATACTTAGCTGAAATTGGAGGTGATATTTTCAACACTTCTGCAGCAATATTTTGAAGCTTAGGTCTATCTTTTTCTAACTCTTTTATTATTTTAATAACAGCGTTTTTACCTACGGAAACTATAGCCCCACCAATACCAGAACCTCTAAGTATAGAATCTAACATACCGTTTGCAATGTTTACGTATTTTTTCTCTTTCTCTTTATCTTCTGCTTCGTCGTCTCCAAAGCCAACAGCAAATAAAGCTTGTTGTAAAGCGTTAAATATAAGGTTTTGAGCAAATCCGTAATAAATTATCTTAGATATATTTTCTTTACGATCTCCTCGGCCGTTCTTAAGATCACTAGCGGCTTTTTTAATTATTCTAGCATATTGAGCTGGTGTATTCGCGAAAGCCAATACAACACGTCCTAATGGACTAGCTTGCTGCATAGATATTCTATCTGCTCTAGAAGATTGTTGTGACTCTTCAGCTGTTTCTCTAAAATCTTCAAAAGCTTTTTTCTCAGCTTGTTTTTCGGTATATAGGTTATTACCGTTAGCGTCTTTTTGTTTTAAGTACGTGTTAATTCTATTTCTATAAAAAGCAGATCCACCTGAAGCGATAGCGAAACTATCTGCTATTTGCGTAGGTGCAAAACCTAACTCTAATAACTTACTTATAGCTCCTTTAACACCGCCTTTTTTAGCCATTTCAGCAATATCTGCTTCATTAACGTTTATACGTAAACCTCCACGTCTTTCTTTCAAAAAGTCAGAGTTCATTAATTTCATAAAATCCGCCCAGTATTGTTTTTGATTTGCAAAAGCTTTACCAGCAGCTAGTATATTGTTATCTGTGAAGTTCACAAAGTTTATAGCTGATATAGTTTGTAGCACGGCTGATCTAGTGTTAAGAAACATTATAGTACCAACGCTACCGGTTGTCCAATCAGTAAATCTACCTGTCAAACTGTCTCCTGGAAAGTCTCTATTTCTACCAGACTTCATTCTTTTTAACACGTTAACTAAAGCTTTTCTATAGTTTAATCCATATATAGCTTGTAGTTTATTTAAGTTTTCTTCACTGAATATTGCATCTACATTTTCTTGCCAGTTTTTTAAATACTTAGCTCTTTTTGTAGTATTTAATCCTTCAAGTATGTCTGTAGTTATAGTACCAGCTGGCCAACCTTCTTTTGGTTTTACATACCCATCACCCATCTGCATATTAATTAGTTGATCACCAAATGTTTGTAAATTAGCATCATCTGCTACATAGCTAACTAGCTCACTTACGTCAGCATCACTAATACCAGGAATATTCATTTTTTGTTTATTCCATATATAAACCCTAACAGCTTGCTCTCTAGTATAGTCGGTACCTTCTATCTTTTTAGCTAAATCTTTTGGCACTACGTCTAGTTGTTTCTTTAATGAGTCATACGTATTCATCATGTAAACCCTAGCCTTACTAATTTTGTTCATGCCCTCAGCATATGGGTCTATTAAGTTTTTCTTATACCAAGACATTTGAGCATCACCAAGTTCTCCTTTTCCAAGAGTAGGGTATAATAACCCAACAAAATCCTCTGCTGACGGTGGTATAAAGAAGTTAAATCTACCTTTACTAGATCCTTTTGTTATAGCTTCAACAATACCATATCTTTTTCTACTAGGTATACCTGATTTGTTTTCTAATATATCATTAAAAGATTTATCTAAATCATCTGCTAATACTTTTGAAAACTTAATTCCTTGTTCAGGTTTTTTATCAAATTGGTACTGAGCAGTTAAAGAATAAGAATCTACGAAGTCATTTGTTCTTTTTCTATTTTTAATACCACTGGTTTTAACTCTTAGCTTTATAGAGGCATCTGTATTAAGTTTCGGTATGCCCATTTCTTTAAACTTACCTCTTTTATCTTGAACGTAAAAAAGTTCATCACTAACTATAAATAAACCAACGTCTTTTTTCTTGTAATGATTTAAAACTTGATCAATACTCATTGATACGTCTTTAAACTTAGGCCTGTTAAGTTGTTCTCTACTTGATCTAGCTTGACTTTCCGTATCACTTAACAACGCGAATGGCATGCCAACTTTTCCATCTTTAACAACAGACTCTACTTTACTAGCGTTTTCAGTAGCTATTAATAGCTTGTTTATTATTTCTGTATTGTTGTTAATTTCATTTACTATATCGTCACTTATCTTAGACTCTCCGTTATTGTATGTATATGATTTAACTTTTTTTCCATCAAAAAACAAACCACCACTACCCATTATGTCCTTCCAGTTCATTTTAACTTCTATACCTTCTATAGTTCCATCATTAAATTCGGCTTCTATATCGTTTGAACTATTCCATTTCTTAGGTATAAGCTTTTTTATACCCAAAGCTTCTTTAAGCGCGTTGTTGTTGTCTAATTTATGCCAGTTGTAATATTCTGTAAGATTACCTCTAGTGCTAGAAGCTGTAGCTATTCTTCTTATGTTCTTTTGAAGATCTTTATCTTTTAGTTTTATATTTTTTAGATACTCAACAGTATTGTTTAAAAAAGAATCTACATCTCCGATATTGTTTAAAAACAAAGCTTCAGTATCATCAAATATAATATTAGACTTATCTTTAACTTGTGTTTTTGATAAAGTTTTTCTAGAAGCTTTTGTGCTTAATAAAGTTTTAGGATTTATACCTTCTTCTAAAACAGCCTCTTTAGAGAACATTGTCAATGCTTTACCGGCTGCAACATCTTGCTTTTGCTCTAAAGTTAAATCACTTTCAACAGTTCTAACCAATTCATTAGTTATATTCTTATCTACGATGTTTAAAATACCTTTAATAACTTGACCTTCAGGTGATCTAGGTGATATTGGTTTAGGTTCTACACCTTTTGGTCTACCTATAGCTTCTAATATGTCATTATTATTTAAACCTTTTTTCAACGTCCACGGAGACAATCCTTGTCCTTTTTTTATTCTAGGGTTTTTGTCGTAAAGCTTTTTTAATACACTATTAGCTACACCAGTAGATGTGCCCATTAGCTTTTCAGTTGCAGCACCAAGTACAGCTCCTTCAGGCAAAGTTCTTCTAATGTAATCTATATTTTTCTCTATAAACATAGCCGCAGTTGTAACTTGTCCTTGAGATAAATTCTTAGTAGAATCCAATATTTTATCTGCAGGTACGCTAGTAATATAAGATAATATATCTGTTATAAATCCACCAACTTTTTTATAGCTTAAATTCTTAGGATCAATATCTTTAATTTTTTCTTTAATTATCTCAGAAGCTTCATTATATTGCTCTTTTGAAAGTATTTTAGTAGCTTTAGTTAATTTAGAATCTTGCTTAGACACTGTGCTAGCTGCATCTATTTGATCTTCTATATTAACTGATTGATCAGCTAATTCTTGAACAGATCCTAAAGTACCTGCTTCAGCATCTAGCCTTTTTGTACCTTTTTTAGCTTTAAGCTTATTTGTTACATCTCCAATTCTGTAATTAACTAATTCACTTATTAAATAACCACCAAAATCTTTATTAACTTCCGGGTTGTATCTCAATATAGTACCTTCAAGAAGTCTTTGCTTTATATCTTCTATAACTACTTCTATATTTTCGTCATATACTTTACCTTGAGATGTTATTATTTTATTTTTTTCAAATTGATTTTTTATAGTTTTATCTAAGTAATCTGTAGCAATAAGTTTTTCATATACATCTCCAACTATTTTTCTATCATATTGTTTTTTAGTAGTTCCTTCTGGAACTAAAGCAGATATTTCTTTACCCTTTTTCTTTATAGATTCTTTAATTTCATTATCAAGCTCTTTGTTTTTACTAAAATCAGTTTTAACTTCGGCTTCAACATCAACTACATCTTCGGTAATGCCTTTTATTAAGTCACCTTCTTTAGCTGCTTTAATGTCCGAGGTTGTTAATGTTCCATCTTTTATTTTTTTACCAATACCAACTACAAAATTAAATATATCTTGTTCTCCTCTAAAGTCAAAATCATAATCTTTATTAAATTGCTTTTGAACTATAACTCCAAACAAACCTGCTACACCTTTTGCTTTTTGAACGTTGGTTATTTTGTTTTCACTTACATATTCTAAAAACCTAGATATAACTTCTGCAGGTAGTATATTGCCTTTGTCATCATCTATTCCATCTTTTATAAACTTGTCATAAACTTTTTTGTCTGTAGCTTCTAATGTGGTTAAAAGTTGATTACTTATATCTTTAAAAGCTTTATTATTAGAATCTTTACCTAATAAATTCCAAAAAGCTGCGTGACCAACTTCATGTGTTTTAGTATATTTTCTTTGATTTTTTACTTGATTTTCTACAACTGCTACCTGGGTATTTGTTATTGGGTTAGCATACCCATCGTTACCTTGTTTAAGACCTTTTATTATTCTATTTTTTTCCTCTGCATCTAGATTTTCCTGACTATCAAGATCAGCTATAGCATCTTCAACTGTTTCAAAAGATTTAAACTTTTTAAACACAGTGGAGTTAGGTTTACCTTGCTTAGCGTTTTCAGCTCTAACAATGTCTCCAAAGTAAAGATCATAAGCTTTTCTATTTACATCTTCTTTATTAACCTCTCTGCCATCTCTTTCATCTTTTAATATAGATTCTGCAGTGTTTAAATACTCTTGAGATTTTAATCTGTCTAAACCTTTAAATGCTTCCCACTCAGTTTCGTTAGCCAGCATTGCGTCTTCAGAAACAGCTCTTTGCTTTATTTGTACTAAATTATTAAATTGATTTTTTAAATCATCTATTAGCTCAGATTTAGTGTTATTGTCTAAGTTTTTATTTTTTTGTATTGATTGAGCTTCGTTTTGAATTTTAACTTGCTCTTCCACTATTTTAGTTACAAAAGAAGCACCTCTATGGGTAAGATTGTTATTTACAATAACTTCTTGTTCTTTTATTTTATCGTTTAATCGTTCTGTTTTTGTGTTAATTAAATCTTTTATCTGCTTAACAGATTCGCTATCATTACTAGATTGCGATGTCTCTAGTCTTCTTTCTAAATCACTTATACTAGATTTTATTTTTCTAACCTCTGATAAGCTCTCATAGGTTGAAAACTGAGAATTATACATACCTTTAAAAAACGGCACACCTGCAAAAATTAATCCAAAACCAAAACCTGAAGCACCAGCATGATCCATACCTTCAACAAAAGGTTTTCCATCGATTAAGTTTTGTGTACCTACAGTTGCTATTTCTCCAGCAGCTTCTAATAAAGGTTCGTAAACTAATCCAGGAGCTTTAGCCTTAAAATAATTTTTAGTAGAGTTATTAAGCAGTTGCTCTGCTCCATCATCTATCCAGTTCAGTTTAGCTCTGTTAAGTATAGGTACAGTAGTTAATTGCGCAAAAACTCCTTCAGCTAAACCATAACCTAAACTTTTTAGCCAAACCTCACTATTTGAGTAGTCCGCAGATCCAGTAGTAATTTCATTCTGCATATCCATCATCTTTCCACCAGCGCTAGAAGCTCCAACAACAAGACTAGCGGCTCCACCAGACATAATCATTGCTGCTAATATAGGGATTTGATTAGAAACTTCTTGACCTATAAATTTACCAGTGTTAGCAGCGCTAGAAAAAGCATCATCAAAAGCAACATCTCTAACATACGATTCTCTTATTTCATTAGTTGCTTGAACGTATTTTGAACCTAATTTCTTTAAGTCTTCACTTTGGCCCAGTGTTAATATACTTGCTCCTAAATAACCAGTACCTACAACAATATCAGATAATCCTAAGCCTACGTTAGATAAGTATTTTTCATGCAACTCATAGTTTTTAGAAACAGCATTCATTGAAGTAGCTATATCACTAATATTACCTATAGATGAATCTACTTCTTTTGAAGCGTCTTTAGTAACTGATGCATTTGAATTGAAAGATGAATCTATAGCGTTGAATAAATTGTATAAATTAGCAGATACATTTGCTTCTTTGTTTAAATTAAATTTAGAATTAAAAACTGGATCATTAACAACTTCAGCTGCAGCTACAGGGTCTACAGAGTATTTTTTTACAATGTCACCTAATTCTTTCGCAGCTTCAACACCGCCTTTACCGGCTTCAGAATATAAAGTTAATACTCTTTTTAAGTCATCTCTTGATTCCTTTACTTTTTCACTAGCTATTTGAAACTTTTTAGACTTAGTATTGTAGTTTTCAGATTCATTTGTTTTTTCTTTAATCAACGAAGCGTACAACAGTCCTTGAGCTTTTTCCGTATCTTCAGATTCATTTATATACTGTTCATTTAAGTTGTATATAGATTCATTTCTAGCTGATTCATATAAATTATTTCTAACAGCTATTTTAGCTTCTGAAATAACATCTTTATTGCTTTTATCTGGACTTTTTCTTTTTATTTTTATTACTTCTTCGTTTATTTCGTCTTCATAAGGTTGAATAGTTTTTAAAACTCTACTAGTTCCGCTTATAGTGGTTCCATCGTCTTGTTTAATGCCTTTTGTATAAACATACTTATCGTAGGTGTTAAATAAATCTTCATTAGTTAAATACTCTTCAGAAGCTTGATCTTCTTTTATAGCTAACTGTGGATTGAATTGCTCTTTTTTCCATTTAGCAAAACCAACATCTAACTTGTTTGATTCTTTAGACCAGTCTGGTATGTTTATTTTATCTTTATTAGACTCTATAAAATCGTTTATTATATTGTTGTTTCTTTCACTTACCTTATCATTTTGCAACTCTATAGGTTTAGAGTAAATATATTCTCCAGTGCTAGGATCTAATATCTTCATAGCCACCGCTTCTGTTCCTAATTGAGGTAAAAATCTACGCTCAATTGGAATTTCTTCACCAGAAGAATCTGTTATTTGATCAGTTTCTTCAAATTCAATACCAGATCCTTTATATAAATTTCTAAAAATTTCTACAGCTGTTTCTTCTTCTTGGCCAAATAATTCTTTGTTAAAATTATTAACTTCAAAAACACCTTTATCTTTATTGTATGTTCTAGATTTCCAAGTATTTTTAAGCTCTGGAAGTTTTTCAAAAGAAGATGTAGCTTGTACAACTATCTCGTCTGTATCGAATTCTTTTGGTCTTGTTCCAAAAGCCTCTGCGTATTCATTGAAAGTTGTTGGATAACCTTTCTGACCAGCTTTTGTTTTTAAGTAAGTATCTTCGTATATTATATTACCACTTTCAAGTTCTATAAACCTTGGTTTAGGATCTTCTGATTCCGAAGAAATATCTACCGATGGTGATTCCGTAGCTTCTTGTTGAACACCCGCAATTATTGATGCTCTGCTTGGATTTACTGGAACTACAGGCGCATCCTCTCCCGCAATTCCGTTTTGAAAATCCTGTGTTTCTTCTTCTTCTTCAATTAATTGTAATCCATCAGTAGCTGAAATATAATCATCTAATGTATCAAAACTGCTGTTTTCAAAACCTTCTATTACAAATTCTTCAGATATATCTTCTCCTTTATATTTATATGGCATTTTTTATTAGTTTTTTTGCATTAATGGATTAAGTTTTTTACTAGTACCTGTTCTAAGAGCCTTTTCAAATTGTTCTCTATAAAGCTTAGCACCTGTAGAATCTCCTTTAGCGGCCTCAGAATACTCTAAAAGCTGAGTATAAAAAGAAATTCTTTGATCAGGACTATTCATGTTATAAACCTTATCTTCATCAGCGTCTTGTATATATTTTTTGCTTATTGTAATAGTATTTTTTTCTTTATCATAAACAGCCGGTGTTTTTGCATACTGGTTAAAAAATGATATAGGGTTTTTCCTAACTTTATCATAAAAAGCTTTACCTTTATCTTCAACACTTGTTGTAGGTTTCGGTGTAGTTGGTTTATTTAAAACAGATCCAAATTTTAATCCTTCACTTAAAAAAGGAGAAAACTTATCAGCAACATACTCTGCATATGCTTTTGTTATTATTTCTTTAGCAGCTTTAGACTCTAGACTTCCGTCAACCCACTTTGTTTGCCACTTTATAACAACACCACCTTCTTTTTTTAAAACATCATTGTATAAAGCTATAGCCTCTGCAGCTGTTAAACTATCTACTTGAGCTTTTGCTTCTGGTTCTATTTTTTCTAAAAAATATTTTTTACTAGGTAATCTAGATTTTGTGTATTGCTTAGAACCTCCGATTGATGTAATAACTTCATTTTCTGGTTGATCTTTATAAGCAGGAGAATTTGGATTTTTTAAATCCATAAACGAAGCGCCCATCTTAGCTAATTCCTGCATGTCAGAGGTTTCATCTGGTATTAAGTAGACAGGATCTAAGTCGTCCATATCAGCGTTCAAAGAAGAACCAACGTTTTTACCGTTTTCATTTAAAACATCTATTCTAATCTCTGGTGCTAAACCTCTTGGATTAAAATTTAATTTTTTACTACCAGGAGCTTGATTATAGCCAAACATTATACTATTTTTTTCAATAACACCATCTTCCTGACCTTTCATCATTCCGCCCATTACACCAAAACCTTTTTCCATTCCAGACATAAAATCTTCACCATTAGCAGTTGTGTTAACCAACATGTTTTTTATAGTTGTTCCGCTATTGTCCATGTTGTTGATAAAAGCATTCATCTCTCTAGTTCTTTTAGAAGGATTTATCTTCATGTACTGACCATACTCATCTAATAGATCATACATTTGATCAAAATTAGTAGTCTTATTAGCGTTAGCTACTTGATTTATTTGACCAGATATTCTATTAATTCTTTCTTGAGACTTAGCTACTACTTGTTCGTTTAGTTTAGCGCGTCTTTCGTATTCTTTTTTTTCTTCGCTAGCATAATCAGAAAAAGTACCTGCTAAAGATTTTTGCAAATCTCTCATGTACTGACCAGATTGAGTGTCTACTATTTGTTTTGGGTTTCTATAACTCATTTATTATTTTTTTAAAATATATCTTTAGGGTCTTTAGTATCAAAAACCTTCATCATCTAAAGTATTAGCAGAACTAGCTGCACTCATATAACTACCAGCAGTTGAAGCGAGTCCTCCTATCGTACCTGTTAGAGCACCCATTTTATCTGCACTTGCTTGAGCTTGTCTAGCTTCAGCACCAGATATTTGAGCAGATAATCTATCTAATTGCGCTACTTCTCTACCCTCTCTTATGCCAAA
>CESU01013035.1_pt1 | contig 10940 bp, 8 predicted proteins | sample 531141 | NCBI WGS metagenome assembly CESU01 (sample SAMEA2621401, study PRJEB7988) | marine metagenome | isolation source: saline water (ENVO:00002010), including
GTAATTTATGGAATCTCAGGATTTGGATTGGCACGAAATTTAAGGATCCCTCGAGCTGAGGCACAGGCTTTTATTGATACTTATTTCAAGCGATTTCCTGGAATTCGTACCTACATGGATGACACTGTTATGTTTGCGAAAGAAAATGGATATGTGAAAACATTATTTGGAAGAAAAATTCATACACCAGAAATTGGAGCAAAGGGGCCACACGCTGGCTTTGCTAAGCGAGCTGCTATAAACGCACCCATTCAGGGCACTGCGGCAGATGTAATTCGGCGCGCAATGATACGCATGCCAGATGCGATTTCAGGCATTCCAGCGAAGATGCTTCTCCAAGTCCATGACGAGCTCTTGTTTGAGGTAGAAAATTCAGCAGTGGATCAACTGAAACTGGTAGCGAAGGAGGTAATGGAAAAAGCTAGTCTCCCAACAATAAAGCTGGATGTGCCTTTGATTGTGGATGCTGGAGTTGGACAAAATTGGGCGGAGGCTCACTAGATTGATATTGCTATATCTGTAGATTAATTGCGCACATAATAATCTTAAAGGTGACATGTTATTGGACAAATTTTTATAGTGTTATGTTTCTTTAGATATGTTTGAGGTAATTTAGTATAATTTGAGAATTGTAGTAACTATTTGATTTGCCCATCAGGGTGAAATCAGAACTAAATTCATAGTGATGTTGATTCAAATAATAGGGACAATCTAATGGTAAAGCGAAGGCTTTCTGCCGCAACTATAGCAGCCCAGGCTGGGGGATACATCGATCAAGCAAGTGGTGGTGTGGTTCCGCCTATTCAACCCAGTACAACATTTGTGCGTGACCGCGCTTATGTACCCCATGCAAGTGGGAACATTTATGCACGTGATGATAGTGATACAGTCCGGGTAGCGGAAAATATTTTGGCCCAACTGGATGCTGCGAAAGTGGCACTTTTATTTCCTAGTGGTATGGCTGCTATAGCTGCAGTATTTCGAGCGTTACCGACTGGTGCTACGGTTCTTCTTCAGGCACAAATCTATTGGGGTACAACTAAATGGGTCCGAGAGTTTTGTAGCCGCCGCGGGATGGTGCTGGTCGAGGCAGATTTAAGTAAACCAGAAAATATGGATAAACTTTGTGCGAGCCATGAGCCCGACTTGGTTTTTATTGAAACGCCATCAAATCCTTGGTTACGCAGTACAGATATCGCTCATGCAGCAAATAAAGTTCATGATGTGGGCGGGCGGTTGGTGGTAGATGCTACTGCTGCTACACCAATTTTGACTAGAGTTTTAGATTTTGGTGCTGACATTGTAATGCATTCAGCCACAAAGGGACTTAACGGGCATTCAGATGTGTTGGCAGGTGTATTGGCCACCAACACACCGGAGTCTCCCCACTGGCAGGCAATTCTCACAGATCGTCATGATGCTGGCGCCATAATTGGGAGTTTTGAGGCCTGGTTGTTGATACGTTCTTTGCGCACTTTGCATCTACGTGTTGAACGAATGTCAAAAAATGCACAAAAAGTTGCTGAATACCTTCAGGGTCATCCAAATGTTGAAGAAGTTTTTTATCCTGGGCTGATTGATTTTGAGGGACACAATACCGCTAAGCTACAGATGAAGGGAGGATACGGCTCACTCCTGTCTTTCTGTATAAAAGGGGATAGGTCAAATGCATTGCGTATTTTGGGTAAACTTGATCTTTTTCACCGTGCAACTTCGTTGGGTGGAGTGGAAAGTTTAGTGGAGCACCGTTACACGATTGAACCAAATACAGGGATACCTGAAAACTTATTACGCCTGTCAGTTGGTATAGAAGATATTGATGACTTGATCGCAGACTTGGGTCAGGCTTTGGTGTAAGCCAATTTTAATTGACATGTCCGAAGTGTGATAAAAATTTGCTGATTATTTTTAATAAGCCTTTCAACGTACTGTCACAGTTCACAGACCATACGGCTCAAAACCTTAAACGTGAAACTTTATCTGCTTACGTGCCGGTACCTAATGTATACCCTGCGGGTCGGCTGGATCGCGACAGTGAAGGACTGTTGCTGTTAACTGATAATGGCAAACTTCAAGCGAGTATCACCCAACCAAAAAATAAAATGCCCAAAACTTATTGGGTGCAAGTGGAGGGCATGCCGACTGTTACGGATCTTTCTAAGTTAATGGGTGGATTAAATTTAAAGGATGGAATGACAATTCCGGCAAAAGCACGTTTAATAGCTGAACCAAAAAACCTTTGGTTGCGGGACCCGCCCATTCGTACGCGAAAAACTGTATCTGATAGTTGGATTGAATTGATCATCGTAGAGGGCAAGAACCGACAGGTTCGGCGAATGACAGCGGCAATAGGCTATCCAACGCTTCGGTTAATTAGAGTTGCAATTGGTGAGTGGTCTTTAGGTGACCTTCAGCCTGGTGAATACTCCTCCGTGACGTAATGACTTTTCAAAACTGACCATTTGTTTAGGGTAGATGTATGCAACATTTAGATCTCCAGATGGTGGATAGGTTGGCTATTGTCACCTTGAATCGTCCAAATAAAAAAAATGCCTTATCAGAGAATATGTTTGAAGAGCTTTTTGATGTGGGGAGCCAGTTACAGAAAACAAAACATCTACGAGCTGTTATCTTAACTGGTGCAGGAAACAACTTTTGTGCGGGGATCGATTTAAATTTTTTGCAGACACTTTTGCCACGAATGGAAGAAGTTCGAGACCAAATGCGTAATCCACCAGTGGGAGAGGCCGCAAACTGGTTTCAAAGGCCATGTTACATCTGGCGGCTTCTTCAAGTTCCAGTGATCGCCGCTATCGATGGAATTTGTATAGGTGCTGGGCTTCAATTAGCCTTATCTGCTGATATCCGATTGGCAGGTCCTAAGACACGTATGAGCATTATGGAGGCTAAGTGGGGACTAATTCCTGATATGGGAATCACACAGGTCTTGCCCCAATTAATGAGGGTCGATCAAGCAAAAGAGTTAATGATGACGGGACGAATACTCGATGCAAAGGCGTCCGAACAGGTGGGACTGATTACACGAATTGTAGATGACCCCCTTGCTGCTGCAAAAGATTTAGCAAAAGAAATCATGAGTTTTAGTCCTGAAGCTGTGAACGGCAGCAAGGCCCTCGTAGACAAGACATGGAATTTGTTACCAGGCCTTGGCTTGGCAGTTGAAGCTCAGATTCAGTCTGAAATTATAGGTACTCCGAATCAGATAGAGTCAGTATTTGCCGGACTAGAAAAACGTCCTGCAAATTTTGAATAATGGGCATTCATTTGCAGTACTAAATTACGACCATTTCTGAATTTATCTGATTAAAACGACATTTTGTCGAAAACGGTACAGCACGCTAGAGTTTTTCATGAATTGTGAGGCAGTCATAATAGATAAAAAGTAGTAATAAGTATGTCTGGCCTAGCGTCTACCTCTCCCACCGCAAAACCCTCAGTATCCGTCTTGCGCGGAAACTTAATGTTGATGATTGCCATGATCACATGGGCCGCCGGTTTTCCAGCTGCGGACTACTTGTTGCACCACGGTTGGGGCTCACTTTTCATCATCAATGTGCGATACATTTTAGTAGTTGGAGTTTTATTGCCGCTATGGATCTTTGTGGATGGACCCCGCGCGTTACTGGATGCAGATTGGATACGCGGTCTTTGGGTGGGCGGTATTTCATTTGGGTTTGGAGCTTACCTTTTAATTGTTGCCCAATATTTAACCGATCCAGTTCTGGTGGCAATTATAGCTGCTGCAATGCCTATTGCAGGTACAATTATTGAAGTTTTCTATAAAGAGCGTGTCCTAGAATGGCGATTTTTTGTGGGATTGGTTTTCACGGTTTGTGGGGGGGTTATTGCTGCAGGTCAGGCTCAAGCAACTTCGTTTGAATTGGGCATCGCATTGGCGGTCATTGCGACATTATTATTTGCTTGGGGGTCTCACGCAGCCGTTCGCAGCTTTCCAAAACTTACCACTCTAGGCCGAATGACAATTACTTTTTCTGGTGGTTTTGTTGCAGTAGTCTTGGCCGCAATAATATCATTAATCTTAGGGCATGACTTCTTCCCAGCTCGATCGATCACTTTTTATGATTTGGGAATGCTCAGCGTCTATAGTATTTTGGCAATCATGATTTCCCAATATTTTTGGTTACTTGGTGTGGAGCGTTTGGGTATCGCTTTGGCTTCTTTTCACATAAACACGGCACCTTTTTATGTGATGTTAATTTTGCTAGTTTTAGGATCAGCTTGGAGTTGGACACAGGCGATTGGGGCTGGGTTTGTGGCGCTTGGGGTATTTGTATCTCAACTGAAGCGATAATTTTTAACTTTCTAAATCTTTTGATGGTATAATTGGAAAGAATGTCATTTTTGAACTTAGTCCAAACCAGCTTTGGCCCTTTAAAGTTTTATGAATGCCAATATCTACTAATCGGTAGAAACTTTTTCGATCAATAAGAGCCTCAAGTTCATCACGTACAAGAATATAGGGCGAGGGCTCTCCAGTCTGTATGTCACGTTCAACTCGAATAGGATTTTTGGGGCCAGCTACCATTTTGTCACCGACCTGCGTGGTGAAATGTAGGTCTCCATCGATCTGATTGAAATCTACTGCGACAAAGGGCGCATCGTCTACAACTATGCCTACTTTCTCCACTGGCGTAACGAGATAATAATTGCCGTCCTCCCGTTTTAGAATAGAAGAAAACAGTTTCACCAATGCTGGTCTCCCAATTGGTGTTCCAAGATAAAACCAAGTGCCATCCCGTGCGATCCTAATATCGAGGTCCCCACAAAATGGGGGGTTCCAAAGATGTACTGGAGGTAAGCCCTTACTTTTACTGGCTGCGTTAACACTTGCAGCAAGGTTTTCTGCTGATGGGGTATTGATAATTTTTCCACTCATGTCTTCCCGCCCCTTTTCGTCGTACTAACCTATATGTAGAACGTTATTAATTTATATGAGGCAATATCATGACTGAAGCAAATAAGCTTGTCACGCAAATTGAGAAACTTGGTGAAAAGCTCGACGAAGTGCGAGCAATGATTAGCCAGGTTTTCATTGGCCAAGATCGGGTTGTAGAGCAAATTCTCATAACGCTTTTAAGTGGTGGCCATGCAATTTTGGTCGGGTTGCCAGGTTTGGGAAAAACTAAGTTGGTAGAAGCGCTATCAGTTGTGATGGGAGTACATGGTAACCGGGTACAATTTACCCCTGACTTGATGCCTGCTGATATTCTCGGTTCTGAAGTGTTGGAGGCAGCAGAGGATGGGTCAAAGTCATTTAGATTCATAAAGGGCCCAGTCTTTTGCCAACTACTCATGGCAGATGAAATTAATAGGGCCAGCCCGCGGACCCAATCTGCTCTTTTGCAGGCAATGCAAGAGGGTACTGTTACAGTCAGTGGACAAAATCGGCATCTGGGATCTCCATTTCACGTCTTAGCCACGCAGAACCCTATTGAACAAGAAGGCACTTATCCCCTTCCAGAAGCGCAGCTGGATAGGTTTCTGTTGGAAATCCAAGTTCAATATCCAGATCGGGCGGCTGAGCGAGATATCTTACTGGCAACTACGGGTACTAAGAAAATTTCCCTGAAACCAGTATTTGATGCAAGCCAGATTTTAGCGGCGCAAACTTTAATTCGCCAAATGCCTGTTGGGGATAGTGTGGTTGAGTTGATTTTGGATTTGGTTCGAGCGTTTCGTCCGGAAGATCCCTCAGCGCCTAATTTGGTGAGAGAGAATATGCGCTGGGGTCCAGGGCCCCGTGCGTCACAGGCTTTAATGCTTGCGGTGCGAGCGCAAGCATTACTGCGTGGTGATTTAGCCCCATCAGCCGTCGATGTCGCATCATTGGCACCCGCAGTTTTAAATCATCGAATGTCTATGGGTTTTGCGGCGCAATCCAGAGGGATGACTCAATTAGAATTGATTTCTGAAGTAACAAATACAATTCTCCAAAAGAAAGCTGGGGCTTGACGCATCAAAAACTTTTGAATGCGGGCCTAGAACTCGCTGAAGGCTGGCCACAATTATTGGCGCAGGCTCAAAGCCTTGCAAATAGCTTTATCGCTGGTGGACATGGGCGCAGAAGGGCTGGAAATGGGGATACTTTTTGGCAATTCCGTCCTGCACGGCAGGGTGACAATCTAAAGGACATTGATTGGCGCAGAACTGCGCAAGGAGATGAGAACTTTATTCGCCAGAATGAATGGCAAGCTGCCCAATCAATACAATTCTGGGTTGATGGAAGTGCCAGCATGCAATTTCATAGCTCTGCAGACAGCAAACATAAACGGGCAGCTTTTGTATCTTTGGCACTTGCAATTTTACTTTCTAATGCCGGTGAGCGGGTAGGTACAATTGATGGTAAATTGCCAACCAAACAAGGCCGTATCCAAGTAGAAGAGATGGCAAAGCTATTTAGCCTCCCAACAAAAAATGATTTTGGAAGCCCAGAAATAGATTATTTCCAGTCACATAGCTTGATGGTTTTTGCTTCTGATTTTTTTGGTGACGTTAAACTTCTTGAAAAAGCAGTTACTGCTGCAGCTAATTTGCAGATGTCTGGGGTACTTTTGATGATTTTGGACCCTGTTGAAATTACGTTTCCCTTCTCTGGTCGAACAGTTTTTGAAAGTATGGCTGGACAAATACATCATGAAAGCCAACAGGCGAATGGCTTAAAGTCAAAATATTTAGCTGTGTTAAAAGATAGACAAGACAAACTGCAGGCGCTTGCACAGTCTGTGGGCTGGCAGTTTCATTGTCACACTACGGACTCATCGCCAGTAGATGCATTGATATGGCTTTATGGGGCTTTAGGTAATCAGCGATGATTTTTTTTGGATTTTTAGGAATAACTACGCCTTGGCTTCTTCTGGCATTCATCCTGTTGCCAGTTTTATGGTTTGTTTTGCGGGCGGTTCCACCGGCAGCAAAGAGACGCCGCTTCCCAGGCGTTACCCTACTTCTTGAGCTTAGAGATTATGATACTGAACCTGATAATACTCCTTGGTGGCTATTGCTTCTACGAACAATAATTATCAGTTGTCTGATTGTTGGCTTCTCTGAACCTTTTTTAAATTTTGACTCTATAGATGATAAAAATGCTGACTTACTAGTTATAATGGATGGAAGTTGGGCGGATGCCCCTAATTGGAAATCCCAAAAGAAAGAGGCATTACGGGTTGTTCAGCAGGCTAAAAACTCTGGCCAGAAAGTAGCCTTTCTACAATTAACTGACCCAATTGAAAGTTTAGTATTTTCTGCGGCGTCAGATGCTCAGAGACAAATTCAGGCAGCTGAGCCAAATGCGTGGCTCCCAAATATCAAACCTGCGGAAATATTAACTAATTTAGATAATTTTGATACTTATTGGATAGCATCTGCCGTTCAATGGCCCAGGCAAAGTGAATTTATAGAAGTCTTGTTAGATAAGGGTAATGTTAGGGTCTCGCAAACTAGTACGGCATTGTTTGGATTATTACCAATCAGCTTTACTGAGCAAGGTATTAAAGTGACTGGGACTAGGTTGAAATCAAAATCAACTCAGCAGGTCCCTATCAATATAATGGGACTAGACCCCTCAGGTGTAGAACGGCTCCTTCAGGCTTCTGTCTTAAACTTTGAAGTAGGTATGTTGCAGGCATCTGAAGCAATCAAGTTACCAAAAGAAATACGAAATCGTATTACCCGGATAATGGTTGTGGGCCAGCAGTCAGCAGTTGGTGTACGAGTTTTGGGTGATAATAATAGTCGTTCAGAAGTTGCGATTATTTCTGGTGATTTTGGTGCGCGTGAGGGGTTGAAGTTATTGTCCCGCGAACATTATCTCACCAAGGCGCTAGAACTTTCTAATGATTTGATTGATGGAACCATAGAAGATATTTTGCTAGCTAACCCAGATGCTATAATACTTACTGATATCGCTAAAATTAGTGCAAGGGCAGCCATGACCGAGTGGATTGAGCAAGGCGGTACCCTGATACGCTTTGCCGGTCCAAACTTGGCAGCTGCCAACCACGATCTACAGAAAACTGATGACTTAATGCCTGTTAAGCTACGGAGGGGAGGTCGCTCACTGGGGGGCGCAATGTCTTGGGGATCGCCAAAAACACTTCAGCCCTTCGAGGAAGACACTCCATTTTTTGGTCTTCCAACGCCTACAGAAGTGAAAGTTACGGCCCAAGTCTTAGCCCAGCCAAGCCCTATGCTTTCCACACATGTAATTGCACGATTGAGCGATGGTACTCCGTTGGTTACTCAAAAAAAACTTGGTCAAGGACGGGTGGTTCTGTTCCATATTACTGCAAATACAGAATGGTCTAATTTGCCAATTTCAGGACTATTTGTTTCAATGTTGGATAGGCTGGTAAGTAATGGCGCCAAGGCATCTTTTGAACCTGTTGCCCTGGCTGGGACTACATGGAAATTGAGCCAAGAATTAAGTGCTTTTGGTAAACTTAAATCTGCTGGTGACCGCGCTGGAATTGATGGCCAGTCTCTCATCGATAAGGGGATTACAAGTAAGTCCCCACCCGGTATCTATGAGAAAGAGACGCTCCGGTGGACAATAAATCTCCTTAAAGACGATAGTAATTTCAAGCCGCCAAACTGGCCGTCTTTGGTGGATCTAGTTGGCCCACTTATATCTCCACTCCAATCACTGACAGCTTTGTTTTTGCTTGTTGCCTTAGTCTTGTTAGCGTTTGATGTTTTAATATCCTTGTGGATGTCTGGGAAGTTATTGGGAGTGGGGACTATATTTGCCGCTCTGCTTGCACTCCTTAGCCTTACACCGGAAAACAGTAGAGCGCAGACAGTCAGTGATCGGTCAATCATAGCTACTCGCGATGTAGTCCTCGCCTATGTGCGTACTGGAGATGTTCGGCAAGATGAAATATCATCCGCTGGATTACTGGGCCTCTCGCTAGCTCTAAACCAACGCACCTCAATTGAACCGGTAACCCCTCTGGGGGTTTCTCTGGCGGTCGATGAACTTTCCTTCTACCCCTTTTTGTACTGGCCAATAACTCCAGCTCAGAAAACTCCCACTGCAGATGAGTTGCAAAAGTTGAACCGTTATCTGAAGGGTGGTGGGCTAATTTTGTTTGATACAAAAGATGCTGATATTTCTAAGTTTGGGCAAAGTACAATCGAAGCACAGACCTTGAAAGAAATAACCGTTGGCCTTAATTTACCTCCTCTTTCTTTGATTTCACGGGACCATGTTCTTACTCGCAGCTTTTATCTTCTACAAGAGTTTCCAGGGCGTTATGCTGGGACAGAAGTTTGGTTGGAGGCGAGTAGTGCGAAAGAGAATACCATAAACAAAAAACCGTTTAGAAACTCTAATGACGGCGTTACTCCAGTCATTATTGGTGGAAATGATTGGGCTTCGGCGTGGGCTGTTGATAATTCTGGACAACCACTTTTACCTGTTGGCCGTGGGGTATCAGGTGAAAGACAACGGGAAATAGCTCTGCGCTTTGGCATTAACCTGATTATGCACGTGCTGACTGGAAACTATAAATCTGATCAGGTGCACGTTCCCGCTTTACTAGACCGGTTAGGAAAATGATCAAAACTTCAATCTTCTTTGACCCGTTAATCCCAACTTCCATTATCATGTTGGTTGTAGCATTAGCCTTTATTTTATTATTTGTTTGCCTAGTTAGGCGACTATCCGGATGGTTTTGGCGTGGCTGTGCGGTTGTTTGTGTATTAATGGCCTTGGCAAATCCAGCTTTAAAAACAGAAGACCGTCAGTCAGAGTTGGACGTTGTAATTATAATAATTGATAGAACGTCGAGCCAACAGCTTAAAAACCGTCCCAATCAAAATGTGAAAGCACTAGAACATATAGTCTCGATGCTCCAAGCCCGGGCCAATACTACGATGCGCATAATTGAGGTGGGAGATACGCCAGGAAACAAAGGCTCTTTGTTAATGTCCAATTTGGCAAATGTGATAGCGGAAGAGCCTCAGGATCGTTTAGCAGGGGTAGTTGTTATTTCGGATGGTCAAATCCATGACGCTGATTTGGCTCCAATTATGGGCTCTCCCCTCCACCTCTTGTTAACCGGTGAGCCAAAGGATTGGGATCGTAGATTAGTGATAAAAAATGTTCCAGGCTTTGCTATTTTGGGCGAGCCTGTAGTAATATCCGTGATGTTGGAAGATCAAGGCGCAGCGCCTAAAGAATCCTTTGCTGAACTTTTTCTTTCAGTTGATGAGAACCCAAACACCCCATACAATATTCCTTTAAACAAATTTGTGCAGATTGAGGTTCCGTTAGTACATGGTGGAATTAACGTTTTACAATTCTCGACGCCAGAAATCTCTGGGGAACTTACGGGACAAAATAATTCAGCAGTTATTCAGATTAATGCAGTGAGAGAGCGGTTGCGGGTTCTGTTGGTTTCGGGTGTCCCCCATCCAGGTGAACGCACTTGGAGAAACTTGCTAAAATCTGATAGCAATGTTGATTTAGTACATTTCACAATTTTGCGTCCTCCTGGAAAAAAAGATGATGTACCAGTAACAGAGCTATCTTTGATAGCATTTCCAACACGTGAGTTATTCTTAGAAAAGATTAACGAATTTGATTTAATTATTTTTGATCGATATAAACGTCGAGGCCTTTTGCCCGCTGCCTATTTTGAAAGTATTTCAGAATATGTGCGTCAGGGAGGCGCTATTTTAGTTGCGGCAGGTCCTGACTTTGCGGGGGTTAATAGTCTTTATCGATCTCCTTTGGGTTCCATATTGCCTGGGCGGCCTACATCTCGTGTTTTTGAGGAACCTATTTTACCCGTAGTGACGAATCTTGGTCAAAAACATCCGATAAGTCAGGGTTTAGAGGATTTTGCACCTGAGCAGGGTTGGGGGCGCTGGATGCGTCAAATTGAATTAGAGGCTAC
>CESU01020763.1_pt1 | contig 10882 bp, 8 predicted proteins | sample 531141 | NCBI WGS metagenome assembly CESU01 (sample SAMEA2621401, study PRJEB7988) | marine metagenome | isolation source: saline water (ENVO:00002010), including
CGTTCTGCGCTACGCATTGAGCCAAGCCCTAAGAGTCCACCAAGGATCAGCATTAGCGTACCCCCATCAGCTTGAGGTATGTCTATGCCAAACCCTGCGGCCATAAGCGACACTTCCCATTATTATTTGGCTTAATAATTTTTGTCTAAACATGAAAGTTCTCCTTAGAGTTAACTTATGTGTAGTTCTTAATAGTGAAAAAATCAACCCTCATTATGAGCAGCGCAGAGTCTATGTATTAGCAGCGTCAGTAATCCACTCCCAAACATGATTGGCATTAATTCGATCAACTATAATATCCACCCCACCTGCACGACGAATAAGTGTACATCTCACCTTAGCTAACCGTGTGATAGCAACAGTTTCAGTAGAGAATTTATCTGTGTCAAGTGGTATAGATGTCAGTAAAGCCAAAAGTGTAGTCGCATTTTTACCGATGACATGCATAAATTTCACAGCACTAGAAAACGGAGTAACCAGAATAGTCTCGTCCTTCAGTTCGGCATTTAAAACAGTACTAATGTCATCAAGCTTTAATTGTTTTCCCACTAGTAAAAACTGATATGGGCCTTGCCAAATTATCTCCACAACGCCTTGCACCATTCGATTTGCATCTGGCAAAGAGGTGCCCAGTATTTTTTCAATAGCCCCGATGCTCTTTTCTGACATATTGCTACCAATTGAAAGCAGCATGGCGTTTGTATTTTGCACGGCAGAAACCGTTAGCTCTTGGCCGAACGATAATTTGTCCCCCAATTCAGCAAAGCTGTGCATGCGATATGGCTTAACCATTTAAAAGCCCTCTTTCTTTGTCAAAGAAAACAGGATCACAAACAGTTCCAGAAACAGTCTTCCCTAATGACCACACATCAACGGATGCACCTGTTGCAGCTTTCCCACCATTCATAAGCGCCAGCGCAATAGAGCACCCTAAATTTGGGCTCATATAGCTACTGGTTATAAAACCAATGCTCTGCGCTGGGTTGCCGGTGACAATATGCGCCCCAACTTCAAGAACTGTATCAGGGTCAGCAGTAGCAATACCGACAAGCTGTTGACGATTAGGACTATGTGAGGCAGGTCGCATTAAAGAACGGCGTCCAATAAAATCAGATTCCTTTGTTTTCGATGGATAGGGAAAACCAATATCTTTAGGCTGTGTATTACTGTCAGTATCTGTATCAACATGGATGTAGCCCTTTTCAGCGCGCAATATTTCCAGTGCCTCAATACCGTATGGAACGAGGCCGAAAAGTTTCCCAGCTTCTTGGACATGGTGCATGATCCACTCACCGTAATCAGCGGACACATTAATTTCATAACAAATTTCGCCCGAAAAGCTAACACGCTGAACCCGAGCAGGCACACCGGAGATATGCCCGGCTCTGTATGACATATGCGGAAAACTCTCAGCAGAAACATCAAAACCGGGGTTTAAAGCGGCTAGAACCTCACGGGCTTTAGGGCCTGCAACAGTCGCCACAGCCCATTCGGCTGTACAGTCCTGTATAACAAGATCAAGAGGCCATTCAAGCTGATGCCACGCCTCTAACCAATCATAGACAGCATCAGCATGCCCGCTTGATGCGTTGATCAAAAAATGATCTTTACTTAGACAAACAACCACCCCGTCATCAAACAGGCTTCCATTCTCATTCAACATTAGACCGTATCTTATACGCCCAACTTTTAGAGTATCCATACGACCTGCGTAAATATAATTCAGGAACTTGGCTGCATCCGGTCCTTTAATTTCAAACTTACCGAGTGGCGTACCGTCGAACAGTCCAACATTCTTTCTAACTGCTACCGCTTCTCGCGCAGCAGCACCGTGCATGGTTTCACCGCTCATACTGTAATATGTTGGCCGCATCCAGCCATGGTCTTCAAAGACAGCGCCGTGCTTTTCATGCCATTTATGAGCAGGCAACTTTTTAATAGGGGCCAATAATGCCCCTCGTTTTTGGCCTGCACTTAAGGCGCCTAGTGATACAGGAGAGTATGGAGGACGGTGCTTCAAAGTCCCCACATCGCCGGGCGACTTTCCACTGAGCTCGCTAATAACGCCAATAGCAGCAAGGCCACTTATTTTTCCTTGCTCCACACCCATACCAAGTGTTGTATAGCGTTTAATATGTTCAATAGAGCGAAAGTTCTCGCGCAAGGAAAGCGCTAAATCTGACACCGTTACATCGCCCTGCATATCAACAAAACTTGTCTTAGAACTTGACTGATGCACGAACCACAGGGGTTTCTCTAAAGCTCTTGTTAAATCCGGCACTGACGGCTTATCACCAAAACCAACGGATGCCGCTGCATCTAATCCAGCCCAACGCCCATCGCTCACAGCAGAAGTAGGGGTATTGGTACCATTACTGGCTCCACATACACGTACATTCTGCATAGATGATACTGGCAAGAAGCTCGCGCTATCCTCATCATAAGATAGCTTTCCACCCGACTGAGTGAAGAGCTGCAATTGTGCCGAAGCGCCAGCGGCAACAACAACAGTATCACACGCTAGTTTTATACTACCTTGCCCATCAGTAGGGACAACTTCAACGCCGCGAACGCGTTTTCTACCCATAGCCCGTTTAATCACATGACCCATTAGCCTATTATCATTTCTGGCATCACTTCCAGCCCCATCAGACGAGTCAACGATGGCAACTATTTCTATACCAGCCTCGTGGGCTGCAGCAATTGCATCATCAGCGCGGCCGCCGTTGGTGAAGATTACTATTTTCTTTCCAAAAGCTACACCGTAACGGCGGATCAATTCTGAAAACGCATCCGCAGCAATAACACCGGGGCGGTCATTATTCTCAAAAATAAAAGGTCGCTCAACCGCACCTTGTGCAACAACTACAGAACCTGCACGAGCATGTATTAAACGTTCATCAACAGCAACTACATCACAGTTACGGTCAATAGCTACAAGGTAATTATCATCGTGATAACTCACGACAGTTGTTGAACATAGCATTCGTATATTAGGGGAAGAATGTACTTCATTAACAAGCCTCTTGACCTGTTCGCGCACATCTTCATTTGCATTAGCGCCAATCGACCATAGGCTCGTGCCACCAGCAACTGTATCACTTTCCATAATGATGACATCAGCACCCGCACCCGCAGCTGCCTGTGCTGCATGCAGCCCTGCTAATCCAGCACCAATAACAAGAACATCACATTGTAAATTACCTATCTCATATGATGCAGAATCTGGTTCCTTAGGTACTTTTCCCATACCTGCGGCTCGTCGTATGATTGGCTCAAAAAGTCCCCACTTGGGCCACATAAGCGATTTATAATAAAACCCAGCGATCAAAACACGTTTAAACACGTCATTAATTTCACCGATATCAAATTCAACGGAAGGCCACGCATTGATACTATTGGCGACAAGCCCATCAGTAACAGGTACTTGAGTTGCTGGGATATTAGGCGATGTCTGAGCGCCTATACCTATCTGCATGAGCGTATTGGGGTCGGCAGCGCCGCGACTAAACAAACCTCGAGAACGGTGATATTTGAAACTTCTACCAAAAACACTAACGCCATTAGCAACTAGCGCGGATGCAAGGGTATCACCTTTAAAGCCAACATAAGGCCGCCCGTTAAAAGTAAAATTAACTGTCTCATTTCGGCCTACCAGACCACCTTTTTCTAATCTATACCCTGCCATCAGGAATTCTCCTCTGGAGGATTCTCACCGATACGGTAAACATTCAAAATCTCATGAGTAGCTGTATTGCGCGTCACATTAAACCATTGCCTACATCCATACTTGTGGAACCATGTTTCTTTGGAAGGACCTTTGGTATTTGTTGGATAAAAAAGATAATTCGCCCATTCATCTTCAGTGACTGAAGTTGGTGGCTCTGGGCGCACCAAATGCGACTCTCCACCGTTTGAAAATTCATCTTCATTTCGGGAGCCACACCAAGGGCAGTCAATTTTTAACATGTTTTTTCTCCCCTACTCTAATGTGCTATGCCTGCGCCAGCGGCTTCATCAACCAATCGCGCATCTTTGAACCGAGATAAAGAAAAAGCCTCTACCAAAGGGGGCACCTGCCCCGTAGCAAGCAAGTGGGCAAAGGCCTCCCCGCCTGCTGGAATGGCCTTAAAGCCACCACCGCCCCAACCACAATTTAGGAATAACCCGGGCACAGGACTAGGACCAATGATTGGGGATGAATCGTATGTATAATCAACGATGCCAGCCCATTGCCTCAAAAGCCGCACACGACTAAACGACGGCACAAGCTCTATAAGACCACTCAACACTTCTTCAAGAACAGGTGTATTACCTTTTTGTGCATAAGAGTTATAAGGGTCTACACCGCCCCCCATAACAAGGCCGCCCCTGTCTGACTGTGAGGCATAACTTGATATAGCTCTTGAGGAAATTACCGTATTCAGGACAGGTTTAACAGGCTCAGACACGAACGCTTGCAACGCCATACTGCGGATAGGTAAGCGAAAGCCTGCCATAGCAGCAAGTTCAGTAGAATGACCGGCGACGGCTAGCCCTATTGTCTTCGCATTAATTTTCCCACGACTGGTCTCTAAACCTGTAACAGCGCCCGTCTGCAAGTCTTTGTTTATGCCTGTAACTTCACAATTTTGAATAATGTCAACGCCAAGCGCATCTGCCGCCCGCGCATACCCCCAAACAACTGCATCATGGCGAACCGTGCCTGCACCAGGCTCCCACATTGCACCATAAATTGGATAGCGGGCATCTTTTGAAAAATTAAGTATCGGACAAATCTTTTTTATTTCTGCTAGGCCAATATGCCGAATATCAATGCCATTCAATTGCATCGCATTAACCAAGCGCCTTTGAAAATCAAAATCATCACGAGAATGAGACAAGGTTAACGAGCCACGCTTGCTAAACATAACATTGTAATTCAATTCTTTGGATAGCTTGCCGTATAGCGATAAGGAATATTTAAAAAACTCTGCGCTAGGTTTATAATAATAATCGGAACGCACTATTGTGGTGTTGCGACCAGTATTGCCGGAACCAATCCAGTTTTTTTCTAGAATGGCAACTCGTTTACCCTTGTAATTTTTTGCTAAATTGTATGCTGTAGCAAGCCCATGCCCGCCGCCACCGACGATAATGACATCATACTCTGGCTTTGGCTCAGGACTGCGCCAAACTTCCGGCCACTTTTTGTGCCCGGTCAGCGCATGTTTAACAAGTCCAAAAGCCGAATAACGTTCCATAAGATTCCAATAGAATTAGGTTTTACTCAGAACTAAGTTTTAGCATACGAACATACAGTGCTGTATGGTTAAGTGTAATGCAAGAAAAAACCTTTAGCCTCAACATATTGAAAGGCTTTAAAATTTAATGGCCGCGGCTATATTGTATTTTTACCTAGAACTAAGGGCAGAGAATGAAGACGGCAGCACGTTCCAAAAAGAGCTTAACAAAATCTGATTGGGTTATTTTTGCAAAAAACACGCTTATTAAACGCGGCATAAAAGATGTGAAAGTTGACGTCCTTGCTAAAGGTCTTGGCATTACACGCGGCAGCTTTTATTGGCATTTTCAAAATCGACAAGAATTGCTGGATACCCTTCTAGAGCATTGGCAAGACAGCAATACGACGCCTATGTTAGAGGCAATTCATAAGGCTGGAGAAAATGGGCTTGTAGAAGATTTTATTCATGTTGATAACTTATGGATGGAAGAGCGTAACTACAATCCCCATTATGATTCAGCCGTTCGAGAATGGGCACGTGTAGATGAAAATGTAGCAGAGATAGTTCATAAGGTTGACCGAGTGCGCATTAACGCCCTTAACGATATGTTCTCTTCCTATGGGTTTAATAGCGACAAAGCGTTAATTCGGGCTCGCATTCTATACTTTCACCAAGTTGGGTATTATGCCTTAAATATCAAAGAATCCATGCAAGAACGCAGACAACTCAGCCCTCTATACGACGAAGTCCTCCTAAACTAAAATACCATAACATATTGTATTTACTTACTATTTTAATTTTTCCATACAGTATTGCACTGTTAATCGATTTCATGTTATTAATGCCTGTAATATCGCGATAATTTGCTATCAAAAAAGATAATTATTGGAATATATTATGGGAATAAACCAATCAAAGGCTTATGATGCGATTGTGGTCGGTGCTGGCCATAATGGCCTAACAGCAGGTGCCTACCTTGCTAAAGCTGGACTATCTGTCTTAATTCTAGAAGCGCGAAGCATTGTCGGTGGTGCCTGTGTTACAGAAGAAGTCGCTGCAGGGAAAAGTGTTTCCTCTTGTTCTTATATTGCAAGCATGCTTCGTCCAACAATTGTCGCTGATTTAAAATTACCCGAATTTGGTCTGGAAATGATTCCCTGTGACCCATATTTTTCTGTTGCAACACCAGATGGCTCGTTGCTGACCTGGTGGTCTGACCCCGATAGAACAGCGACAGAAATCGAACGTTTTAGCAAGGTTGATGCAGCCGCTTTTCTTAGAGTAGACAAAGAGCTTAAACAATTAGCGACTTATCTTCAGCCTTTCTTTTTAGAAGGCCCTCCCGACTTAGCTGGTCAGGGATGGTCACGCATTTCTTCCTCCTTAAAAACAGCAGGCCGTTTCGTCGGTATCTCAGGCCCAGAAACTGCCGCTTTAATGGATTTCATCACAGGAAGCACAGGAGAATTTCTCGATAGAAATTTCGAAAATGACACTGTCAAAAAACTATTTCTAGCCAACAATGTTTACGGTAAACACGGTGGTCCTTATGACCCCGGTACTGCCATCGGATTTTTGTTTCATCTACTAGGTGGCGGTGACAATAAAATCCAAGGCTTTAGTGGCCACGTGATTGGCGGCATGGGCACTATAACCAAGGCGCTCGCAGCATCAGCGGAAAGTTTAGGTGCTGAGATTAGAGTTTCCTCGCCCGTTAAAAAGATTGACGTCAAGGATGGGCGCACCACTGGCGTCACTCTAGAAAACGGTGACCATATACCGTCCGACCTAGTCCTTTCTAACGCGGACCCTAAACGTACATTTCTGCATCTAGTACCTAAATCAGCAACGGACATAGCCTTTAGAACTCGCATTAAATCTATCAAAATGAAGGGGCCTAGCGGGAAATTAAATCTAGCATTATCCAGTGAGCCTAACCTTATCTTACAGCCCGACACAGCAACACCGAATGAGCGCGCAGTTTTCACTGATGTACCTACATTAGAAGAAGCGCAAAAGTCATATCATCAATCACAAGAAGGCCTTATCCCAGAACGACTTTGGGTCGATTATGTTATCCCTAGTTATATTGATAAAACACTAGCGCCAGAAGGCACATGGATGATGACATGTTTCATCCAGTATCTCCCCTATGATCTAAAAGATGGGGACTGGGATAGCAGAAGCGAAGAGCTGAGTGACAGAGTGATTAAGCAATTAACACGCTTTATCCCTAACCTTCCCGATATCATTGAAGCAAAAAAGCTACTGACACCACTAGACCTAGAGCGCACATATGGACTGACGGAAGGCAATATATTTCACGGTGACCTCAGCCTCTCTCAGTTATTCTTTATGCGCCCTACACCGGATTGCTCACAATACAGCACACCTGTTAAAGGCTTGTATTTATGCGGTGCCGGTACGCACCCTGGTGGCGGTGTAACGGGCGCGCCGGGGCATAACGCAGCTAAAAAGGTTTTAAAGGACCGTTAAAAAGGACTACAGATGATCGATATTAGACGCTGGACTATCATGATGATCCTCTGCCTAACTGGCGGCCTTATTTACCTGCTTCCTTTCATGCGAGAAATTTATTATCTGCCTCTCCAAGAAGCTCTCGACCTGACCAATGTGGAGTTTGGCACACTTATGACGGCCTTTGGTATCACGTCCATGTTGACATACGGTCCAGGCGGCTGGCTGGCCGACCGCTATTCCCCTCGACTTTTGATAACAATCTCGATGATTTTTACAGGCCTTGGCGGGCTTGTCTTCGCCACCTTCCCTTCATATACTGTTGCGCTGCTAATCCACGCCTTTTGGGGCATAACAGTAACTGGCACCTACTGGGGCGCGATGATAAAAGCCACCCGCGCGTGGGGAAGTGAAGAAGAGCAAGGACGAGCCTTTGGTATTCTCGAAGGTGGACGTGGTATCGTCGAGGCAATTGCAACAACAGCATTTTTAGGTCTGTTTGCATATCTTGGAAGCACGCGAAGTGGCCTTTCTCAAATCATCATATATTACTCCATATCAAATATTACTTTAGGCATTGCAGCTTGGCTTGTTATGGACAGCAGAAAAGTGACTAGTGAACAAGCTATCCCTCCGACGGCGTCAGAAATTTTTGAAGTTTTAAAACGCCGTGATGTATGGCTTATAGCTATAGTTATTTTCACTGGCTACTCGGCTTACTGGGGATCATTCTATTTTACGCCCTACGCAACAGACGTCATGTTGATGAGTGTTGTCGTTGGCGGGATGATTGGCGCAGGAAAAAACTGGTTACGACCATTCGCTGCGGGGGCTGCTGGTTATGTTGCCGACAAAATAGGTATAACTAAAACAGTTTCCTTTTGTTTTATCGTCCTAATTGCCTCTTTTTCAGCGTTAGGCATATTGCCCGCAGATGCTGCCATGCTTCCAATTGTCCTTACTTCTATGACCATAGGATTTCTTGGAATTTTTGCCCTACGTGGTATTTATTTCGCGCTAATATCCGAGGTTAAAATACCTATAGCTGTCACAGGCACAGCGGCTGGTGTTCTATCGGTTATAGGGTTTACACCAGATATTTTCATGCCTTTGATTGGCGGTGCATTCTTAGATGCCATGCCCGGCGAAGAAGGGTATCGTTATTTCTTCCTCTTCATCGCTGGGATATGTGTGATTGGCTGGGTTGCCACACGTCTCCTATTAAAACGTGTGAAAGCCGCAAACTAGCTAGTATAGTTACTGGCTCGTATCTACAGCATCAAAACTTCCGAAGACTGGTTCACCAGCAAACAAGGTTAGCAAAACCTTTGCTTCAGAGATTTCGTTTGCAGGAATTTTAAAGAGGTTTCGGTCTAAAACAATAAGGTCCGCAAGCTTGCCAACTTCAATAGAGCCCGTCTGCTCATCAAGGAAATTACCATAAGCACTCCCAAGCGTAGCTGCCTCTAGTGCCGTTGCTAGATCAATGGCCTCTGATGCGACCAGTGGCTCTGAAACCTCTCCCTCTGGGCTTTGCCTGGTCAAAGCCACTTCAATAGCAAGTAATGGGTTGGCGGAAGATACGTACCAATCGCTACCCATAGCAAGCTTAGCACCTGACTTATGCAGCGTATTAAGAGGGTATGAATATTGCTCTCGGTCATGACCAAAGCGAGCGAGGGTTATTTTGTCATAGTGTTTATCTTTATAGGCCCATAGCGCCTGAAAATTTGCAACTACACCCAACTCAGACACTCGGCTGAAATCATCTGGATGCCATACTTCGATGTGTGAAATATGATGACGACTATCCCGTTCGCCATTTGCATGCCGAGCGGTTTCAACAGCGTCCAAAGAGTACCTAATAGCCCCATCACCAATTGAATGGAAATGCATCTGGAACCCAAGATTATCAAACCTAGTAACCAAACTTTTAAGGTCGTTAGGACTAATCAGTGGTGTCCCTTTCACAGCTTCTTCAATGCGGTCTGAATAAGGCTCAAGCATTGCTGCGGAATAAGATGAGCCAACCCCATCAACCAGCATTTTAATAGCAGTTGCTTTTACATATTTACGATCTGCGCTCTTACGTAACTTTTTGAACAGATCCACCTGAGGGTCAAGGGGTAATGTGGGGTCATATAACATTGCAGCCACAACATGCATTTTCAGTTTGCCCTGATCAGCGAAGGCCGTATAGGCTTCCATATTGGTATAAGCGGTATCTCGACTGACTTCTACATATGCATCCTTAACGCCCGTAATGCCGTAGCTATGGAATAATGTCTGCGCATACTCAAGGCCTGCAATACGTTTCTTCAACGTAGATTTAGGCTCATAGTCCTGAATGAGCGGCATGGCAGATTCTTGGAAACTGCCCGATGGTTCTTGTGAACCGGGTTTTCTATCTATTTTTCCGCCGATAGGGTCTTTTGTTTCCGCTGTTATCCCAGCAGCTTTTATAGCCGCTGAATTAGCCCAAACAGAATGCGCTGCATTTGATAAAAGTGTGATTGGAGTATCTGGTGCAATTTCATCTAAAAGCTCTTTTGGAGGCAACCCTGATGGCCCAAAAGTGCTTACAAACCAGCCTGCACCAACAATCCATTCAGCGTCAGGACGGTCTTCAACACACTGTTTAATAACGATAAGAAGGTCATCTAGCTTAGGTGTATCAAATACAGCGCATTCATTAAAGGTCATCCCAGAATCTACTGGATGCACATGCGAGTCCTGAAACCCCGGCATCAGCATCTTACTGTTAAGATTAACGACTTTTGTTTTGTCTCCAATCCACGCTGCTGCGCCAGTATCATCACCAACATAAACGATCTTATCACCCACTATAGCCACGGCTGTTGCCCATGCGTCAGCATCCGTGACTCGGTACACAGCACCGCCTTGAAATACGGCATCAGCCTTAGTCAAGTGCTGTGATTGTTCACAAGCAGACACAATCAAAAAACTTATACTAACGAGAACAATTTTTAACATAAGACTAACCCAATAAATCCTTAGTGATTACATTATCTAGATGCATCAAACCTTCAGATAAAAAATAATTATCCTTAAAGGTAATCTAAAAACTAACTATGCACAACCATGTAAAAAGGTCGATGACAGACATGAGGCATGTTCACTACACTAATTTACGCAGTGAATATGAAGTTAAAAAAGGG
>CESU01088362.1_pt1 | contig 10876 bp, 9 predicted proteins | sample 531141 | NCBI WGS metagenome assembly CESU01 (sample SAMEA2621401, study PRJEB7988) | marine metagenome | isolation source: saline water (ENVO:00002010), including
TTTTTTGAATCAATATACATGTCAACACTATTTAAGTTATTGTGATGCTAAATCGGCTGCAAATATAGTTTATTATCTTAACAACTTCCTCTACATGAGCATTTATTTAAATACAAAACCTGCTCTTATTACTCCTAGCCCTGAAAAAAGCATTTCAGACCGCGAAGTTTTTGAAATGTTTTCAGTTACATCGGCAGATGTTACTGAAGCTTCGTTTAGGACTTGATAAGTTCCATTTTTATAGGTGGTTTTTGATATCAAAAAACCAAACTCGGTTCCAATGTAAATATTGGATTTTATATAATACTCCCCACCAAAGAAAATTCTAAATCCCAAATTTTGAACAGGACGTTTGTAATTGTAGTTAAGAGAAGAAACAAAAGAAATGGAGTCTGTTCTGGATCCATACTCGTCGTTTTTTCCTAATCCAAAAACTCCCTCAACCCCAATATAAACCAAGGAATTTGCCAACCTCTTCTGCTTTTCATATCCTAAGGAAAATTTATACATGCAATTTAATTTTTCCACTGAACCTACACCATCGCCTCCTATTTCTAAAATTTCCTTATAATTAACTACTCTATTAACATCTGCATTAATTCGAAAAGCAGATGAATTATTAATATTTAATCTGAATTTAATATTTGGAGAGTAAATATCTGTATTTAATGAGGGATAAATTTGCCCCTCTATAGATATTATTTTTTTAGTTTTTACTATGGAATCCTGACCCACAAAAGAGTTGCTGAAATAGGAAAAGAAAAGTGTGAAAAACACCATTAAAAAAATTCTGTAAGAATGTATCATTAGTTTAATTATTTTAAATTATTATATTGATTTCTAATTATTTATATTTTTTAGCATAGGAACAAACTTAAAGTCACCGTATATAGTTTCTTTGTAATCCGAGTCACTTAAACGCTGAATTAACATCATTTGTTGCACATCTCCTTCACCAACTGGAATTACCAATCTACCACCTACCTTAAGTTGTTTCTTTAATTCTTCAGGAACATAAGGAGCTCCACATGTCACAATAATACTATCAAATGGAGCAAATACTTTTTTGCCTAAAAATCCATCTCCAAAAAATAATTGAGCTCTATAATTATTCTGATTTAAAAATAACTTTGCACTTTGAAAAAGAGACTTATGCCTTTCTATAGAAAAAACCTTTGCCCCTAGCTGGCATAAAACTGCTGTTTGGTATCCAGAACCTGTTCCTATTTCTAAAATTTTATCTCCTCTTTTAACATTAATTAGTTCCGATTGAAATGCTACTGTATAAGGTTGGCTTATGGTTTGGTTTTCCCCAATTGGAAAAGCTATATCCTGGTAAGCAAATTTATCCCTAAAGACTAAATCAAATAAGAGATGTCTTGGCGTTGAGCTTATTGCTTTTAAAACCCTTTGATCCTTAATCCCTTTATCAATAAGATGAGCAACTAATTTTGCACACAACCCTTTATATTTAGTATCTTTCATTTAGTTACAAAAGAAAGTTCTTAATTGATTATAAAAGTAGTGATTGCTAAATTTTTGCCAACAATAAATGTTAATAATTAACGTTTTGACTAAAAAATCTTATTAAATAGATTGATTTTTATAATTTTAAATTATGTTTAAAATAGGAGTTGTAGGTGCTGGTCATTTAGGTAAAATTCATTTGGAAATTCTTAAAAATGCTCCATTTGTTAATTTAATTGGATTCTACGATAGCGATCCAATAGTTAGAAAAAATATTACATCTGAATTGGGTGTTAAATCTTTTGAAACCTATCAAGAACTAATAAAAAATTCAGATATTATTGATATAGTCACTCCTACTTTGTCTCATTACACTTGCGCTAAAGAGGCTTTAAAACAAGACAAACACGTCTTTATTGAAAAACCAGTAACCCACACCTTGGAGGAAGTTAGAAAGCTGATTAAAATTACTCAAGCAACTGGCAAAAAAGTTCAAGTGGGACATGTTGAGAGATTCAACCCAGCATTTACAGAAGCAACTAAATTAATTCATCAACCAAGATTTATTGAAGTGCACAGACTAGCTCAATTTAATTCAAGAGGAACTGATGTCTCTGTAATCCACGATTTAATGATCCACGATTTAGATATTGTACTTCATGTAGTAAAATCGCCGGTTAAATCCATAAATGCTAGTGGAGTTAGTGTCTTAAGTAGCACACCAGATATTGCCAACGCAAGAATAGAATTCATAAATGGTTGTGTTGCAAATATTACTTCTAGTAGAATGTCTCTAAACAATGTTAGAAAATCTAGATTTTTTCAAAAAAACGCCTATGTTTCTGTAGATTTTTTAAATAGATCTCATGAGTATATCAGATTGGATTCCAACAAAATTCCAAAGGAAAATTTATCATTTCAAAACATTAAAACTATTCCTAAGGAAAGTGTTATGATTCAAACACAAAATAATAGTGGAATTAATCCTATTGAAGAAGAATTAAAATCATTTATCAACTCCATAACAACCAATATAAATCCTACTGTAGATTTAGAATCAGCCCAAATGGCTTTGAAGCTGACCATTGATATTATGGAACAAATAACGATGGGACAGAACTGATTAGTAATTTTTATAATAATTAATCTTATTTTCGCGTTTTCTATTTATGAAACGCTTTTTCATTATTCTACTTATATTTAATTTTAGTTGTCAATTAATTGACCAACCAGAAAAAGCGCCTTCCTTCATCAAAATAGATGATTTTCAATTTTCAATTTCTAATAACAATCAAGGTACAAGTAGCGAAAAAATATCCGATGCATGGATTTATATAAACGGGAATTTAGAAGGAGCTTACGAATTACCTGCAACTATCCCACTCCACTATGAAGGAATTAAAGAATTGTCTATTTACCCAGGAATTAAAAGAAATGGAATTTCTGCGGATAGAAAAAAATATCCCTTCTACACCCCATTTGACACAACTATTAATTTAATTCCTGACAGTGTACTAGTATTACAACCCAGAACAGAATACGAAGATCAACTCTATTTTTGGATAGAGGACTTTGAAGATCCCCAACATAAATTTGAAACCCATGCTACATCACAAGTAGATATTAATATTATTGAATCTCCCTTAAACGAACTTTTTGAAGGAGATGCAGGAATAATAACTATGGACAGTGCAAATTATTATTGTGAAATCAGAACCAACGAATTAGATTTTAATTCTTTTCCTAAAAATTTGAATATCCCTGCATACATTGAAATGAATTATGCAAATAACTATCCATTTACCGTTGGCATATTACACAAAGATGCAAGTCTTCCTAGCTATCAAAAGTTTCCTCTAATCACCCTAGTTCCTACCTATGAAAATGAAGTTATTTGGAATAAAACTTACTTATATATACCTGATGCTACTAATTTCTTTACCAGTGCAACAGAATTTGATTTATATATTTCCACTACTAATGACAATTCTGAAAATGACATTAAGATTCTTTTGGATAATTTTAAAGTAATATTACGTCAATGAGAAAGAAATACTTTTGGACTTTCTATTTCTTTTCAGACATTCTTTCCTCGTCAATTAGCTGGCTGTTATTTAACTATTACAGAAAGACTTATATTGAAAATTATCCATTTGAAATAAATGAAAAGTTAGTCGTCAGCACCTTATTTATATCAGTATTTTGGATTTTGGTTTATTCTTCATTTGGAAACTATAAAAATGTCTATAAAAAATACCGTATTAAAGAAATCACTCAAACACTATCCCAATCTTTTATTGGAATTATTTTTATTTTCTTTACTTTTTTATTAGACGATAAAATAAACTCCTACCAAGACTATTACAGTCTAATTACAGCACTAATTGTTCTGCATATTTTCCTCACATTCACTCCCAGAATCTTACTAACTTCAAAAACTATAAGCAGTATCCACCAGAAAAAAATTGGTTTTAACACCATTTTAATAGGCAGTGAAAAAAAAGCAAAAGATGTTTTCAATGAAATAAATAATTTAAAAAAAGGAACTGGACATTCTTTTATAGGTTATATATCCACTGCAAATAGCAAGGAACTTATTGCTGAAACTGGTCTTAAAAAATTAGGAGATTATCATCAAATAAATAAGATTATAAAAGACTATGCAATTGAAGAAGTAATTATAGCTACAGAATCTGATGATTTACAAAAGACAAACCAGATAATAAATGACTTAGCAAATCTAAATGTAGAAATAAAAGTCATTGCCGACATGTATAGTATCCTAACTGGGTCTGTAAAAATGAATTCAATTTTTGGAGCGCTTCTAATTTCCGTTAATCCTGAGATAATGCCATCATGGCAAAAAACAGTTAAAAGAATATTAGATATTTTGATTTCTGTAATTGCAATTATTTTATTAATTCCTGTTTTTATTGTTTTAGGAGTTCTAATAAAGTTAAGTTCAAAAGGAGGAATTATTTTTAAACAGCAGCGAATTGGATTAGGAAATAAACCTTTTGAAATATTTAAGTTTAGGTCTATGTTTTTAGAATCCGAGAAAAGCGGGCCGCAGCTGTCAAGTCAAAATGACCCGAGAATTACCTCTACTGGAAGATTTATAAGAAAAACTAGACTAGACGAAATACCCCAGTTTTTCAATGTCATTAAAGGAGATATGTCATTAGTAGGTCCAAGACCTGAAAGACAGTTTTATATTGATAAAATAATTAAAAGAGCACCTCATTACAAACATATTAGTAATGTCAAACCTGGAATCACCAGTTGGGGACAAGTTAAATACGGATATGCAGAAAATGTAGATGAAATGATTGCTAGACTAAAGTTTGACTTACTCTATGTAGAAAATATGTCTTTAATTTTAGATGTGAAAATTCTATTTTATACTGTAATAATAATGTTAAAAGGATCTGGGAAATAACCCAATTGTAAGTATATTTAATAAAATAAAAATATGAAGAATATTTCTGTAATAGGAGCTGGAACAATGGGAAATGGAATAGCTCATGTTTTTGCTCAGAATGGCTACCAAGTTAATTTGATAGATGTTTCTAAAGATGCACTAGAAAAAGCTGTTCAAACAATTTCTAGAAATTTAGATAGAATGGTTAACAAAGAAAAGATTTCTAAGGAGCAGAAAGAAAATACTTTAAAGAATTTAACTACAATTTCAGAAATTAAAATTGGTGTTAATAATGCCGACTTAGTTATTGAAGCAGCTACAGAAAACTTAGATATAAAACTTTCTGTCTTTAAAGAAATTGACTTACACAGCCCAAAAGACTGTATTTTATCTACCAATACCTCCTCCATATCCATTACAAAAATAGCATCAAATACTTCAAGACCAGATAAAGTTATTGGAATGCATTTCATGAACCCTGTACCAATAATGAAACTAATTGAAGTAATCAAAGGCTATACAACATCAACTCAAACATTGGAGACCATTATGGAGATTTCTAAAAAAATTGGAAAATCGCCAGTAGAAGTGAACGATTTTCCAGGGTTTGTAGCCAATAAAATTTTGATCCCAATGATCAACGAAGCTATTATTACTTTGCACGAAGGAGTAGCTGGAGTTGAAGAAATAGATACTGTAATGAAACTTGGCATGGCACACCCTATGGGACCATTGCAATTAGCAGATTTTATTGGTCTAGATGTATGTCTTGCCATTCTAAAAGTTCTTCAGAAAGGCTTTGGGACAGATAAATATGCTCCCTGCCCATTGCTCGTAAACATGGTAACGGCTGGCAAATTAGGTGTAAAATCTGGGGAAGGATTTTATTCTTGGAAGCATAAAACAAAAGAACTTTTCGTATCAGATTACTTCAAATAACTAGTTTTTTACCCAGTCAATATTTCTTTTTAAATTACTTGAATAACAAGTGACATAATTTCTTGCAAAAGACTTTATATTCATAATAGTTTCAATAGTCGGCTCAGTTACTTTTTTATTGTGTAAAGGTTTTGTAGTTTTCATACCATAGGCTTTTCTAAATTTATATAGATTGCTAACGATACAAAAAAAAAAAAATTGTCTACTTTATGAGTTGGTTAAAATTAATTTTTTTGATTCTATTAATTTTCTTAGATTAATTAGAGCATACCTCATTCTTCCTAAAGATGTATTGATACTAACTCCTGTGTTATCTGCAATATCTTTAAAGCTCATCTGAAGAAAATAACGCATTCTGACAACTTCCATTTGTTCTTCTGGTAATTCGTCAACTAATAATCTAACATCTTCCATTATTTGTTTACTCACTATAATATCTTCGATTGAATCTTCCTTAAGATCTAGTAAATCAAAAATATTGAAATCATCTTTAAGATTTGAAGAACGTCCAGCTATAGGCATTTTTGAATCTTTTCTAAAATGATCAATTACTTGATTGTGTGCAATTCTTAATATCCAAGATAGCAGTTTGCCTTCGTGATTATAGTGGTCTTTCTTTAAGCTTGTAATCACTTTTATAAAGACTTCTTGAAAAATATCATTGGTCAAATCTTGATCTTTAACCATTTTAAGAATATATGAAAAAACTCTTTGCTGGTATTTTAAAAGAATAACATCAAAACATTTATTATTTCCTGAACGGAACTTAAATATTAAGGATTCATCACTTTCGTTTGCGTACATAATTCTACGTTTAATTATTAAAAAATAAATTATTAGAGTAGAATGGTTATATAGGCAGTGATTTTTATGATTAAAATTCAAATATAGGAAACAAATTGATTAACTGAAAACAATTCTATTATTTTTGCAATCTATTGCATATATATATGGGAGTTAAAATTTATAAAAATATTGAGATAATTGGTGCTAGAGTGCACAACCTAAAGAATATTAGTGTCTCTATTCCTAGAAACAAATTAACTGTACTAACAGGTGTATCTGGATCAGGGAAATCTTCATTAGCATTTGACACTCTATATGCCGAAGGTCACAGAAGATACATCGAAAGTTTAAGTTCTTATGCAAGACTATTTTTAGGGAGAATTGAAAAGCCAGATATTGACGATATTAAAGGGATTTCTCCTGCAATTGCCATCGAACAAAAAGTCAATTCCTTTAACACCCGAAGTACTGTTGGAACCACAACAGAAATTTATGACTATTTAAAACTTTTATATGCTAGGATAGGAAAAACATACTCTCCAGTGAGTAAGAAAATAGTAACTAAAGATAGTCCTGAAGATGTTTTAAAATATGTTCTTGGGCTTCCTAAAGGTTCTAAGCTTATGATTTCATGTCCGTTAAATATCCCCAAGGGAAGAACCTCGGATGAGCAAATACAGATTTATATCCAGCAAGGTTATTCTAAATTATGGAAAGATGGAAAAGCTATTGCCTTAGAAAAAGGACATCACGCTGATAATTTAGAGCTAATTGTAGATAGAATAACCAATGACAATAGCCCAGAAAATCAATCTAGAATATTGGAATCGCTAGAGTTAGGTTTTCATGAGGGAAAAGGAAAATGTAATATAATTTCGTTTAATGGCAGTGAACCAATAATTAAAAAATTCAATAACCTTTTTCTAAAAGATGATATTGTATTTGAAGAACCTAGCTTAGACTTTTTCTCGTTTAATAGCCCTTTTGGAGCATGTAAGAAATGTGAAGGTTTTGGGAAAATAACCGGTATAGATTCTGAGTTGGTAATTTCCAATCCTAATTTAAGCGTTTATGAAGATGCCATAATTTGTTGGAAAGGAGAAAAAATGAGTGTTTGGAAGGCTGAACTTATAAATAATGCCCATTATTTTAACTTTCCAGTTCATGAACCAGTTAGGAATTTATCTAAAGAAAATATTGATCTACTATGGAATGGAAATACTCACTTTCAAGGCATTCACGCCTTTTTTAATTTTCTAGAGAAAAATGCATATAAAATACAGTACAGAGTTATGCTATCTAGATATAGAGGCAAAACCAAGTGTAATTCCTGCAATGGAAGCCGACTTAGAGCAGATGCTGACTATGTGAAAATAAATAACAAATCAATTAGTGAAATAAATAGAATGGCTATTAATGATTCTATTCTATTTTTTAAAACTCTAAAATTGAATACTGAAGATCAAAAAATTGCCAAAAGAGTTATAGATGAAATAAATTCTAGACTCAGTTATTTGAAGGATGTTGGTCTTGGATATTTAACTATGGAAAGAGCTTCTAATTCACTTTCAGGAGGAGAATCTCAAAGAATAAATCTAGCAACCTCAATTGGAAGTTCTTTGGTTGGTTCGATGTATATTTTGGATGAACCGTCTATTGGATTACACCCAAGAGACAGTCTTAGATTAATTCAAGTACTAAAGAAGTTAAAAGATGTTGGGAATTCTGTAATTGTTGTCGAACACGATGAAGAAATGATGAAAGCTGCAGATATGATTATTGATATTGGCCCTAAAGCTGGAAGACACGGCGGAGAAGTAGTTTTTAGAGGAAATCATAGCGAATTAATTAAGGCTAGTAAAAGTTTAACAGCGAAGTATCTTAGTGGAGAATATAAAATTGAAGTTCCAAAAGTAAGAAGAAAACCAAAGGACTTTATAATAATTGAACAGGCATACCTTCATAATCTTCAAAATATAACTGTTAAAATACCATTAAATCAAATATGTGTTGTAACCGGAGTTAGTGGAAGTGGAAAATCTACCCTAATTGGAAAAATACTTCATACTTTTTTGGAAAGATATTTCTTAACAGGATTGGTAAAAGCAAGCCACTGTAATGACATAAAAATAAATTTTGACTTGATAAGTGGAGTTGAGTATATAAATCAAAATCCTATTGGTAAAAGCTCAAGATCAAACCCTATAACCTACACTAAAGGCTATGACGATATAAGACAACTTTTCGCAAGTGAAAAGCATGCAAAGGCCAAAGGATTTAAACCTGGTTATTTTAGTTTTAATGTCGATGGTGGAAGGTGTGAAAAATGTCAGGGTGAGGGACAATTAACAATTTCCATGCAATTCATGGCAGATGTTCATCTAAAATGCGATGAGTGTAATGGCAAAAGATTTAAAGAAGAAGTTCTTGAAATAAAATTTAAAGGAAAAAATATTTCTCAAGTTTTAGAAATGACTGTAGAAGAGAGTCTTGATTTTTTTAATGAAGACAATACCCTATGTAAAAAGATTAAAGCCAAAATATTTGCTCTTTCAGAAGTTGGACTTGAATATGTACAACTTGGACAAGCTTCCAATACTCTAAGTGGTGGCGAAGCACAAAGAATAAAACTAGCTTCTTTTCTAAGTCATAATAAGTCAAAGCAGAAAAAGCTTTTTATTTTTGACGAGCCAACTACTGGATTGCATTTCCATGATGTTAAAAAACTAATAAAAGCACTTCAAGATTTAGTAGAGATGGGGCACCATGTTATAATTATTGAACACCATATGGACATCATAAAGTCTGCAGATTGGATAATAGATTTAGGCCCTGAGGGAGGAGATAAAGGAGGAGATTTAGTTTTTGAAGGTAGTCCCGAAAGCTTTATTAAAAGTAAAGTCTTGTCACACACCAAAGATCATCTAAAAGAATACATCTAAATATCAGCAGTATTTTGATGAATGAACTGGTTTTTATAAAGTTCAAAATATTTACCCTTTTTCTTCAAAAGCTCGCTGTGGTTGCCTTGTTCAACAATTTGACCTTCATCCATTACAAAAATACAATCGGCATTTTGGATAGTAGATAATCTATGAGCAATTATGATTGAAGTTCTAGACTTTGTAATTTCTTCTGTTGCGTTCTGAATAAATTCTTCAGACAAAGAATCTATTGAAGATGTCGCCTCATCTAAAATGAGTAGTTGAGGTTGATAAACATAGGCTCTTAAAAATGCTATTATTTGTCTTTGACCAGATGATAAAAGTCCTCCTCTTTCTTTGACCTCAAAATCATAACCTTTTGGTAACTGCATAATAAACTCATGAACTCCAACTTTTTTTGCAGACTCTATTACTTCTTTCCGTGAAATATTTCTATTTCCTACAGTAATATTTTCTAAAATTGATGTATTGTAAAGAAAAACGTCTTGCAATACAACTGCAATTTTAGATCTAAGAACATCTAAATCTAGATTTCGAATATCAAAGTCATCTAATAGAATACTCCCTTTTTGAAATTCATAATATCTAGAAATTAAATTTATTAGGGAGGTTTTACCAGCCCCTGTTGGACCAACAATAGCTACAGTTTCTCCTGCATTTACCTCAAAAGTTAAGCCCTTAAATACTGATCTTTTATCGTCGTAAGAAAAATGAACGTTATTAAATTTTATATTGCCTTTGAAACTTTTTGGTTTTAAATGATCTTTTTGAAAAATATATTCTTTGGTATCTAAAAGCTCAAAAACTCTTGCAGAACCTACCATTCCCATTTGGAGAGTATTAAACCTGTCGGCTAGCATTCTAATTGGTCTATAGAGCATATTAACATAAAGCACAAAGGACATCATCTCCGTAGTTACAGTTCCATAATCAATTCCACCATAAGAAATAGACCAAATACAATATAAAACTAATAAAGCAATCGAGGTAGCGCTTAATATTTCTACAACTGGAAAAAATATTGAATAGGCCATAATTCCTTTAATATGTGCTTTTTTATGGGCGGAATTTATCTTACTGAATTTTCCAGCTTCAACGCCTTGCCTGCTAAATATTTGAACAATATTCATTCCGGTAATATGTTCCTGAACAAAAGAATTCAGTATGGATATTTGCTTTCTCACTTCCTGAAAAGAAGTTTTAATAGCATTCTTGAAAATCCTAGTACATACTAGAAGAATTGGAATTGGAATTAGAACAATTAAAGTTAATTTCCAATTGATATAAAACATGAAACAAAGTACACCAGTCAATTTGA
>CESU01010063.1_pt1 | contig 10869 bp, 7 predicted proteins | sample 531141 | NCBI WGS metagenome assembly CESU01 (sample SAMEA2621401, study PRJEB7988) | marine metagenome | isolation source: saline water (ENVO:00002010), including
TCGACTTGTTGGATGCCGTCAGACGCAGAAGTTGCGTCTAAGGCTTGTGCTTGGCCCACTCCGGTGGCCAGCGTCTGAAGGATCAAAAAAGTATTCATATGGTTGGGTCCGTTGTATGCCTTGAATTGAAACGAGAAAGTTCAATCAATTATTGGGCCTCGCTGCACGGACTACAATCAATTTTCGACGTTGGGCAGTTCACAAAACCACCTGAGTCCAGCCAATCTGCTATCGGAACATCAGCCAGAATACAACGGCCCCTGAGAGGTAGCCGGCGATCGCTAAAAGGCTGATTTTCTTTACGTACCAAACAAAGTCAATACGTTCGAGTCCCATGACCGCCACACCTGCGGCAGAGCCAATAATGAGGGCACTTCCACCGGTACCGGCACAATAGGCCAAGAATTGCCAAAACAGACCATTCTGCACAAAATACCCATCCCATTCAGAGACTGCGGCACCTGCGGCAGTGATATCGTACATGCCCATCGAAGCGGCCACAAGAGGTACATTGTCAACAATTGCAGACAAAAATCCAATGGTGACATTGATGGCATACACATTCCCCAATGAGTCGCGCAACCAACTGGCTGCGTTAATGAGATGTCCGATTTCCTGCAATGCGGCAACAGCGAGTAAAATACCCAAGAAGAACAGCACCGAGGCAGAATCGATTTTACGCAAAACTCCGATGACCGAAAGTTGACTGCGCTGCTCGTGGTTCTTTGATTTGTGAATGATCTCGGTGATTACCCACATGACTCCAAGTGATAGCATCATACCCATGAACGGAGGCAAATGAGTCGCGGTTTTGAACACAGGCACAAACAGCAATCCCGCCACACCCATGGTGAAGACCAGATTGCGCTCACCGGAGGATGTCGGATCCACCTTGTGCAAAGAAATTTCTGGACGTTTGACATCACCTTTCATCGTGAATGAGAGGATGCCCAGTGGAACCAGCAAACAGACTATGGAAGGCACAATCAAATTCATAACAATCACATCAGCCGTTAGCTGATTTCCAATCCAAAGCATCGTGGTTGTGATGTCGCCAATCGGTGACCAAGCGCCCCCTGCATTCGCAGCAATCACCACGACGCCAGCAAACATCCAGCGGGTCTCCTTGTCGTCGATGAGTTTCCTTAGCAAAGAAACCATTACAATCGATGTCGTAAGGTTGTCCAAAACAGCTGAGAAAAAGAATGTGAGCACAGCAAGGATCCAGAGCAATCGGACCTTATTGGTGGTCTTAATGCGGTCAGTTATCACTGCAAAGCCCTCATGGGCATCAACCAATTCCACGATGGTCATTGCACCCAATAAGAAAAACAGGATGGAACTAATGTCCTCCATGTGGTGCAACAAACGATGCTCAAAAAATGTGTTAAGCGCCAAAGATGAATCGCCTAAAAAATGTGCCTGAAAAGAAGCAAAATCTTCAGCGAGATGACTAGGCACTTCATGCACACCGAGAACAAAAAGCCCCCAGCAAAGAGTTCCTGTGAGCAGTGCACTTGCTGCTTTGTCAATGTGAAAAGTATGCTCAAGTGCAATGAACAAATAGCCAATAATGAATATGGCAAGTACGATGAACTCCATGGTCTTTGATTTAGAGTTTTAAAGCTACGACATTGGCAGGCCTCTTCTTATTGAAGGTGTCAAAAAACCGTGAATTATTCCAGTCGCTTTTCAAGCGCAATTTGAAAGGCAGTGGCTGCCAGTAATGTCTTGTTGGATCTAACAGAATGCGTTGCCTCTAGAGCTTGGAGGATGGTCCGAGAAGTGTCCTGGAAAATCCCTTGATCAGACATATCCACATTGGCGTCGCTCATGAGGTATGCAAACACCCTAGCCATGCCGCAATTGGCAATGAAATCAGGAATCACAGCAATGCGAACATCGGCAGATTCCGCGATAGAACCATAGAATATTTCCTTGTCTGCAAACGGAACATTCGCTCCGCTCGAAATGACATCAACACCCGCAGAAATCATGCGATCAAGCTGATCTTGGGTCACCAGACGAGACGCTGCACATGGCAAAAAAACATCCGCCTTCAAATCCCAAATTTGATCATTCACCTCTTCGAAGCTGAGCAAGTCATTGGCATGCAGGCTATTGCCTTTTTTTGATTGGAACAACTGCGTAACCTCATCGAGTGACAGTCCATCTGGACGAATGATTCCACCCGCCCTATCAATGATTCCAACGATAACAGCACCTGCTCTAGCGAGATAAAAGGCAGCAGCAGCTCCTACATTTCCCCATCCTTGGACCAAAACACGCTTGCCTCCAAGAGAACCTCCGTACGTGCCATAATAATGCCTAACCGATTCAGATACGCCGTAGCCGGTAATCAAATCTGCCACCCTGTATTTGGTCGTTGTAGAATCATCGGGAATAAATTCCACATCTTCAACTACCTGGGAGACGCCTTGGCGAAGATGTCCAATGCGCTTGACTTTCTCTGTGTTCTTTGCTTTAAAATGGCCATTGAAAACGCCCTCCTGTGGATGCCAGATCCCACAGTCTTCGGTGATGGGGATCACTTCGTGAATTTCGTCCACATTCATATCCCCTCCTGTACCGTAATATGTCTTTAAAAGTGGGGTAACCGCCTCGTACCAGCGACGAAGAACACCTTCCTTGCGTGAATCATTTGGATCAAAGGCAATGCCCGACTTGGCCCCACCAATTTGTGGACCACTCACGGTGAATTTAATCTCCATGGTTTTGGCTAAGCTGATAACCTCTCCTTTGTCCAAACGCGGGTGCATGCGCGTCCCTCCGCCGGCAGCACCGCCTCGAAGGGAATTGATTACCACCCAACCTTTGGCATCTGTCTCTGAATCACTCCATTCAAAAACGATTTCAGGATTGCGCTTCTCATAAGCCTGGAGCATCTCTTTCATGATAATTGCATTGCTTTTCGCGAGTGCGAATATACTTCGTTCATGCCCCGCCTTGTTTAAAAGAACCCCACAACGCCCCGCCTAAGTGATCTATCGAAGCACCTGTGGCAGATTTCCACACATTGTTCTGCCCTAGTGCGCGCAGCAGCCCTAAAAACCCAAATGCGTGCGCTTCTTTTCCGTCAATTACCTCTGAAACTGGAAGATTCACATCGATGGAGAGTCCCATTAAAAACTCTGAAGTCGTGGCCCGAAGCAACTTCAATAACTCCAAATTATGAGCACCACCGCCGGTCACTAAGGTCGACTTGCCTCGAACAGCGACACGAATATGTGAAGCGATGCAGCTAGTGGCAGTGGCGAGCAGGTCAGAAGTCGCAACAGAATGATCGGACTCCCATGCCTTCATCACTGGCCAAAAATCTGATTCAAGCCACTCGGTTCCCAAACTCTTTGGCGCCGACTCAGCATGGTATGGCAACGCCATCCACTCCTTCCATAATCCAGATTGAACAACACCCTCCGAGGCCATTTTACCGTTTTTATCGTATGGCATGCCCGACCTATTTGCGAGTTGATTAAGTACGAGGTTGCAGGGACCGATGTCCCATGCGATGCGACTCCCATTCTCTGCATCAGAGCAACTGACATTGGCAAAACCACCGAGATTAAGGCACGCTTCATAATCGGGGTAGAGGAGTGCATCTACAACAGGCACCAAAGGAGCACCCTGACCGCCCAACGAGACATCCAGGCTCCTGAGATCACAAACCACCGGAACACGACAACCAAGACCGGCAAACAATTCTGCTCCATGGCCCAATTGACCGGTCCAACCCACTTTGGGTCGATGAAAAACTGTTTGACCAGAAAATACGACTAGATCCAACTGATCAATATCCACGGCATTCTGCACCTGATTGGCGCACCATGCAGACCACTCCACGGAAGCTTTGTGCCATTCCTCTGCCAAACACGTTGGAAGTGCCTTGATCCTATTTTTCCAGTTTTCTGGAATCGGCATAGAATAGAAAGACTGAATCTCTCCATCCCAGATCCCTGAACCCGACTTTTGAGTGAATTGAGATACGGTCAAGTCGAGACCATCGAGCGAAGTTCCCGACATCATCCCCAAAACCACGAATTGCTTTTCCATTAGATTATCAATCATACTCCTGAATTCCAGCGGCTTAACGAGCCATCCAGAACACCTTACCTTTGAAGTGAAACTTGGGGCAATATCCCTAAAAAGAATGATGAATCCGAAAGCAGCCAAGAAATGAACCTTGAACTCACGGAAGAGCAAATAGCTGTGCGAGACGCCGCTCGCGAGTTTGCACAACACCGATTGAAGCCCACAATCATTGAACGGGACAATAATCAGCGCTTTGCCACAGAAGAAGTCAAAGAGCTGGGCTCCCTCGGATTTATGGGCATGATGGTGGATGAACAGTATGGTGGAAGTGGTATGGACACGATGAGCTATGTCTTAGCCATGGAAGAGCTCAGTAAGGTAGACGCCTCGGTGAGCGTCTGCGTCAGCGTGAACAATTCATTGGTCTGCTATGGCATTCAGGAATTTGGCACTGAAGAGCAAAAACAAAAATACCTTCGGCCTTTGGCCTCCGGTGAGAAAATTGGCGCCTTTTGCTTAAGTGAACCCGAAGCCGGCTCCGACGCAACCTCGCAAGCGACCACTGCCATTGATTGTGGTGACCACTACTTGCTAAATGGCACCAAAAACTGGATCACAAACGGCAACTCCGCGAATACTTACATTGTCATCGCTCAAACAGATGCAGCGAAAGGACACCGTGGAATCAACGCCCTAATTGTGGAACGGGATATGCCCGGATTCATCGTCGGGGCCAAAGAAGATAAAATGGGCATCCGCGGGTCTGATACCCATACCTTGATGTTTCAAGATGTGAAAGTACCGAAAGAGAATCGAATCGGTGAAGACGGTTTTGGGTTCAAGTTTGCGATGAAAACACTAGCCGGCGGCCGTATTGGAATTGCCGCCCAGGCTCTGGGTATTGCTTCCGGTGCTATGGAATTGGCGATTGCATATTCAAAGGAACGCGAGACGTTTGGCAAGCCCATACACAAGCACCAAGCGATTGCATTCAAATTGGCGGACATGGCAACTCAGGTTGAGGCGGCACGCATGCTAGTTTGGAAAGCCGCAGCGCTGAAAGATGCGGGCGAAGATTATGATTTGGCTTCCAGCATGGCAAAACTCTATGCTTCAGAAGTAGCTATGCAACAAACCATCGAGGCCGTTCAGGTTCACGGTGGCTATGGATTTGTCAAAGAGTACCACGTAGAGCGATTGATGCGTGACGCTAAAATCACGCAGATCTACGAAGGCACAAGTGAAGTCCAAAAAATTATTATTAGCCGATCTGTCTTAGCCGACTAGCAGGCCACACATCAAATAATAATACGCTGGTTTCCAGCGCTCCATACCTGCTCACCCTCTTTTGACTGCACCACAATTTCGGGGATTCCATCGCCCGTGCGGTCCTCCAATATCACTGAATAGCCTTGGGTCAATCCACTCATGCCTTTCGGAGTATTGCCCCCTATGGTTCGTTCTTGCAGCACACCTTCAGAATCGAAGAACAGCACGGTAGAAGATTCAAGGGAGGCACCTAGTCGAAAAACAGGAATCTGACCGGAAGGAAACTGCAATGGCGAGTCGAATCGGTCTTCACCCGATCGCCGGAGGAAACGAACAGAATTGTCATCTTGACCTGCAAAAATGTAATCCTTATTGGCTACTCGCACATGCTCGAGTGATGTGATGTAACGGCCAGGTCGCGGCTTGAAATTCCACCCAGGAGTTCGCTCTCCTTCCTTCCTAAAGTTGAACAATTCGCCATTCGGAGCCGCTGTCAAAAAACGGTATTGCCGATTCCGGTCATAGTCCAATACAGCCACCGCTGAAAACCCTTGTGACCATTGTTTAGGAAACCCCTTGACTTCTCGGCCCAAGGCATCAATGACGTGCACCTTTCTTCCTGAGGCCACCACAGCCTGGTACTTTCGATTGCGGTACAAGTCCACTTCCCAAATCACTGGACGCTCTTTAGCTGCAACTTCCAATCGCCAAACCACGGCACCTTCGGAATTCTTTGCCAATACCTCTGTGTCTTCCCAAACCAACTCCATGGACTTACCTGTACGATGATTCTGAATAAGGCCCAATCCTTTGCTATCCAGTTCGGCAAAATCCGAGTCGGCCTCAGCAGCACTAGTTTGGTTGTCCTGAAGTGGATTGGAAGTTTGACGGCTCGCTTGCATCAAAGATTGACCTGTAGAAGCCCCATCGGATTCAACGTGCCAAACAACACGGTCATTGCCCGCATGCACACCCCACAATTCACGGCCTTCTTCCCAAAACCCAAAATCAAAATTGGATGCTCGCTCATCCTCGTGCAACTGATCGTTCTCCGGAAAGCGAATATCGTTCCATGAGAGGCTGTCCAAACCCGAATGAAAAACCAATAATCCGTTCCGCCACCAACCTTCCAAACCAACAGACCTCGAAGAATCTGCCATTTCAATTGCAGCCATTACTTCCCCGTCTAACGTCTGCGCCATGATCCAACTTCCGTCCGTCAGATTCATGAGCGAATCGTGCCCCATCCAACTCGAGCCCGCAGGGATTGATCCGACTCCTACCTTCTTCCAACCGCCATTTGATGATTCAGTTAAGCGTAAAAACCAATTCGTCCAAAATGAAGAGAGCGGAGCGAGCGGAGCGTTTGGTATATCGACCCAGGATGTGCTCATCTCTTTCGAACTTCCATCAGTCAACCAATGGACGGATTCAAATTCTCCATTGGGCTTTCTCAAAAGCATGTTTTTCCCAGGGGACCGAGGAGCCCAGTGTGCCGCCATTTCACCCGGAGATTCACTCCAGTTAGATAGTACAGCTCCAATTAACCAACCTCCTCCCCACCGATCCTTGCTCACTCCTTTAGGCAGGGACAAGGGCTCGTCACGTACAAACCAAATAAAGGAACTGGAGTCATTATCCATGGCGAAGAGAAAAGCAGACTGATGGCCTCTGTCTGCTTCAAATGTCACCTCAAAGGGCAAAGCAGCCGGGAATTCCCAACGATTGAACCGATCCGGCGCAAAGGATCCCGGATCCAACAATTGTCGTTCATCAACCTTGCGGTCCATGAGCCACAAAGCGCTCAAGCCACTGGCAGCGACGACAATAAATACGGACCAAATTCGACGGTAAGGCATGAAGCAAAGTTCAGGAGATTCTGCTCCAGTTCGTACGGCCTTTGCGGGCACGTATCAACGCTGCTTTGAGGATAGCGTGCTCCGGAAGAGACAGGTCACCGTCCTCTTCTAAAATCCGATTGCCTATGTAACGTGCCGTGGTCAGAATTTCTCGGTCTTGAAGCAAGTCAGCCATTTTTAAGTCGGGAACTCCCGACTGCTGGGTCCCCATCAAATCACCAGGGCCGCGCAACTCCATGTCCACTTCTGCCAGTTCAAATCCATCATTGGTGCGGCACATCGTTTCCAACCTGCGGCGTGCTTCTTTGGAAAATTCATTTCCGGTCATCAAAAGGCAATAACTCTGCTCGTCTCCACGTCCCACTCGTCCCCGAAGCTGATGCAGCTGTGCAAGACCAAATCTTTCAGAGCTCTCAATAACCATCACGCTAGCATTGGGGACGTTTACACCCACCTCAATGACTGTAGTGGCGACTAAGATCTGAGAGGTTCCATTGGAAAAACGTTCCATCTCAATGTCTTTGTCCTCAGATTTCATGCGTCCATGAACAATACCAATGCGAAATTCGGGAAGAGGGAAACGGCGAGACACGCTCTCGTATCCATCCATCAAATCTTTGTAGTCCATGCTGGAACTCTCCTCGATCAATGGATAGACTATGTAAATCTGTCTTCCTCGGGCAATTTCATCTTCAATAAATTGAAATACAGACAGGCGCGCACTATCCGTTCGGTGTACGGTCTTGATGGATTTACGGCCAGGAGGCATTTCATCAATAACACTCACATCCAAATCACCATAGGCCGTCATGGCCAGAGTGCGCGGTATCGGGGTAGCCGTCATGACTAAAACGTGTGGTGCTGGAGATGCTTTTGCCCATAACTTACTGCGCTGAGCCACGCCAAATCGGTGCTGCTCATCGATGACAGCCAATCCCAACCGATGAAACTCCACACCGGGTTCGATAAGCGCATGCGTGCCAATCAATAAATGCACCTCCCCTGATTTGAGTCCCTCCAGAATCGGACGCCGCGCCGCTTTTTTGACCGAACCGGTAAGCAACTCGATGCGAATAGGGAGAGCTCCCAATGCTTCTCGAAACGACTCAAGGTGCTGATTAGCAAGTATTTCAGTCGGTGCCATCACACAAGCTTGATAGCCGTTGTCAATGGCAAGCAAAGCCGTCAAGAGTGCAACCATGGTCTTACCGCTACCTACATCACCCTGGAGCAAACGATTCATATGCCACCCCGTATTAAGGTCAGATCGAATTTCACGCATTACCCTTTTCTGAGCACCCGTCAATTCAAACCCCAGATAATTCGAGTAAAAATCGTTGAAAAGCGTTCCTACCAATCCAAAACGCACACCGGGCATATCATGAGTCTGCTCGCGCTTTTGAATCAGTAACTTCAGTTGCAAAAGCAGCAGTTCTTCAAACTTTAATCGGTTGCGAGCAGACTCGGCTTCCTCATGATTTTGAGGTGCGTGAGCCATGCACATGGCTTCAGCCTTGTTTGGCATTTTGAGCTCATCCAGCAAAAAAGACGGAAGTGATTCTGGCAAAACCAATTCAGGACTCGAGAGGAGGACGCGAATAACTTTGGCCAATCCTGACGATGCAAGTCCTCGGTTCGTCAACTTCTCCGTGGTCCGGTAAACCGGCTGCAGTCCCCTGCCGTTTCGGCGTTCAAAAGAATCTTCCAATTCAATCTCAGGATGCGGTAGATTCCAGCGGTTCTGATATTTTGCTGGCTTGCCGTAGACCACCACTTTTTGGAGTGCTGGAATCTGTGCGGCCATCCACTTTGCCCCCTTGAACCATACCAAATCCAATGTTCCTGAATCGTCTTTGAACGTTGCCACCAAACGAGAACCACGCTTGCTTGGAATCTGCTTCACATCCGTAATTACGCCCTTCATTTGAACAGCAATGGCGTCGGAAGTGATGTCCTTAACTTCGATGAAATCCGTGCGATCCTCGTACCTAAAAGGCAAGTGCTCTAAAAGATCTCCAGCATCATAAACGCCCAATTCTGACCGAAGCCACTCCGCCCGTTTTGGGCCAATGCCTGGGATGAATTCAACGGGAGTGTCTGCTTGGAGGTTTGCCATCTCAATAGATCCGACGGAATAGTCGTTGCCCTAAGGTCGGCAGGCGGGTGTTAGTATCCAACCCTTTGAATAGTTAAGACAAAAAAAAGCCGGACCTTTTGGGGTCCGGCTTTTCAAAAGAAATTCAGTTCAATAACCGTTGGATAGCATGAGAACGGGATTCTCCAAAAATGCTTTGAAATCTTGCAGGAATGCCGCTCCGGACGCACCGTCCACAGAACGATGATCACAGCTCAATGTGACCTTCATTACATTGCCGGGGACCACTTGCCCTTTTTTCACCACAGGTACAGCATTGATGCCACCCACAGCAAGGATACATGAATCTGGCGCATTGATAATGGCAGTGAATTCATCAATACCAAACATTCCAAGGTTCGAAATGGTAAAGGTATTTCCTTCCCAATCGCTTGGCTGCAATTTTTTATCCCTGGCTTTGCCTGCAAAGTCGCGTACTTCGGTTCCAATTTGGGAAAGACGTTTTCCATCTGCATGACGCACGACAGGAACCAATAGTCCCTCGTCCACAGATACCGCTACACCAATATGCACATGCTCATTGAAACGAATGCGATCCTCCAACCAACTGCTGTTTACGACAGGATGTTTCTTCAAAGCTAAAGCCGCTGCCTTGACAACCATATCGTTGAAACTCACTCGCACTTCGCCTGCATCATTGATGGATTTGCGTGTCTCCATCGCTGCATCCATATCGATGCTCACCGAGAGGTAAAAGTGCGGCGCCGTAAACTTGCTTTCAGCCAATCGACGTGCAATAGTCTTGCGCATTTGGCTGATGCCGACTTCCGTGAATCGTTCCACACCAGGCACGCTTGAGCCCATTGTGCCTGCCTGAAAGGCTTCAACATCGCGCTTCACAACACGACCTCCTTCTCCTGAACCCGGAATATGAGCAATACTAAGACCGCGATCTTCAGCCAATTTCTTTGCGAGTGGCGATGCTTTCAATCTACCGTTGGAAGAGGGAACAACTGGTGCTGGATTCACAACTGAGGATGCTGACGATGCTGCCATTGCAGCCACCGGAGCTGGAGCTGGAGTAGGAGCTGGAGCAGGTGCAGGCGCAGGCGCAGGAGCCTCCAAAACGGCTTCGACAGGAGCATCGTTTTCAGCCTGCTTGAGCAACGCTGAAACATCTTCACCTGCTTCACCCAGAATGCACAGCAAACTATCTACTGGTGCAGCCTGTCCTTCCTCCACTCCAATGTGCAAAAGCACACCATCGTAAAAGGATTCGAACTCCATCGTCGCCTTGTCGGTTTCGATTTCGGCAAGAAGCTCTCCATTTTCTACTTCCTCTCCCACCTTCTTTAACCACGTCGCCACCACCCCTTCGGTCATGGTGTCGCTCAACTTCGGCATGCGAATGATCTCAGCCATATGATTTCGTGTTGGTAATTAAAATCAGTCCTTGACAAAAGGATAATCCTCCGTCATGTAAACATCTTCGTATAGTTCGTGGGCCTCAGGATACGGACTATTCTCTGCAAATTCAATAGCCGCTTCAACTTCCGCCTTCACTTCTTTCTCAACCGTTTTTAGCTGGTCTTCTGA
>CESU01012611.1_pt1 | contig 10860 bp, 7 predicted proteins | sample 531141 | NCBI WGS metagenome assembly CESU01 (sample SAMEA2621401, study PRJEB7988) | marine metagenome | isolation source: saline water (ENVO:00002010), including
AAAATCCTCAGCCTCGGTGGGGCTGAAGAAAGCACGGGCTGATGCTCACCATTGAGGCAGGCCTCGTCGCCGATCGCTCATCAGGCGTGCTCTTGGCGTGCCTCGGCGAGGTCGTGGTCAAACGACGCCAACATCATGACGATGCTGAAGAAAAACAGGTACTCGGCAGGCGCTGCGATGTTGATTGAGGTTTGGGCGAGGTTCATCACTTCGGTGCCTTTGCTCAATCCTTGCTCAAAGATCAATTGGCGAACGGATTGAGCGAGTGCGAGGTTCATCACCAGATACGACAACCCTCCGACGGTCAACCATATCCGTCGCTTTGCATGGCCCAGCCCTGGATTGCTCGACTGCGAAGCGTGCATGCTGTACGACCAAACATAGGCCCCCACGAACGTAATCGAAGCAAATATGACGTGAATCAGCAGCTGTTCATGCATGCTGAACCAAGACAGCAAGATGGTTGAGATGCCAGTGATGAGGCCGCTCGCTTTGGCTACATTGCCTAGCGCTCGGTTTTGTGATACATCCAAGGCATATGGAAGCCGCACAGCGAGGCAGCACAACATCAACCCAACTGCGTTTAACCCGCTCCTGAATACGATTCGTTCCAATCCCGGGTAATCCGATTCTGAAATGAAAAAGGGAAAGGCCCTTGCATGGCCTGAAAAAGCATGAATTATCATCGCAACAGCGCATGTGATCAGCATGGTCATCCACGCAGTGCGCAACAACAGGCGATCATCCACTTCAACACCCTTGATGCTGAGTCCGTTTTCTCCAGACCACTGAATCATAGAAATTCCCTTACCGTGTCATGAATGCAATCATCAAACGAACGCCATTCGATACCAAGCACCTCGGTTGCTTTCTGAGATGATAGATTAGAATCTCCTTTGAAGTAGCCCTTAACGGCTTTTCTTGTCATTCGACGGGGTGCTCCAAAAAGGCCCATCATCCAGTCTTGAAACACAACGATGAACATTAGGGAAACTGGAATTGCTCGTTTTGGCGATTTCGTATCAGGATAGAGTTCACGGATGCGCTTGCAAACGGCGGCAACGCTGGAATTGTTATGTGGTGCGAGAATGAAACGCCCTTCTGCTTCGTCGATTTCGTAGGCTTTACGATGCGCAACAGCCACATCGCCAACGTGGACAAAGGCCATTGGAATCTTCGGTGCAGCGGGAAAAACACCTTTCATGGCGTCTTCGAACCACTCCACGCTTGGCGTTGGACGTGCAAACCCTCCGCCAAGAACGCCGCCAGGATTAACGGTTCGAACATCCAATGACATCTCTTCAGCCAAAACCCAAGCCAATCGCTCAGATTCCGTTTTGGCGATGACATAAGGTGAACTTCGCTCAGCCTGCCAGTCGTTTTCTGTCTTTGCCCTTCCCTTTGGTGTCGAGCCGATGGCAGCAATGCTGGAGGTGTAAACAATGCGTTTGATGCCACAAGCCTTTGCTGCTGAAAAGAGGTGCTGAGTGCCAAGGTTGGCCGTGTCGATGATGGTCGTAGCGTTGCCACTTGTGGCGTAGACCGTTGCTGTGTGGAACAAACCGTTGCATCCTTTCAGGTGACCTTCCCAAACATCCGCATCCAGAACATCGCCTTCGACAAGTTCGAGTCGCTCTGGCACACCGAGGTCAAGTGCGTGCTGGCGAACATGGTCGACCTTTTTTGGATCGCTAAGATCTCGAACTGAACCTTTGACCATGTACCCCTGTTCGAGCAAATCACGAACGATGTGGTTGCCGATGTGGCCGTTCACACCGGTCACGAAAAGCGTTTGACCGTTGCTGGTTTTGGCTTCGCTCATGGCCAACCCAAGCACCGGAGCGTCTTAACCTTCAAGTGAGGAAGGCTACACCAACGGCTGTATCCCATGCCTCTGCGCCTCCACGACACCCGTCGCCGTCAAAAAGTCGATTTCTCGACCATGGAACCGGGAAAGGTATCGATGTATGTGTGTGGTGTTACCGTTTACGACCGATGCCATCTTGGGCACGCTCGTTGTTATTTGGCCTTTGATTTGATTCATAGGTGGCTTGAAAAATCAGGCTATGATGTCCATTATGTTCAGAATTTCACTGATATTGATGACAAGATCATTGTACGAGCCAACGAGTTGGACGGTGATTGGAAGGCCCTTGTTGACGCCAATATCGAAGCGTATTACGAAGATATGGATGCGTTGAACATCCTGCGTGCTGATGATTACCCGCGCTGCACAGAATACGTCGACGACATGATTCGCATCACTCAAGACTTAATCGAAAAGGGCAACGCATACGCTGCGGATGATGGCGTATACTTCGACATTGAATCCGCTCCAGAAAAGTACGGTGCTCTCACGGGCCAAAACATCGAAGCAGTTCGCTCAGGCGCAGGTGGTCGAGTTGAAGGAACCGGTTCAGGTAAGCGAGATCACAAGGACTTCGCACTGTGGAAGGCGGCAAAGCCAGGCGAGCCAACGTGGGATTCACCATGGGGTCCCGGACGGCCGGGCTGGCACATTGAATGCACAGCCATGAGCATGGATCATTTCGGTTCACAATTCGACATTCACGGCGGCGGGCATGACTTGCGGTTCCCGCACCACGAAGCTGAGATTTTCCAAGGCGAATGCCACACGGGATGCAGTCCTGTTGTCCATCACTGGCTGCACAATGGTTTTGTCAACATTGATGGCGAGAAAATGAGCAAGTCCCTCGGTAACTTCTGGACGATTCGAGATATTCTGGAGAAAGTAGACGCAATGGTCCTCCGCTTTGCCTTGGTCAACGCCCATTACCGCTCACCCATTGACATGAATGAGACCCTTCTCAAGAACGCCGAACGGAATTACAACAAGGTGCTAGAAACGTACATTGCTGTATTAAAGGGACAAACCAGCGATTCACCTGTCGAATTGCCTCATGCTGACTTGATGTCAACTCAACCCCTGTCCAAATCCCTCGGTTTGCTCGAAAAAATGGGTGAAGGATTTGCCAAAGCCATGGACGACGACTTCAACAGCAGAGAAGCGGTTGCCAAGGTGCTCGGTGCTATTCGAGAGATGATGAAAACCCTCAACAGCGATCTTGACGAAGCGGATCGAAACGCGTTTGCCCACTACGCCGTGGATTGGCTTGAAGAAACTGCAGGCACCGTGCTTGGCGTTCTTCCTTCTCGAGAGATGGCGCTGGCCGAACCAGAAGCAGACCCTCGAAAAGAAGCCATTGCGGAACAGGTCGAATCGCTGTTGCTCGAACGAACAGAGGCTCGGGCTTCGAAGGATTGGCCACGTGCCGATCAAATTCGTGATGAACTGGCAACACTCGGCGTTGTCGTCACCGATGGCCCTTCAGGCCCCACATGGGACCTTGCTTGAACCAGGTCACTCTTCTTTTCCGTCAGCGCTCGGTGCCTCAATTGGAGGTGGTGCGGGTACGAATTCTGGTTCAGATACATCGGCTTCTGGCATTTCAGGCTCGAGTTCATCAGCGTCCCAAATCTTCTCGATTTTCGCTTCTTCAGCGAGGTTTAATTCATCCCCGCCAGTTTTGCTGATTAAGAACAATCCAATGCCCATTACGGCAATGATTGCAAAGAGAGCAAAGGTAGCCTTCTGTTTGGTGCCTTCGCTGCTTGCACCATCGGCATCGGAGTTTGTATCATCTGATTCCCCTGCGTTTGGATTTGTTATGCATGGAGGTGCCGTGCCATCTTCACACATGTCGATGGTGGTTCCATCGGTGTTGCCGGGCTCTGTGGTGGTGCCCGTGCTATCGGTGCCGGAGGTGTCGCCGGTGTTGCCATCTGTGTTTCCGCCGGTGTCTGTGCCGCCATTGTCGTTACCACCTGTGGTTCCGCCGGTGTTTCCACCCGTGTTTCCGCCATTGCTTCCACCGGTGTTTCCAGTGTCTTGTGGAAGGGTAACTTCAGCGCCAGTTCGGTCACCATCAGCGTCCATTGGCACAGCATAGTAATCGTAGAGCTTGGACAAATCGATGTGAGTGTTGGCCCACGAGGAGCGGTTAATGACATCAAAGAAACGCTCGTCACCGGTGGTGAAGATTGGATCCACTTCCATGCTTTTCAGGTGAGATACTTCGTCCCTGTAATCGCCGTCAAATGTTGTGTCGAGGTAGGCTTGAACTTCGGCATCGCTTGTCATCTCTGACACTTCAGACCAGTGTTCTCGAATGTCTGAAAGGTCGTTGCGCATGGCCATGGCCAAATCCGCTTCAATGCTCGCCCAGGTCTGCGAACCATCGACAACAGCCGTTGAGGTGATGTCAATGGCTTTGGACACGCCGCCGCCGGTAATTGCTTCCCAATCATCGCCTTTGAGGGTCGTCATGATGTCTTGGTCTCCAAAGAGAGCCTTGCCCTGAACGAGTGTGAGTCGAACATCAGCATCAACCGCTTCAATCAGGTTGCGGTATGGATCGTCATGGAAGGTGTCGATGACCACCATGTCCGCCACCATTCCAGTCTTGAGTTGTCCGACATAGTTTTGCCATTTTGCAGCAGCGGCGGGGTTTGAAGTCACCATTTCTGCAAGTTCGTAATTTGTGAAATGGGTGTTCATCACTTCGCGATTCCACAAGTCTGCCACTTTCAGTTCGTGAAGGTTGGACTTGGAGCCACTTGGGCCCCAATCAGGTGCAAGTGATATTTGGACGCCAGCGTTGTCAGCTGCTCGAACATCGGTCGTGTTCCCATACAACAACAAGTTGGAAAGAGGTGACCAGACAAGGTTTGAGCCAACGGCTGCCATTTCTCCAAACTGAGAGGGGGTCAACGCGGTGCCGTGGATGACAACGGTTGGTTGAGCCAACAATCCTTTTTGATTGAGCAAATCGAATTCGTCTCTGCTGGTTTGATCTACGCCTTCGGAAAGGTGAATGAACCAAGCCTCAAGGTCGCCGTCAGCGAAGTCAGCAATCTTTCCATCTGCGTTGTAGGAGGATTTGTACCATTCGCACACGGCGCAAGTGAGGATGTTATCTTGACCGAAGTTGTAAAGTTCGACGTTGCGAGAAAGGGTGCTGTCCCATGCATCGTTGCCAGAAGGTGAACCTTGAACGGCGGTAACGCCGCCAGCGATGGCTTGGACTTCTGCGTACTTCATCTGTTCACTTGCCATGCCCCATCGATTGTTGCTCTGGACGTTGTTCTTGTTCCAAGTGATGCTTGGTCCGTAATCGTAATTGTCGCCCCATTGACCACGGTTTGTGTAACCGCCTTCAGCGGACTTTTGATTGTCATTGAGATGCACTTCAAAGTCCCACAATGGGATGTGGTTGTAATGCATGTGGTTGTGGAGGTCAATCAGGCCAGGGTAGATGGTGCCCTCGGTTTCAATCACTGGGACATTGGTCAAATCCACACCGCTTGGAATGGGAGATCCAGTGGACCACACGCCGGAGATTTTTCCATCACGGACCATGACGTTGCCTTGGTTCAAGACGTTGCTCTCGCCGTCCATTGTGACAACTCTGCCTTTGAGGAGGAACGCGTTGCTGGTTGCGGGTTCTGGGACGTTGTAGCATCGAACGATGTTCATTGCGGTGGTCGAATCTGAACCACCAGGTCCCCATCCAGGTGTCGGAGACACCTTCGAAAGGGCGCCGTTGTCGTCTTCGATGTATGATTGGCCATACCACGAGTCTTGAGCAGGGTAGGACATTGAATCCACTGCCACACCGTTTGTGTCGCTGATGGTGACAGTGTCGCCGTCAAAGTAATCCAGCAAGATGCCCGAATCAGCGCTGAAGATCGAGATGCGTCCGTCCGCAGGAATGGTTGTGTTCCAAGCCAATTGGCAAGGCGGGCTGCCGCTTGTGACTGCCAATTGCCAATCCGAAACATCAACAGCAGTCGCACCGTTGTTCCACACTTCGATGAACTGATCAGAATACTTTCCAAATTCGCCATCAGCGTTCCAGTCCACAGCGCCGTAGACATTTTGGGAAGTTTCGTTTGAGACTAAATTGTTCGGGCTGATGAATAATTCCGAAACTTGAACCGTCGATTCACGGCCCTGAGTAGCGTTTGTTTCCTGTACCGAGGCAACGGTTAGGCTTGGCAGGAGCATCAGCAAGAACATGGCCACGGCGGCACCACGAATGATTCGCATGGACGGGCGTTGAGGTGTGAGCACATGAACTCGTCGGCACAACTTGATGCGGTGGTATTGATGAACCTCCGATTCACGCAAGGTTCTATGGCTGCTGTTAATCTCACAGAACCAGAGTTCGCAGATACCGTTGAGAACAACACCATCGTTTTGCTCGACTTCTGGGCTGAATGGTGCGGTCCGTGTAAAGCATACGGGCCTGTCTATGATCGAGTTTCGGAAGAATTCCCCGATGTCGTGTTTGGAAAAATCGATACCGAGGCCGAGCCCCAACTCGCTCAAGCTTTCAACATTCGCTCAATTCCCACGACCATCGCCTTCAAGGATGGAATTGGCGTTTTCATGCAACCTGGGGCCTTGCCGGAAGATGCACTGCGAGACCTTGTGACCAAATTGGGAACCCTTGACATGGACGAAGTACGGGCGGAAATTAAGGCTCAAGAAGAGGCTGCAGAGTCGGCCGAGTGAAGCAAACCGCCACAGCATGGAACCAATGCGTTCAAAAATCACGCGGTGTCCCATTGGCCATGAACCTGCGGCCTTGGCTCATTTTGTTCGTGTTGCTCACCACCAGCTTATCCGGTTGTTTTGGCGAGCAAACCATTGACGACGATGGTGTTGAGGTTCCTTATGATGTCTATCCCGAACCATGGGACCGGGCCAATTTGATGTACGATGACAGCGATGTCTTCGCTCGCGTGACCACCAACGGCTCCTATGGCATCGATACCGTTCGCTCGGTGTTCGTTCCTGTCCCCTCCATCACCCTCGCAGACGGCGGTGCAGGACTCACTGGTGGGGCTGAAGTTCACCTCGGGCTTTGGCTTCCAGTGATCGAAGGGTGCGACTGGGAGGCTGGCAACGTGTCAGAGTCTTGTCAAGTTCCTGTCATAGCAGAGGTTGGACCTTACTACAACGACGGCGATGTTGACGCACTCACACCTGCCGACCGACTTGGTCGCATGCTGATTGAAAATTACGTTCCACACGGCTACGGCGTCGCTCAAGTTTCGGTCTTTGGCACCGGTGAATCCAATCACTGCATGGACTTGATGGGCACCGATGAACAACGCGGCATTGACGCTGCAGTCACTTGGCTCGGTAGCCAAGGTTGGTCCAACGGCAAGGTTGGCTTGATTGGCAAATCCTACGACGGCTCAACCCCTTGGCAAGCAGCTACCTTTGGTAACCCTCATTTGGCCACCATTGTTCCAATGTCGGGTCTCATTGGCGTTCATGAACTCATGTGGCGCAACGGGAGCATGGAAGCGCGAGGCATGATTATGCACAACGGCGTCTATGGCTCCTTCGGCGTAGACGGGGACACTGAAGACACTGAGAACCTCTGTGAAGGTTACATCCAAGGTTACGCCAATGGCCCAGCAGCATACCTCTCAGGTGGTATGGTGGAATATGCAGGCAACGACTATTGGACTTCCCGTTCTTTCCTCGACCGCGTTGTGGAAAATTACAACGGATCGGTTTACATCATCCAAGGCATGCAAGACTGGAACGTCGACCCACACATGGCGTTCCCAACCCACCAAATCGTCGAAGAGGCAGGCATCGAAGTGAAAACCCTCGCTGGCCAATGGGCTCACGACTATCCCGACCGAATTTCTGGCCACAGCACCCTCCCATCGGGCGAAGGTGGCGAAGCTTACCCCTACACACTGCGTTGGGATTGGGCGGATGAGATGCTCTACTGGTTCGACTGGTACCTCAAAGGGGAAGGTCGAGCACCTACATTGGGCGTTGAAATGCAGGACAATCAAGGCGGTTGGCGCTTCGAAGCCACATACCCCGCACCGGACACAGAATACCTTGTGATTGGTGGAGGAGATCTCAGCCCAAGCGGAGCCGGTATGTTGACCACCACCGAAACCATCACGTTAAGCTACGGGCCGTTTGAAGAAGATGTCTACATTGCAGGCATGCCTTCATTCCACATTGCAGTAACACCGCACACCGCCAACGGAGCTCACGCCTTCTTGGACATGACCGATTCCTCTGGCATGCACCTTGGCCATGCGGTCATGGATTTCCGATTCGCTGATGGTGGCCGGGATGGAAACATAGCACTCGTTCCGTTTTCGAGCGTTCTTGGTAAGATGGAATTCATGCCAATGGACGTGTTCATCGCAGCCGGTGAAACCATCACCATCACGTTGACACAAACTGGCAGAGATTACGTTCCATCGCCAGCAGCAGCAGGTGGTTACAGCCTCAATTGGGCTAATTCAGAACTCACCTTGCCGCTTGTCTACCGCACCTGTGAAGACTTGTTCCAAGCCCCACTGCACGAGTACAGCGAAGATGTGTCTCGTACTTGTTAATCATTGAAACATCGTTAAGATGTCTCTGAACAAGTTCTGGGCGTGACCTTCGCTTCGTTCAACCAAGCGCTTTACGATGAGTTCAGGTGTTGATCTGGCCAAATGGTTTCGCTTCGGGGTGCGGTCAACCATGAGTTCTAAGTCTGCATCGAGCCCAGTGGCTTCGATTCCATCGACCCGCAGATCAGTGCGCCCGGTTGCCTCGATAATGGAAGGGGCAAGGTGGGTGACCAGCATCATTGTGGTGTCTTCTTGAGATTCGGCAGCCAACAACATGCCGGCGATGATTCGTGCTCCAGCACCGGGTTCAGTGATGGCTTCAAGTTCATCTGCCAAGATTAATTTCGGCGTTGGGTCGCTGACAACAGTTGCCAATTCAACGAGCGTTTGTTCAAGCGCACCTGCGCTTTGAGTGCCTCCTGCTTTAGCCAATATGTGCAGGGCTTCGACCTGACCCACCACTGCGTGTTGTGCGGGTACTGGCAAGCCCATGTGGGCTAAGATGCAGGTGTGTGCAAGCAATTCAAGCAAGGTAGTTTTTCCACCAGAGTTGGCGCCAGTCAACAACGCTAGAGATTGTTGGTCCTCTTTGAGAGCGCATTGACCAAGCCCGTAGGTGACCGCATCCGGTTCCACTCCCAAAAGCAGGTGTCGCCCCTGTTCGATGTGTATGCCGTGATCGGCAAGCACCGGCATGGTGCAACCGTGGTCGATGGCCCAGCGTGCCACAGCAACCCACTGGTCGAGTTCAATCAGCGTTCGAACAGCCTGCTCGCACTTTGCCTGCAACGGTCCGAGGTTCTTGGCCAGCGTCAACATGCGTTCAGTTTCTCCAGATGCGAGGTTGACGCCCAAGGCGTTATCCAATTCATCGATGACTTTGCGATCAACCTTAGCAGGCCAATCTTTGGCGAAAATAGAGTAGGGGACTCGGACGCCCGTGCCTTCGAGTTCCACAGCCAGCCGCTGCTTTGCCGCTTCCATGGCGTCGGTGATGACATCGCTTGTCGCCTGCTTGAGTTTTCTTTGGAACGCCGCTCCATCGGACAGCGCCTCCAAGAGTTCACTTCCGCTGAGGTTCATTTTGGCGTTGTTCATTGCTTCCGCTACTTCATCATTGACCGTGGCTTCAAGCCCCTTTGCAATCTTCCACAATCGGTCCTTGACATCGGCAATAGTTTCTAAATCACCTTGTTCATCAATGCTGTTCAACCATTCAGGTAAACGTTCAAGGCCGGCTACTGCAGTGTGAATGTCCGACAAGAATGATTGATTCTCATCGCCTTTCTGGGCGTCTCCAACCAGAGCTACAAGCGCTGAGAGGGGTCGCTGGTTGTTCCGGAACCAGTCGATTGTTCGTTCGGGTACAACCATCTCTGGCGAAGGATTCGCCCCAAGAACGACCCAACCCTTTGGTGGATTTGCAGGTGCACCGGCACCAATCCAGGTGACCAATTTGAACACGGTATAATCCTTCCAAGTCTCACCTGAACCTGGCTGAAGCACCCTGCACCATTTTTTGAGATGTTCCATTGGTGCCTTGCTCACAACAACGCGTTCGTATCGTTCTGTGCTGTGGCGGGTCTGTCCAAGCGTTTTGAGGATGGCTGTGAGTTGGATCATCCGTTCTGGGCAAGCCTTGGCGAAGTTGATCGCTGCTTGTGATTTTTCCCTGCGAGCGGTTGGGTCCTGAACCGGCATCAAAAGTTGCATCCGTTGGCGGGTGGCTGAAGCCGATGCGTATGATTGGATGTGGGTGAGGATATTTTTGTGCAACCGTTCAGCCTCCTTCGTCGCAAGAAACGAGCCCGAATCCCCAGCGACAAGCCGAGCAAGGGAGAGTGCCCGCTTTGGCGAGACTCCATCGATTTCTGCAACGCGGGCAATATCGCCGCAGCGCAAAGAGGCGAGTGCTTCTTGTTCGTCACCAAAGTGAGCGGTGATTTTCTTTGCCAATCGTTCGCCGACACCCGGCAATGCGCTTAGAACCATGAGGTGCATCGTTTGTCAAGGGCTTTTGAGGATATTGCTTTTGGGCTTGGAAAAAGCCATGTTGAGTGGGTAGCGAGTGTACTGGGGGACTGAACACCCATTGTACTCTTCCATAATGTCTTGAGGGGTTTGAGAGAACCCTCGCGATTTCATGGAAATGATATGTCGGTTCTCTAAATCAACAAAGATGATTTTTGTCAATGGTTTAGGAAGACTCTATTTTTCCCATTCCTCAAGAGAGATGTTGTGTTCGTTGGTGAACACGCGCTTACCTAAACCTCCACCATAACGAGGCAGGTTGTCCATGGCCTTTCTTGGCACGCAGGTTTCGATCGCCTCCATGTCTTCTTCACTTAGGGTGTAAGAGAGCGCAACAGCCGTTGCATTTTCTTCCATGTGCTT
>CESU01004203.1_pt1 | contig 10840 bp, 8 predicted proteins | sample 531141 | NCBI WGS metagenome assembly CESU01 (sample SAMEA2621401, study PRJEB7988) | marine metagenome | isolation source: saline water (ENVO:00002010), including
TCATCTGGAATATCTTGAACCTGATCTCCGTGACTCATCCAAACATTTAATGTTGTATCTAAATCTGAAAATAAAATGGAATCGGTTTTGATAGAAATTTCAGCATGTCCAAACTCTTTGTGTTCAGAAGAAATAACCTGACCACCCATTTGCTCTGCTAGGGTTTGCATGCCATAACATATTCCTAATAAAGGTATATTTAGATCAAAAGCTATTTGCGGTATTCGTGGAGTATGGCTTTGTGTAACAGATTCAGGGCCACCAGAGAGAATAATACCTTTAGGGTTTAAGGCTCTTATTTTTTCTTCATCAATATCCCATGGAAGAATTTCAGAGTAAACATTACTTTCTCTAACTCTCCTTGCTATAAGTTGAGTGTATTGAGATCCAAAATCTAATACTAAAATAGTATCTATTGTTTTATTTGCCAATGATATTTTTGCTTTAGCGTCCATATAAAAAGTATCTTAAATATTAGCTTCTTTGATAATTAGGTGATTCTTTTGTAATCATGACGTCATGGACATGACTTTCTGTCATTCCAGCATTAGTAATTTCTATAAACTGACTATCATCTTGCATAAGTTTGATTGTTTTGCAGCCTATGTATCCCATACTTTGACGAACGCCACCAACTAGTTGATTAATAACATTTTTAACCCAACCTTTGTAAGGTACTCTGCCTTCAATGCCTTCAGGGACTAATTTTTCAGTATCTACATCTTCTTGAAAGTATCTGTTTGCATCTTGTCTTTCTGACATAGCACCAATTGATCCCATGCCTCTATAGGTTTTAAAACTTCTACCTTGAAATAATTCAACTTCACCTGGCGCCTCTTCAGTTCCAGCAAAAATACTTCCTAGCATCACTGTATCTGCTCCTGCAGCAAGAGCTTTGGAGATGTCACCAGAAAAACGTATACCCCCATCAGCAATAATTGATATGTCGTCTTCTTTTAATGCAGCCTTAATATCCATGATGGCTGTCATTTGAGGAACGCCAATGCCTGCAATAATTCTTGTTGTGCAAATGGAACCTGGACCCATGCCAACTTTTACAGCATCTGCACCTGCATCTCTTAATGCAATTGCTGCTTCTGCAGTTGCAATATTGCCACCGATAATATCAATATCTTTAAATTCTTTTTTAATCATTTTAATGGTATCAAGTACATTTTTGGTGTGACCATGCGCACTATCTACCACAAATACATCAATGCCTGCTTTCACCAACTCGGTAGCTCTTTCTAAAGTATCTGCCCCTGTCCCTATTGCAGCACCTACCATCAGCTGACCTTGCTGATCTTTTGTCGCATCTGGATGCTCTGCAGATTTCTCTATATCTTTCATAGTCACTAAGCCTGTAAGGCTATCAGCTGCGTCTATAACTAGAATCTTTTCAATTCTATTTTCATACATAAGTTTTTTTACCTCATCTTGAGAGGTGCCTTCAAAGACAGTAATTAATTTTTCTTTTACCGTCATAATTGATGCTACTGGTGCATCCATATCATCTGCATATTTAAAATCTCGACCGGTAACAATACCTTTAAGAACACCATCATCAACAACAGGCATTCCAGATATCTTTAATTCTTGAGTTAATTGTTTTAATTCAGCAATTGTTTTAGTAGATTGGATAGTTACTGGATCTCTAACAACTCCACTTTCGTATTTTTTTACAGCTTTAATTTGCGCACACTGATCTTCAATGGATGAATTTTTATGAATAATTCCAATTCCACCAGCTTCTGCTAGAGCTATTGCCATGCGTGACTCTGTAACTGTATCCATAGCAGCAGACAGTAAAGGAATCTTTAATGTAATATTTTTAGTTAATTTAGTGTCTAGTGATGCTTCACTAGGTAAGAAATCGCTGAAGTTTGGCACAAGGAGTACATCATCAAATGTAAGTGCTTTTTGTTTTACTTTATCCATGAGAGATTATAACTTAACTTTATAAAGAAAAAAAAGTCGCTTGAGAAAATTTCTTTAGCGGGCTTGATAAATATTATCTGTTTTTGAAGCGCAAATGAAATCATTCATATGCAAGCCTTTTATCTTATGAGACCACCATAAAATCGTTACCTTGCCCCATTCTAAAGTTATTTGAGGATGATGATCCTCTTGCTCAGAAATTTCTGCAATAGCATTAACAAAAGCCAGACTAGTCTGATAGTCAGGGAAGTTGAATATCTTTTTTAATTGCTTAACTGGTTCAGTAATTAAGTTCCAGGCATTTATATCAGCCATTAACTTACTTATCTCTGTATCAGATAAAATCGGCGCATCAATTTGGCAAGCTTCACAGGATTGATTTAATAGCTCAGCCATCAATTCCACCTTTAGTGAGTTTTGAAGGGTTTAGTAATTTTTTTAGTTCAGATTTACTCATTCCAGTTTCCTCATGAGCGACATCAATAATAGGTTTATTTTCTTTATAAGCTTTTTTAGCTATTGCTGCAGCATTGCTGTAACCAATGATTCTATTTAATGCTGTTACTAATATTGGATTTTTAGATAAAGATTCATCTATATTTTTTGAATTAACTTTAAATGTCTTAATGGCCTTATTTGCAAGCAAAGGCATAGCATTTCCAAGCAGATTAATACTTTTAAGAAGATTGTAGGCAACCATGGGTAGCATTACGTTTAATTGAAAATTACCACTTTGCCCAGCAATAGAAATACTCACATCATTTCCAATAACATCTGCGCAAGCCATAGCAACAGCCTCAGGAATAACAGGATTAACTTTGCCTGGCATTATGCTGCTTCCTGGCTGAAGTGCTTCTAATTCAATCTCACCAAGACCTGTTAATGGGCCACTATTCATCCATCTCAAATCATTAGAAATCTTCATTAATACAATGCTCAGATTTTTTAATGCTGACGATAGCTCTACTGCATTATCTACAGAACTCAAACCTTGAAAGAAATTTTTGGCAGGCTTGGTATTAAGTTTAGCTATCTTATTTACCTCAGCACAGAAATTTTTAGAAAAATCTTTATGGCTATTAATTCCCGTTCCGATTGCTGTTCCGCCCTGGGGTAGTTCATTCATTCTATTGGTAGAATTAATAAGACTTGTTTTACATGATTCTAATTGAGCCTTCCATCCTGATAACTCTTGAGTAAACTCAATAGGCATTGCATCCATAAGATGAGTTCTGCCGGTTTTAACCTTTCCCTTTAGACTGATCATCTTTGCATCAATGGCTTTGATTAAGATATCTAGATTTGGAAGTAATGACCTTTCCATATCTATTAACGCGCTTATGCATATTGCTGTAGGAATAACATCATTAGAGCTTTGACTCATATTCACATCATCATTAGCATCAATTGATAGTTTTGAAGCTTTAGAAGCAACATTAGCAATAACTTCATTAGCATTCATATTAGTACTAGTTCCAGATCCAGTTTGAAACACATCCAATGGAAATGATTCATCATATAGACCTTTTGCAACCTCTTTGGAGGCAGCCTTTATTGGAGCAGCTTTTTTAGCACTTAATAGTTTTAATTTTTGATTAGATACAGCAGCAGAGTATTTAATAATACCAAGAGCCTCTATAAAAGATCTTCCAAAAGGGAATGCAAATTTAATTCCACTAATTGTAAAATTATCTAAAGCTCTTTGTGTTTGAGGTCCCCATAAAGCTTTCAGAGGTACCTTTACATCTCCTAGACTATCTTTTTCAATTCTATATTTCATAATAATGTCTTTATTTGGTATCCTATTTTAACATTCATTAGTTCTAAGGGGGATATACAATGTCAAATGTTACACCTATAAAAATTGATATCGCAAATGGAAGACTTCCTGTCAAAGGTAAAGGTCTAGAAATGACTGAATTTGCAAACGTAGCAGAGCTTCGAAGGAACCAATTAGAAAAATTAGCAGCTGGATTTAGATTATTTGCACATTTTGGCTTTAATGAAGGTGTTGCTGGTCATATTACACTCAGAGATCCTGAATTTAATGACCATTTTTGGGTAAATCCGCTTGGCGTTCATTTCTCTCAGATATCTGTTTCAGATTTAATATTAGTTAATCATGATGGGAAAGTTGTTCAAGGTGATAAGCCTGTAAACGTAGCAGCTTTTGCTATTCACTCAAGATTGCATGCTGCTAGACCGGATGTGAATGCAGCTGCTCACTCTCATTCAATTTATGGAAGAACATTTTCTACCTTAGGAAGACCTCTTGATCCTATTTCTCAGGATGCATGTGCATTTTATGAAACTCAAGCTATGTATAAAGACTTCTCTGGTGTGGTTGAGGAAGTAAATGAAGGCGATGAAATTGCCAAAACTCTAGGTGATAATAAAGTAATTATTTTGCAAAATCATGGCATCCTTTCTACAGGACCTTCTGTAGATATTGCTTTATGGTTTTATATGTCTATGGAAAGATGTTGCCAGGCTCAACTGATGGCTGAAGCTGCAGGTGAACCAATATTAATTCCACATGACACTGCTATAAAAACTAGAGAATTTATTGCAAATGATATGGCAGCTTGGGCAAGCTACCAACCAGCATTTGATATGATTGTTAAAAAAGAGCCTGAATTATTAGATTAACTCGCAGGAATAATTACAGCTTTAGTTTCTAGGCATTCATCAATACCATGAGAACCATGCTCTCTTCCATTTCCTGAGGCTTTATAGCCACCAAATGGTGCTGCACTTCCTCTTGCTCCTCCATTGATAGTAATCTGACCAGCTCTAATCTTTTTGGCAACTTCTTGCGCATGACCTAGCTCACCTTGAATATATCCAGCTAAACCATACTCTGTATCATTAGCAATTTTAATTGCTTCCTCTTCTGTTTCATATTTAAGGATACATAAAACTGGGCCAAATATTTCTTCTGTCGCTATAGTCATATCATTAGTAACATCTGCAAATACAGTAGGTTTCACAAAGTAACCTTTATCACAACCTTCTGGTTTTTCGGGCCCGCCAGCTACAAGAGTTGCACCCTCTTCAATACCAATTTCTATTAATCTTACAACCTTTTCATATTGAGCCTTGTTTGCTATAGGTCCCATTCTAAATTCACCCTGAGGATCTCCAACCGTCGTCGCATTTGCAGTTGCAGCAGCAATTTCAACAGCTTTGTCATAGTTAGTTGATGAAACTAGCATCTTTGTAGGTGCATTACATGACTGTCCAGAGTTTAAGAAGCAATGTCCCGCTCCGCCTTTAACTGATTTTTCTAAATCAGCTACATCGTCAAGAATAATATTTGAAGATTTGCCTCCAAGCTCTTGCTGAACTCTTTTTACTGTAACCGCAGATGCTTGTGCAACTGCTATTCCTGCTCTTGTAGAGCCTGTAAATGACATCATATCTACTTTTGAATGCTCAGATAAAGCTGCTCCAACTGTAGGCCCATATCCATTCACAAGATTAAATATTCCTGCTGGAACCCCTGCTGTATCAAAAACTTCTGCAAGTAACATTGCACAATAAGGAGAAATTTCACTTGGTTTTAGTACCATAGTGCATCCACCAGCCAATGCTGCTGAAACTTTAGTAGTGATTTGATTCATAGGCCAATTCCAAGGTGTAATCATTCCAACTACGCCTATTGGCTCCTTTCTAAGGATGTATGCACCTTCAGTTTTTTCAAATTCATAAGCCTCTAGAGCTTCTAGAGTATCTTGAAAATTTCTAAGACCAGTAGTTGCCTGAGCTGCACCTGAAAGCCATAAAGGGGCACCCATTTCTTCAGAAATAGTATCTACAAAATCTTGCATTCTGTTTTCGTATTCTGCAATAACCTTTTTTAATAGATCAATACGCTCTTCTTTAGAGCTTTGAGAAAATGTTTGAAAAGCATCAGAAGCTGCATTAACAGCAGAATCTATATCTTCTTTTGTTCCAGCTGTTACATGACCAATGACTTCTTCATTAGCAGGATTAATGACTTCAATCTTCTCATTAGATGAGGACTGTACCCAAGCACCATTAATATAAAAATCTAATTTATCTTTCATCAGTAAAACTCCAAGTTATCAAATTATTTTCGTTGTAAATTATAGTTCATTTGCTATTCAGCAATAAAGTAAAAGTAACAAAAAATCAGAATAAACCTTCTATATTTTTATCTTTATCTACGCCTATATTTTCAGAAGCAGGCTTTCTTGGAAGACCAGGCATAGTCATAATTGCTCCACAAACCACTACAATAAATTCTGCACCAGAGCATAAGCGAATCTCTCTTATAGGAATATCATGTCCAGTAGGCGCACCCATAAGCAAGGGATCTGTTGAAAAACTATACTGAGTTTTTGCCATACAAATTGGGTAGTGTCCATATCCATTTTTATCAAAATCAGCAAACTGCTGTCTAACCTTTTTATCAACAATAATATCATTTGCACCATATATATTTTGAGCAATATATTTTGTTTTTTCAAATAAAGGCATGTCATCTTCATATAAAGTATTGAAATCTGAATCTTTGGAATCGACCATCTCAGCAACATATTGAGCTAATTCAGCTGCACCTTTACCACCATCAGACCAATGTGATGAAATTTTACATTCAACATTTAATTGCTTACAGAAATCAATAATAGCTTGATGCTCTTCTTTTGTATCAGTTACATATTCATTAATTCCTACTACTACTGGAACTCCAAATTGACCAATATTTTTAATATGTTTTTCTAGGTTTTTGCAGCCTTCAGTTATGGCTTCAATATTTTCAGCTTTTAAATTATCTTTTGCGATACCGCCATGCATTTTTAAGGCTTTGGTGGTTGCAACAAGGACTACCGCATCTGGGGTAAGGCCAGCTTTTCTACATTTAATATCAAAAAATTTCTCTGCTCCTAAATCTGCACCAAAGCCTGCCTCTGTAACTACATAATCAGCTAATTTTAAAGCTGTTTTAGTTGCAACAACTGAATTGCATCCATGTGCAATATTTGCAAATGGTCCTCCATGCATAAAAGCAGGATTATTCTCTAGCGTTTGCACAAGATTGGGTTGAAAAGCATCCCTAAGCAATGCTGTTACTGCTCCATGAGCATTTAACTGCTTAATTGTTACTGGCTCTAAATCTCTAGAATATCCAATAGTGATATTACTAACTCTCTTTTCAAAATCTTCTAGATCTGAGGCTAAACAGAAAACAGCCATTATTTCCGAGGCAACCGTAATATCAAAACCACTTTGTCTAGGAATACCATTTCCTGGGCCGCCTAAACCACAAGTGATATCCCTTAGCGATCTATCATTCATGTCTACGACTCTTTTCCAGGTAATCCTTCTTGGATCTATATTTAAAGAATTTTCCCAATGAATATGATTATCAATGATTGCTGAAACTAAATTATGTGCAGCCCCAATTGCATGAAAATCTCCAGTAAAGTGAAGATTGATATCAGTCATAGGAATTACTTGGGCATAACCACCTCCGGCAGCTCCTCCCTTCATTCCAAAGCAAGGCCCAAGACTTGGCTCTCTAAGACAAATCATAGCTTTCTTGTCTAGATGACATAGACCATCTACCAAACCAACGCTAGTTGTTGTTTTACCCTCTCCAGCTGGAGTAGGAGATATTGCTGTAACAAGAATTAGCTTTCCATCCTTTTTATCTTTGCAACTATCTATAAAATCATACTTAACTTTAGCTTTATCATTGCCATATAAAATTAAGCTATCACTTGGGATTCCAATTGAATTAGCTATATCGTTTATATCGTTTTTTGAAGCTGCGCTTGCGATCTCAAGATCTGTAAGAAACTCTTTCATAATTCTTTCTCCCTATAGATAATCTTCTATTAAAGAAGTATACATAAGAAGAAATAACTAAACTATAACCTTTTAAAACCTATGTATTTTTAGCTTTATTGAAGACTTCAATTGCTCTTACTCTAGACGCTTTTAGGTCTAATATCTGCAAAGGGTAATTACAATATTTTCTATGTTCAACAGGTGGATCATGAATAACAGACTTATCTAAATCTTGAAGTTCAGGTACATATTTTTTAATAAATAAGCCCTCTTTATCAAAGTTTTTAGATTGAGTTACGGGATTAAAAATCCTAAAGTAAGGCGCTGCATCAGTCCCAGTTGAACTGCTCCACTGCCAACCTCCATTATTAGAAGCAAAATCACCATCTATAAGATTTTGCATAAAATATGCCTCACCAATTCGCCAATCATGCAGCATATTTTTAGTAAAAAACATTGCAACGACCATTCTTAATCTATTATGCATCCATCCCTCATGCAGCAATTGCCTCATAGCTGCGTCAATTAATGGAAAACCTGTATTACCAGTTTTCCAGGCGTTAAGATTCTTTTCATCAGATATCCATTCAATATTTTTTGTATAGTCTTGAAAGGGCTTGCCTTTACTTACCTTTGGAAAGGAATACATAATATTTCTATAGAATTCTCGCCAAACAATCTCATCAATCCATTTAGTGATCCCGATATTTCCAGAACTTAATTCAAAATTATTTTTTTTGAGCCCCTCTAAAATACATCTTTTTGAAGAAATAATGCCACATGCAAGATATGGTGAAATTCTGCTAGTTCCATCTAGCATAGGGTCATTTCGATTCTTGGAGTAATCTATAGCTTTATTATCGAGAAAATCTTTCACTCTATCCAAAGCGCTAATTTCACCTACCGGCCAAAGACTCATATCAACACCATGAGTAGCACTCAAACCAAAATCAAAGTTTTCTACATTTGAATCAAAATTAAGTTTGTCTTTAATCGGATAATCAAAATCAATATCTAAAAATTTCATATCAAAATTTTCAATCCATCTTCTCTTAAAAGGTGTAAAAACAGAAAATGGATTATCTTGTCCTGTTCTTAAAAAACCAGGCTCATAAATAATTTGATCATTGAATATCTCGATCTCAACTCCATCTGCTTTTATACAATCATGAACACCCTTATCTCTATTAATTTCATCTAATCCAAATTCTTTATTCCAATAAATCTTATCTATAGAGTATTCCTGTATAAGTTCAGCAATTTCGTTTTTTACATTATTAAAACTTTTACTCTCAATGATAAGTAGTGGCGCATTTACTGCATGTAAATTTACAGCTAAAGATTTAAGATTTTGGATTAAGAAATCTTGTTTGATATTTGCTTCATTGTGTCTCTTAAGTTGCTCAGGAGACCATGCATAGATAGTTATTACTGAGTCGCACTCTTCAAATGCTCTTTTCAAAGATGGATTATCATCCATTCTTATATCATTTCTTAACCAAACGAGTCCTTTCATAGTTGAATCCTTGTAAAGATGCTTCTTTTTAAATCACTTCTAATTAAATTAATTTTTTCAATGTTATCTTTGCCCTCTTCAAGGCTCAATCGGTCTTTAATACTTTGACTATCAATAAGGTTTGAGTCTCGGTACTTTTGAATATGTTTACTATATCGATCAGGGGTGTCTATGCATTCTGGAAAAAGAGTTGTTACTTTTTTACCACTACTAATTGATTCAGAGATCATCATTGCGCTATCTTCTGTAACAAAAATTTTAGCAGCATTTCCAAATAACTCAGCTAAGTTAGCGTTAGCTCCTCCATGATGAAACCAAATGGAATCCCTTGTATAGCAATCACTTAACTTATCTCGTAATAAAGCTTCTATAAAAGGATCTGTTCTTCTGGAAGTGACGATTGTAATTTTTGAATGCATTGAGCTGGAAAAATTAATAATATTTTGAATTAATTGGTTCCATTCATTTACTTCGTAAGAGTAGCCAATTCCCTGGCCACCAATAAGCAAAAGAGCCGAATTATTCGATGCCTTATCATTTGAAGCATCCTTACAAATCTCTGGTGAATAGAGGTTTGGGGTTATATCTAATACTAAATTATTTGGAGTATCAAAGTATCTTTCAATGGTTAAATGTACATCAAAATTATTAGAATGAATGCCTCTTGGAGAACCTAATTGAATATTCGGAATTGCAGTTAGTAGCGATAAAGCTGCTGAATAAGCTGCTGTATTTCCGCCTGCTGCAATAATAAGCTTTATATTAGAAGAATCTATTGATTTAAATAAATTTATAATGATTTGAGCTTTAAATTTAGTAAGGTCTTTACATAAATATCTTGCAAGTAGCTTAATGGGTGATCTGAGTAATCTAATTTTTGGTTCAAGATTTTTTACCTCTTCGTTAAGAAGAATATTCTCTCCTAAAAGCAAGGCAACTCCCCTGGATTGATTGAAGTGTCCAGGAATACCATCACTCAAAATTAATGCTTTCATATTATTTTTTTATAAAAAGGGTTGAATATTCTTCAACCAAAGCATCATTAGCCATAAGTAATTCAACTTTTTTAATATCTTCTGGATGGTCAACACCAATAATTGATTTATGAGTCATTAGTGAGCTTATTGCAATATCATTTTCTAAAAATCGCATCATATCTATAGATTCAGTAATTTCTAGAGTTGTAGGTTCTAACTCACAATATTTTTCTAAAATTTTTGCAGTAAATCCAATCATGCCAAGCTGCCTATATCCTGAATTTGATTTATTGGGTATGTGCGCTCTGCTAAAAAATAAAATGTTGCCATGAGAGTCTAAAATGGACTTAACAACACTGGAGTTGTTCATATCCTCTCCCTCTATAGGATGAATAATATTCACTACACAATTTGAGCTATTTTTAAGCGCTAAGGCAAGATTATCTATCTCTTCAGGATCAATTTGCGGCTCATCTCCTTGAAGTAAAAGCACATAATCATATTCTTCACCCTGTTTCTTGTATATCTGAAGAGCCTCTTCAGCTCGCTCTGTAGCTCTTTCATGCTTATCAGAAGTTAAAACTGTTTCTAT
>CESU01013030.1_pt1 | contig 10820 bp, 9 predicted proteins | sample 531141 | NCBI WGS metagenome assembly CESU01 (sample SAMEA2621401, study PRJEB7988) | marine metagenome | isolation source: saline water (ENVO:00002010), including
AAAATCTATTCCTATTACATATTTAAATATATGGGATGATTATCCAGCACCTATGTACAATAGACCATACTATGAAGCATGTGATTTATTAATGGGTATATCAAAACAAACTGTTAATATTAATAAATTAGTATTAAAAGGTCATGAAGGTAATAGAATTTTTAAGTATATTCCTCATGGTAAGGATACTAAAAATTTCTTCCCAATTGAAGATAATAATTTAGATTATATTAACTTTAAAAAATCTATATTTAAACATAAACAACCTAAATTTGTTTTATTTTTTAATTCAAGAAACATTAGAAGAAAACAAATCCCAGATGCTATGTTAGCATTTAGAACTTTTTTAGATACTATACCAAAAGAAGAAGCTAAGGAGTGTTATATGATTTTAAAAGTAGAAAAAGTTACAGACGCAGGAACAGATTTAACTAAAGTAAAAGAATATTTATTTGATGAAGAATACCCAGATAATGTAATGTTTATAGACCAAAGGTTATCTGAACAACAATTAAATTGGTTATATAATTTAGCTGATGTTCAAATATTACTAACATCTAATGAAGGTTGGGGGTTAACAATTACTGAAGCAATGTTAGCTGGAACTCCAATTATTGCTAATGTTACAGGTGGGCTGCAAGATCAGATGAGATTTGAAGATGATAATGGAGAATGGTTTACCCCTAATGCTGATATACCTTCTAATCATAGAGGTACTTATAAAAAGCATGGTGAGTGGGCATTTCCAGTTTATCCAACAAGTAGATCTATTCAAGGTTCACCTCCAACACCTTATATTTTTGATGATAGATGTAAATGGGAAGATGCTATGGAAAGAATTAAGGAATGTTATAAATTAGGTAGAAAAGAATTAAAAAGAAAAGGATTAAAAGGAAGAGAATGGGCTTTAAGTGATGAAGCAGGTTTTACCTCTCCACACCAAGCCCAAAGAGTAATAGAAGCTTTTAATGAGTTATTTAACACTTGGAAACCAAGAGAAAAATATGAGTTAATAAATACTAATGAATATAAAGGAAAATTTTTGAACCATAAAATTATATATTAATGAGTAAACCACGTTTTGTAATTAGTTGCCCCTTTGATACCTACTCAGGTTATGGTGCAAGATCAAGAGATATAGTTAAATCTATAATTGAGTTAGATAAATATAAAGTAGAATTACTTCCCCAAAGATGGGGAGAAACATCATGGGGTTTTTGTGAAGACCATCCAGAATGGAATTTTTTAAATAATCATAAAGCAACTCCTGATTGGCAAAAAGTTCAACCTGAATTGTGGATGCAAATAACTATCCCTAATGAATTTCAATCTGTAGGAAAATACAATATTGGCTTAACAGCAGGTATTGAGGCTACGGCATGTAAAGCAGAATGGATTGAGGGGTTAAATCGAATGAATATGAATTGGGTTTCTTCTACATTTGCAAAAGAAACTTTCCAAAAAATGGTTTATGACCAGCAAGATAAAAGAACAGGACAGATAGTAAAACAAGTAAAATTAGAAAAACCAATAGAAGTAATATTTGAAGGGGTTGATTTAACTACTTATAAACCAATTAAAGCTTCTGAAATTAAAACTATAGATTTATCTGATATTAAAGAACAATTTTGTTATTTATTTGTTGGTCATTGGATGAATGGTGACTACGGTCATGATAGAAAAAATGTAGGAGTTTTAATTAAATCATTCTATGAAGCCTTTAAGAATAAAAGAGGAGAAAAACCCGCTTTAATTTTAAAATCATCAACTGGGGTATCTTCTTATGTTAGTAGAGATGTTATTTTAGATCGAATTAAAGGTATAAGAAAAGAAGTAGGAGGAAGTAACTTACCAAATGTTTATTTATTAAATGGTGAATTTGACGACTCAGAAATAAATGAATTATATAATCATCCAAAAGTAAAAGGAATGATTTCTTTTACTAAAGGAGAGGGGTATGGAAGACCTTTACTAGAATTTTCTACAACAGGAAAACCTATTATAGCATCAGGATGGTCTGGTCATTTAGATTTTTTAGATAAAAACAGTAATGTTTTATTAGGTGGGAAATTAGAAAATGTACATCCTTCTGCTGCTAATGATTGGTTAATAAAAGAAGCCCAATGGTTCCAAGTAAATACTCAACAAGGAATAAGTGCAATGAAAGAGGTATTTAAAAAGTATAAACAATATTCTACAAATTCTAAAAAACAAAGGCATTATGCTAAAACTAATTTTAGTTGGGAAAAAATGAAAGAATTAGTTAAAAATAATTTAGAAAAAAATGTGCCTGATTTTCCCAAACAAGTAGAATTATCTTTACCTAAATTACAATTACCAAAATTAAATAAAGTTTAATATGAAACATGATGAAATAATAAATTGTCCTAGGTCTGGAGGCGATTTATGCTATAAAACAGAAATAAATAAAGATATTACCAATTATTACAGTTTATCTTGCGGGTTTTGGACTAATAGTTTAATGTTAGAAGATTCTGATTTTTATAAAGAACAAGTAAGTATTTTACCTGAAATTTATAAAGATTTAGCTTGGACTGATCCTAAAACTAAATTAATATGGTTACCTAATACTGTAAATGTTAAAGAAAACGGTATGATATTCGCTTCAGGTACTGATGTAAAAAATTGGAATTGGGGGGCAGTAAAAGCTATTCTAATCCCAGAAGAGGATAGAGAAAAATATAAAGATGAAAAGTATAGAGCCGATATGTCTACTATAAAATATTTTAAAGAACGTGATTTTATAGATGCTCTTTCATATATTGGAATGTTACCAGAATAGAATAATATGAAAATACTAGTTACAGGAGGAGCAGGTTTTATAGGAACTAACCTTATCAAAAAATTAATATCTGAAAGGCATAATGTACATTCATTAGATAATTATGAGACAGGTTTAAAATCTAATGAACAAATAGGATGCGATTATCATCTCAATGATATAACTGATATCCATTTAATGGATAAAGATTTTGATTTAGTTTACCATTTAGCAGGTTTATCAAGAATTCAACCTTCATTTAATAATCCTGAAGAAACCTTTAGAGTAAATACTATAGGTACTCAAAAAGTTTGTGAATTTGCTAGATTAACTGGAGCTAAAGTAGTATATGCTGGTTCCTCATCAAAATGGCATAATCCTTACCAATCCCCTTATTCTACTTATAAATACTTAGGAGAAGAAATTTGTAAAATGTATAAATTAACTTATGGGATAGACATTGAAATCGCTCGTTTTTATAATGTATATGGTCCTTACGAAGTAATAGATGGTGATTGGGCTGCAGTAATAGGCATTTGGAGAAGACAAGTTAGAGATGGTGAAAAAATTACTATAGTTGGAGATGGTGAACAAAGAAGAGATTTTACCCATGTAGATGATATTTGTGATGCCTTGTGGAGAATAGGAATGAAAAGTTTAAAACACACAGATGCTTGGGAATTAGGAACAGGTATGAATTATTCTATTAATGATGTTTATTTAATGTTTAAAGAAAGATTTGAGGTTGATTCTATAAATATTCCTGATCAAAAAGGTAATTATAGAGAAACATTAAGAGAGAATGATGATAGTTTAGAAAGACTAGGATGGAAACCAAGTGATAAATTAGAAGATTACATATTAAATTTAGATAAATGAAAATAAGTTACGCTATAACGGTATGTAATGAGTTTGTAGAAATACAAAAACTTATATCAATTCTTTTAGAATATAAAAGATATGAAGATGAAATTATAATATTATATGACTTTAAAAATGGTAGTGAAGGAATTGAACAATTTCTAAGAGCAAAATCAGTAAATGCCGAATTTAGCTGGCATAAAGGAGAATTTAAAGGTCATTTTGCTGATTGGAAAAATCAATTAACAGAATTATGTAGTGGTGATTATATATTTCAAATTGATGCAGATGAATACCCACATGATAGCTTAATATCACAACTGCCAGTTATATTAGAGGCTAATCCTGAAAATGAAGTTTATTTAATCCCTAGAGTAAATACAGTTGAAGGATTAACTAACGAACATATACAAAAATGGGGTTGGAATGTTAATGATAAAGGTTGGGTAAATTGGCCTGATTATCAGTGGCGTGTTTGGAAAAACAAACCAGAAATAAAATGGGTAAATAAAGTACATGAAAAATTAAGTGGACATAAAACCTATGCTACATTGCCTGATATGGAAGGGTTATCGTTATATCATCCTAAAGATATTAAACGCCAAGAAAAACAAAATAAATATTATAATACTTTATGAAAAATAACTTTATAATTATAAGCACTTGCTATAATAAAGATAAATGGGTTAAAAACAATGTAAATAGTTTAAAATCTCAAAGTAACCAAAATTTTAAGGTATATTATGGTTATGATAAATCCACAGACAATACATTAAAATATTTAAAAGAATCAATAGGGGAAGATACAGATAAATATCAAATAATTCATAATGAAGGTGAAAAAAGTTTTTTAGGTAATTTTGTCCATGTTTACAAATATCTAAAAGAAAATCAATTAGTAAATAAAGAGGACATAATTATTGAAATTGATGCTGATGATTGGTTATTACATTCCTTTATATTGCAATATTTAGATCAAGTATACCAAAACCCAGACATATGGATGACTTATGGTCAATATATGGAATACCCTTCAGGAGAGCTAGGAGGTCATTTTAATATGCATATTGAGGATAAAGTAGATAGTTTAAATGCTTATAGACGTGCTCCTTTTGCTTATAGTCATTTAAGAACTTATAAATCTTGGTTATTAGATAAAATATCAGATAAGGATCTTATTGACCCTAGAACCGGGAAATATTTTAAACATGCTGGGGATTTTGCTTTATGTATGCCCATGGTTGAAATGGCAGGAAAAAATCGTATACATAGGGTAGATAATCCTGTTTATGTTTTAAATAGACATGAAGATTTAGAAAATGAATCTAAAGATAACCTTCATTCACAAAAGGAATGTGATTTATCTATTAGATCTTTACCTGTTAGAGAAAGAATCCCTGCTATTTCAAAAATACAACCTATATTAGCTGGTGGTTTAGGAAATATGATGTTTCAAATAGCAGCAGCTTATGGGTTAAGTAAAAAACATAATCTAGAAGTTGTTTCTGATTTAAATCATGTAGGTACACTACATAGTCATCCTTCAACTTATAAAGATAACTTATTTAAAAATTTAAAAATATTATCATCACCATTAAATACATTTAAAAATGTAAAATGTGAACCAATAGATTTTTCATTTCAACCAAATTTAGAAATACCCCCAGGAGAAAATATTAAACTTTCTGGTGAGCTCCAATCATATAAATATTTTGACCATTGTAAAGATGAAATTATTAAAATGTTTAAAAACCCTAATCATAAAGAAAAAAAGGGATATGTTTCTATGCATGTTAGAAGAGGAAATTATATAAATCTATCGGAATATCATTATAATTTAAGTATTGATTATTATAAAAATGCTATTGATTATTTTAAAGGATATAAATTTTTAGTTTTTAGTGATGATATAGAATGGTGTAAAGAAAATTTTAAAGGGAACAATTTTACTTTTATACAAAATGATAATGATTTTGATGATTTATACCAAATGTCAGAATGTGAACATAATATTATTGCTAATTCAACTTTTAGTTGGTGGGGTGCATATTTAAATTCTAATAAAAATAAAATAGTAGTATATCCTAATAAGTGGTTTGGTAGCAAATATTCTAGTTGGACTATAATGGATTTATTCCCAGATAATTGGGTTTGTTTAAGTGAAAACATCCCCAAAATAGAAGTTAATTTATTTGATAATGCATATAGACATTTAGCTAAAGATAATGGTAGATATTCTTCAGTACATGGTAAAATATCTAAACATATTAAATTTGTAAGAGATGTTAAAAATTATGAAGGTATAAATTTATTTATAGATGAATGTTTAAGTAATGGAGATGTTAAAAATATTAAAACAGGTAAAAAAATTGGTTGGTTAATGGAAACCAGAGAAGTTTATCCAAAACGTTATGATGAATTTGAAACCTATGTAAACGATTTCGATTATATTCTTACCCATGATAAGAATTTGTTAACTAAATACCCAAAGAAAACCAAATTTGTTCCTTTTGGGGGTTGTTGGATTAAAGATAATAATTTCCATTTGCATATAAAGAATAAAAATATTTCAATGATATATTCAAATAAAACTATGTTTGAAGGTCATAAATTAAGACACCAAGTTGCTAATAATATTAAGAATATAGATTTATTTGGTAGAGGCACATCAAACCCTGTTAATAATAAAGAAGAATCATTAGTAGATTATAGGTATTCTATTGTAATAGAAAATTCAAAAACAGATAATTATTTTACTGAGAAACTAATTGATTGTCTTGCTGTAGGTACTATTCCTATTTATTGGGGTTGTTCTAATTTAAAGGATTATTTTAACTTGGATGGTATAATTACTTTTAGTACATTAGAGGAATTAAATAATATACTGCCTACTTTAAATAAAAACTTATATAAGTCTAAATTAGATGCTATAAAGGATAATTTAGAAAAAAGTAAAGAATATAATGTAACTGAAGATTGGATTTATAAAAATATAATAAATGAGTAAAATTATAGTAACAGGAGGTTCGGGTTTAGTAGGTAAACATCTAAAAGAAATATTACCTAATGCTATTTATTTAAGTAGTAAAGATTGTGATTTAACTGACATAAATAAAGTTAAATGGTTAATTTCATCACACAACCCAGATATAGTTGTACATTTAGCTGCCCGTGTAGGAGGAATACAGGATAATCTAAAATACCCAGCTGATTATTTTGATGATAATATTTTAATAAATACTAATATTGTTAAAGTATGTAAAGAATATAATGTAAAAAGGTTTATAGGAATTTTAAGTACTTGTATTTATCCTAGTGTAGTTGATACTTATCCTATGAAGGAAGAAGATTTATTTATAGGACCACCACCTCCTTCTAATTTTAGTTATGGTTATGCTAAACGTTGTTTAGCAGTTCAAATTGATGCTTATAATAAACAATTTGGAACTAAATATAATTATTTAATTCCATGTAATTTATATGGAGATTATGATAATATGCATGATGAAAGCAAAATGCATTTTATAACAGCTTTATTAAATAAAATTAGGAATAGTAAAGATAAAACATTACATTTATTGGGTACAGGTAAACCCTTAAGACAATTTATGTATGCTAGAGATTTAGCAGATATTATTAAATTAGTTATTGATAATAATGTAACTGAAAGTTTTAATGTTGCTCCTGATTTTAATTATTCAATTGATGATATGGCTAAAATGGCATTAAAAGCCACAGGTAATAACTATAAAATTGTATATGATAAGCCTGAATTAGATGGCCAATACAGAAAAGATGTAAGTAATAAAAAATTATTAAAAATATTCCCTAATTTTAAATTTACAGATTTAAAAGAAGGATTAAAACAAGTTTATGGTAAAATTAGTTAGTGATACAATTGATAAAAATGATATTAATGCGTTAATAGAATGGTTATCCCAAGATGAAATCCCTAGGTTAACTAAAGGTCCTTTAACTCTAGAATTAGAACAAAAATGGGCTACTAAAATTGGTACCAAATATTCCATATTTGTAAATTCAGGATCATCTTCAATATTATTAACTCTAGCAGCCTTAAAATATCATAGTAAATTAAGAAATGATAAAATTATAGTCCCAGGATTAAGTTGGTCAACAGATGTAAGTTCACCTATGTTGTTAGGATATGAAACTTATATGTGTGATTGTAATTTAGAAGATTTATCTTGTGATTTAAAACACTTAGAACAATTATTTCAAGAACACGATCCTTCAACTTTTATATTAGTATCACCACTTGGGTTAGTTCCAAATATGGAAGAAATAGTTTTATTGTGTGAACAATATAATGTAACACTACTTGAAGATGTTTGTGAAAGTATGGGATCTAAAAACCAAAATAAATATTTAGGTAGTTTTGGTTTAGCTTCATTTTATTCAATGTACTTTGGTCACCATTTATCTACTATAGAAGGAGGATTTATAAACACAGATAATGAAGAGCTATATCATTTACTTTTAATGATGAGAAGTCATGGTTGGGATAGAGATTTACCTAAAGATGCTCAAACTAAATTAAGAAAAGAATTTAATAGTAATGATTTTGATTCATTATATAATTTTTATGTACCTGGATTAAATGTCAGATCAACTGATTTACAAGCTTTTATTGGTTTAAGAGCAATAGATAAATTAGATGAATATTCTTATAAACGTAGAGTTAATTTCCACCACTACAGACGTAAAATAAAAAATAATATTTTAAAATTAAAGGAAAATGAAAATGATTTTGTCTCCAGTTTTGCTATTCCTATATTAAATACAAATAGGAATAAGATAGCCCAAGACTTACAAAATAATAATATAGAAGTTAGACCTTTAATAGCAGGTAATATGGCTACTAAACCTATGTGGTATAATGAAAATGATATTCCATCATTACCTAATTGTGAATTAGTAAATAAAATAGGATTTTATATCCCAAACCATCAAGATTTAACAGAGGATGAAATTAATCAAATAACATTAATAATTAATAAGTATGAGTAAAATAGCATTAATTACAGGTATAAACGGGCAAGATGGTTCATACTTAGCTGAATTTTTATTAAAAAAAGGATATCAAATATGGGGTACAGTTAAAAGAAATTCTGTAGCTGAAAATCAAACGGCTAGGATTAGTAATAATGTATTCAAACAAATTAATTTAGAATATGCTGATTTAAATGATTTATCTTCACTTATTAGAGTAATACAATTATGCCAACCAGATGAAATCTATAATTTGGCAGCTCAATCTCATGTAAGAATAAGTTTTGACCAACCTATTTATACTGCTCAAACAACTGGAATTGGAACATTAAATTTGCTAGAAGCTATAAAATTAACAAATAAATCTATTAAAATGTATCAAGCATCCTCCTCAGAAATGTTTGGTAATTCAATAGATAACGATGGATACCAAAGAGAAACAACTCCTTTAAATCCTGTATCGCCTTATGGTTGTGCCAAGGTATTTTCGTATAATATATGCCGAAATTATAGAAATTCTTATGGTATGTTTATATCAAATGGTATATTATTTAATCATGAATCCCCTAGAAGAGGTACAAATTTTGTAACTAATAAAGTAGTTAAAACGGCAGTTCAAATTAGTAAGGGTTTAAAACATAAACTAGCATTAGGTAATTTAGAATCTACTAGAGATTGGGGGCATGCTAAGGATTATGTTGAAGCTATGTGGTTAATGTTACAACAAGATACATCAAACGATTATGTTTGTGCTACTGGTATATCACATAGTGTTAGAGATTTATGTGATTATGTTTTTAATAAATTAAATTTAGATTATAGAGATTATATTACAGTAGATCCTAAATATTATAGAGCAGAAGAATTACATGATTTAAAAGGTGATTCTACTTTATTAAGAGGTTTAGGTTGGGAGCCTAAACATTCATTTGAATCTATGTTAGATGATATGATAGAATATTGGGATACAAAAGATGTTAAAGATTTAGTATGATAGGTAAAAAAATATTTATAACTGGTGGTGCAGGTTTTTTAGGTAAAAATTTAGTTAAACGTTATTATAACAATAATGAAATTACAATTTATTCTAGAGACGAAGCAAAACATTATTATCTTAAACAACAATTTCCTAAAATTAAATGTGTAATAGGTGATATTCGTAATTTTGATTTACTAAAAAGAGCATCATTAGGACATAATATAGGCATATTTGCTGCTTCATTAAAACAAATAAGTGCTGTTGATCAAAATGTAGAAGAATCTGTAAAAGTGCTTATAGAAGGTGCTTTAAATTCTAGAAGGGCGGCTGAAGAAAATAATTTTGAAGCTGCTTGTTTCATATCCTCAGATAAATCAAGATCTGCAACTACATTATATGGCGCGATGAAATTTGTAGCAGGTGAATCATTTATAGTTAATGCTGAAAATTCTAATGTGCGTTTATCTACCGCAGTATACGGTAATGTTATTAATTCTACTGGTAGTATTATACCATTAATTTGGGATTCAATTAATAAAAAATACCCATTAACTTTATATTCAGAACAAATGACTCGTTTTGTTATTGATATAGAAAGTGCAATGGATTTAATTGAAAAAGGTTTAAAAGTAACAGGATATAATGTGATCCCAAATATAAAATCATTTGAAATAAAAGATTTATTTGAAATATATAAATCAAATTTTGATTTAGAATATAAAATTGGTACACCTCGTATATCAGAAAAACTACATGAAATAATGTTTTCTAAAGAAGAACTATCTAGAACTTTTTATAATGAACAGGATAACACTTACTATATGCACTATAAAGAAATAGATCAAGAACTTTATCCAAGTATTACTAGAGAATTTAGTAGTGATAGAGTTTGCATGCCTAAAGCAGAATTAAATAACATTTTAAGTACATATAATTATTTTAAACCATGAAAATATTAATATTAGGACATAAAGGTATGTTAGGACATATGGTTAAAAAAGTATTAACCAAATCTAAATTTAAAATCCAAACAATAGAACAAAAATACCCAAATTGGGATTCTTTGATGTTTAAAGATATTGATTTTATAGTTAATTGTATAGGGGCAATACCTCAAAAAACTAATAAATTTAATATTAATTGGGAAATACCTATATGGTTAGAAAATAATACTAATTGTAAAATTAT
>CESU01017923.1_pt1 | contig 10810 bp, 10 predicted proteins | sample 531141 | NCBI WGS metagenome assembly CESU01 (sample SAMEA2621401, study PRJEB7988) | marine metagenome | isolation source: saline water (ENVO:00002010), including
AAACCAACGTCGGCGGCAACGTGGCGCAGGCACGAACGTACGCTGATCTTCTGAAAGATTCGCACGATGGAGACCTGTTCGAGTACTTCAGCTCTTCCGAGTTTGTGAAGGTCAGCGTGTTGACAGGTGAGGCGACGCCGTTTGGCTCGGGGCCCGCGATACACACGCGACTTGACCCTTCCCCGGACGGAAACTTTGCCATAATGGAGGCACTCCAGCGGCCATTCTCTTACGCCGTACCCTGCGGCCGATTCCCCAAGCGCGTGTGGATAACAGACCGCGATGGACGCGAAGTCAGGGAGGTGTGCAACCTGCCGATGGCGGACAACATTCCCATTGTCCACAACTCGTGCCGTGAGGGACCAAGGTCGATCAACTGGCGACCGGATAGGCCTGCGGAGCTTTACTGGACCGAAGCGCAGGATGGGGGAGACCCGAGGCTGGACGTATCGCCCAGGGACATAACGTACACGGCGGACATGCACGCCGATTCCGCCGCCCCAGGAGTTGTTACGTTCCAGACGGATTTGAGGTATGGCGGCGTGTCCTGGGCGGGCGAGGGTGTCGGGTTACTCTATGAGTCATGGTACAAGTCTAGGACGATCCGCGCTTGGATAGTGGACACGACCGGTCGCACCGACCGCGCACCACGACTTCTGTACGATCGTGATTACGAGGACTCGTACAACGACCCGGGATCGCCGCTGTCGCGCAGGATGCCCGACGGGACTTACCTAATCGCACACGTCACCGGGTCAATCCCTGAGAGCGGTTGGAAGCCGGCGACGGTCACGACGGGGGAGACTAAGAACGGCGTCACAAGGATGCCCCCAGGACCAGTAGAGTGGGAAACGGGCATGATTTTTGTACTAGAGGGCGAAGGTGCGAGCGACAAGGGGGATAGGCCATTTGTGGACCTTCTCAATCTCGACACGGGGGCGACAAAGAGAATTTGGGAATGTCCCGAGCAAGGTGCACTTGAACGGCCGGGATCCATCATCAGCGACGTGAACGGCGTACCGATCACCCTCGACACCATGCAAATTCTCCTTTCGAGGGAGACGCCAAGCGATAATCCGCAGTACTATTCCCTTGAGCTGAACGGCCCCGATGGCATGCTCAAGCCGCGACGCATCAGCGACTTTCCGCATCCCCATCCAGGTCTGATCGATCCACCCAAGGAAATCCTTCGATACAAACGTGCCGATGGAGTTGAACTCAACGCGACATTGTATACGCCACCCGGATACGATGCCAAACGCGATGGTCCTCTCCCGACGATAATGTGGGCGTACCCTCGCGAGTTCAACAGCGCGGAGGCTGCGGGTCAGCTGAGGGATTCGCCTAACCGGTTCACGTCGATCTCTCCCATGTCGCCGCTGGTCTGGCTGTCGCGTGGATACGCCGTGCTGGAGGGACCCTCGTTACCTATAATCGGATCCGCTGCGGATGGTGTTGAACCGAATGACACCTACGTCGAGCAGTTGGTGGCGGGCGCGAGAGCAGCAGTGGAGGAGGTGGTGCGCCGCGGCGTGACTGACCCGCGGCGTGTTGGCGTAGGCGGTCACAGTTACGGCGCGTTCATGGCGTCTAACCTGCTGGCACACGCACCGGACCTATTTTCATGCGCGGTTGCCCGCTCCGGGGCGTACAACCGCACACTGACGCCGTTCGGGTTTCAGTCTGAGGAGCGGACGCTGTGGCAGGCGCCGGAGACGTACATGAAAATGAGTCCTTTCATGCATGCGGATATCATCAAGAAGCCAATTCTACTCATCCATGGCGAAGAGGACACAAACAGCGGGACCAACGTAATCCAATCGGAACGTTTCTTCGCCGCGTTGAAGGGAAACGGCGCAGATGCGAGGCTTGTGCTCCTTCCGCATGAGTCCCATTCCACACGCGCTTTTGAATCCGTGTGTCACACTCTCGCAGAGACTAGTGAATTCTTTGACAAGCACCTCTCTGCCGAGACTGTCGAGGAGGAGTCTGACGTCGCGAAGGAGGCAGCACTAAAGTCGAAGCTTTAGATTTCCTAATTTAATTGAAAGTCACCTCCAACATGCCAGGCTGTGGCTCCCAGTACCGAATGCCCCTTTCGTTCTGCAGGTAATCTGCAACGGCCGAGGGTAACCGAGCTCCTCCGACGCGTTCCTTGGTGTGGTGCCCCGTCCCCACCAAAATGTGAACCATTCGCCCGGATGACTTGAAATTTGGAAGCTCCCGCCGAAGCACGTTGATCGCCTCAGCGACGTGCAGACCGTGCAGATCGAGCAGTGGTGTTCCGCCTCGGTCACCTCTATTATTTCTCTCCTGGAAGATAGCCGCAGCCGCACTCTCGTGCGCAGCTGTCATATTCATCGCGTGCTGGCGACCTTGGCGACTCAGATCTTTGGCCAGTGCCTTATTTCCGGACAGATACGCCTGTGTGGCCTGCTGGAAGCAAACGTTTCTGAGCCGCATGTAGTCCCTCGCGTCTTCTCTTGTGGTGGCATATTGTAGACTGACCGTCTCGCCAGTGTCCACCCACTGCTGCTCCGCCGCAGTCCTCCTCCCGGAGAAGCTTCCTGCACCGTATCCTACCTGTGTTGAACCTCGTGACTGGACACGTGCACTTGGCTGCGCGGTCCTCAGCCTTTCAGCGAAATCGCCAGACCCGGAGGTGTTGTCGTTTCCACCCATACGTGCGCCCATGGAAAGGTTGGAACGCCCCCCTGAGATGGTAAACGATTTGAACATCTCCTCAGGGGGCTTCAGATCGGCGGGTTTCTGGCTCTCGCTCACGCCGTTAGATTTACCTCCACCGAGTGTGGGAAAGCTCGACTCGTCGTCCAGTCTTGGCGGCTCTGGAGGCTCAACCTCGCCGTGCATCTCCAGCAGCATCTCCACGGTGAGACTCGCGTCACCGATGTTAGCCTCCAGCAGCTCTCTCAAAGAATCTAGGCTGTATCCGGGGAAGCTCTCCTGGAGAAAAGTTAAAAATTCTCCTTCATCATACTCCTCGAATCCTCCGGCCCCTCCGACGCCAACCGCGGGGTAGTAGGGATAATGCGGGACATCGACGGAGTACGGTGCCGCATCCCCAACCTGGTACTGCTGCGCACCCTCGTACCCAGGGTGTTGGTCATGCGATTGATACGCGGTGTGCTGCCACTCCGCGGCGACCCCATCCACGCCTTCACCGTCATACCACCCTCCGTTATCGTATCCATCACCCTCATTCCGCTGCATAGCCTGCTGCCGCCTGATCTGCGTCATTGGAGACGGCGTGTCGTGGCCCGACTCATCGTCTGACACGAATCCGAGGGAGTCGAGGCCCAGATCCGCGACGCTCTTCGTCTTGGGCAGGTCAACTCCATCTTCTTGCGCGTGATCATGACACTCGTCTAACTCGCCATACCCATGGTACTCCGGTTCCGCGGGTGGCGCCTGCGGGCGAGGATAGAAAGGAGCGGCACCCGCGGGAGGCCGTGGGTCTGTCGAGCCGGGCGTGAACGAGGGCGCTGTCGCCTTGAAGGTGAACGCGGCCGCCGAAGGGTTCAGAGAGGCTGCTGGCCCTTCCGACTTCCCCTCGGTCATCGTTCGAACACTCCCGGCGTTCCGATACGACTCCCGCGCCTTGCGTCTGTGAGGACCACTCCGCCAAGAAATAAGACTTCTGCGAATATTTCACGGGATTATTGCGAGCCGTCCGCCAGTATCCAGTGCGGGTCTCCTCCCGGTGGGTCCTTGACGGCGGGCGAGTCCCAAGGTGGCCATGGACTCGGGAGAGCCTGCTCCCGCGTACCAGTTGGTCATCGGCGACGACCAACCTCCCGACGGCGGGACGAAACCTGGAGCAGTATCCAGCGAAGGTGGTCCGAATAATAAAATGAGGGGGCGGGGTTGGAAGGCTAAACCCTACTGCCAAAACACATGGTCCACGCGGCAAGACGGCCAGCGTAAACTCGAGGTGCGGACATCACACGTATCTTTGTCGGCCCAGCAGATGACGGGCATGACGCTCCTTCCCGCGTCCGCGAGGAACCGAGTACTAATTTTATTCATGCCGTTCCTCCGCTATGTCACAGGCGCTCCTAAACAAGGCTGCGAATACCCCGGATTTCAAGGCTGCATCTCTCACAAGCGATAGGCTCTCCGGAGATGCGGCACAACTTATCGTGGATTTCATACAGCGTCCCGTCATACGGCAGCAGCTGCAGCTCCTCGGCGTGGGGACCATCCTTGGCAAGAAGCGAAGGAAGAAGCCTTTGCTGGACGAGGACGGCAATCCCACGCTGACAGCGAAGAAGAAGACGCCGATACTGATCTCAGAGGATACCGGGCGACGGGTCAAGACGCGACTTTCCGCTCAGCAGACGGAGTACATGCAGGAGAGATTCGCGGAGAAGCCGAGGTGGAAGCCGCAAGAGTGTGAGGCGCTGCTCAAGGAACTGAATGCGTTGGGCCCGGACGTCACCGCTGACCAGGCGTACAGATGGTTCGACAACAGGCGAAACAAAAAAAACACCAAGGGGTCAACGGCCGCGGACGACGACAGGGCGGCGACGGCACCCGTATCATCCGCAAACAAAACCAGCAGGATAAGCAGAGACGAGAGGGAGATGCTGGAGACGGCGTACGCTCAGGACTGCGCGCCGGACGTGCACAAGCGCGCCGCCATCGCCGCGATGATTGGAATCTCAACGCGTCAGGTGACAAATTGGTTCGCGCGGCGCCAGACCTCACAACGTCCTGCGATGTCCCGCTCCTTGCTGGCCAATGTTGACCACGGGGGCGGAGATGACATGGGCCTTCTGAGCAGGCTGCTGCCTGTCTCTTCGACGGCGGTTGGCCAGGGCGCGGCTCAGATGATCTTGCCGGGGACACTCGCTACTCAGGGCGACTTAGGACTTGGAATTCATCAGCCGGAGATGTACGGCAATTTGTCCACGGCTTCGGTTTCCAACGGTGCGGTCACTCGGGGGGTCTGGGGATGGTGAGCCGTCAGTGATGGCAACTTGTAAAACAATCAATGTAAAACTGATGTCCATCGTATTTTGCATAAGGGATAAGAGGGTATCGTTAGTGGATCACAAACCGATTGGACAAATTACACTGGATTCGTTAACAATTTACCAGCAACATAACGTTAATTCCTTAAATCGCACATTTTGTGCAAGGCAAATAGTTATTTCGCTCGCAGCTTTTACTTTCCTTATCCGAAGTGTGACACGTATCGATTTATTGAGGAAAAGCGCACTCGGATTCGCGCCGTCGAAGGACACGCGAACGTCGAAGACTTCCATATTCATTCAAATATGGCTGCCATGATGACCACCGTGATGGTCATGCCCGTGTGCGCGCCTCGCGCCACCGCCACCTCCTCGTCCGGCGTGACTGGTGAGTGACGAATCAACCCGGCCCATCTTCTCACGGGAGAGAAAAACCCGTCGACCGGACCGTGCGGCGCACGGCGCGGAGTCAGCCCGGATGGACGACGCGAACGGTTATGGCGTCGGAATGGTTTCGTGATGCATCGATGCCTGCATCAACATCGTGTCACGCTAGTTCCGCCATTCGTGTTTCGCGGCGCCGTCGACGCCGTGCATCTCCCGGCGACAGCCGAAACCCTACGCCCTGTCGCCTGGGTTATTTCGACATTTTTCCAACTCCTCCTGCTCGCCCGGTCGCTGACCTTCGACCCTCCCGTTTCCCCCTCCTCCCATCTCAGGGTCCAAGGTGGCTGCTCGTGGAACTCCGGTTTCCCTCAACGTGTGCGCGCGCCCGGTGGCCTCGCGCGCTCAGAGCCTCCAGGTTGTCGCGGCGAACAAGTTGTCCCGCCCCAGCCTCACCGACGAGTCCATTCAGATGTTCAAGACTGGTCCCAACGACACCGGCTCTTCCTCTCTCCAGATCGCCCTCCTTACCAAGCGTATCGAGAGCCTCACCGAGCACCTGCTCATCAACAAGAAGGACTACGCGTGCCAGAGGGGGCTGCGCATCCTTCTCGGTCAGCGCTCTAGGCTCACGAAGTACCTGCAGAAGACGGACTATGCGGAGTACGAGCGTGTGATGAACGGCCTCGGCCTTCGCATCAAGTCTGCGTAAGCGCCGCGCGGAGCTTTCAGATGTAGATTTAGACGCCGATTTTTAACAGATTGTAGCCGCTGTCCAACACAGTGCAACACCTTCCCTGTTCGGCCGCCACGCCACCACTTCCTGCGCACCAAATGTCTTGTGACAGCCAACGAGTAAAAAATCAGCTTCCAAGGTCAGCTTCCGGGAGTTTCCGGTTTCGAAACAGGGGTACTACGCGGTTCGGTTTGGTTAGAGTTGACCGCGCGCGACCGCGCCATGGAGGACCCGGAGGGGTCGAGCCAGCAACTGTCGGGTCCGTCGGCTGTACTCAAAGCGCGCAAAACGAAGGGAGTGGATGCCGGCGCGCAACCGAAGGCCGTCTCGCCGGTCAAGGCGTGGGACTCCGATGCATCTTCCGTTTCAGCCGAGTCGGAGAACGATCCCGTCGCCGCGACGGTCGTTCCTTTCGACCCGGTCCCGCCCCCTCGCCCGCTGAGTGTGAGGTCTCGCGCTCCCGACGACGGCACGGCGAGCACCAGCGGCAAGGAAAACGAGAAGGAGAAGGAGCTCCGGGTCTGCTCGGTCACCTGGAACATGTGCGGCAGGAAGTTCCCGAGCAACCTGGAGCCCATGCTGGCGCCTCTGTTTGGCCGTGGCGACGACGGCGACATCGTCCGTGGGTGGTCGGCAGCGGACGACGACGAGGATGGAATTGATACTCCGTGCGATATACTTGTCGTGGGGGTTCAGGAAGCTCCCGCTATGGACGGCTTCGTGGAAGGTCTCCTCGCGGCGCTGGGTGGAGACGACGAGTTCGTGCACCTCGCGGGGGTGTCGCTCGAGCCCGGAGGATGGATACAGATGGAGGTATTCCTTCGACGAGAGCTGTTGCCTTTTGTGAGTGACGTGAGAAGGGATGCCGTGAGCTGCGGAATAGGGAACGTGTTCGGGAACAAGGGGAGTGTTGGGGTAGCATTCACGTGTGCAGGGGCCAAGCTGTGCTTCCTCAACGCGCATCTCGCGGCGCATACTGAGAAAGTCAAGCAGCGCAACGCGGACTACCACCGTATTGTGAGGACGATGTTCGCGCCCAGAGGCGGTGGCAAGAATGGGAAATCCTCATCATCGAATATGGCCCGAAGACCGAAGGCAAAGGCCAACGCCGTGGCCCCCGCGGATGCTCCCGACGAAACTGGTGCGTTGAAACCACAGACTCCCATCGATCCGCAGCGGCCGACTCCAGAGACTCCCTCGCTTTTCAAGGGTTTACTCAAGCGCCGAGCGTGGACTGCCGCGGATGGATTCGACATGTGCGTGTTCATGGGCGACCTCAACTATCGTGTCGAGGGGAACAGGCGAGCGGTGGACGTGCTCCTGGAGAATAGGATGATGGACGTGATGCTGGCAAACGACCAGCTCGCCATTGAAAAAGCCGCCGGGCGAGTCTTCTCTGGCTGGTCTGAGGCTGACCTGAAATTTCCGCCGACATACAAGCTGAACCGCGGCACTGCGGACGTCTACGACACCTCGGCTAAGCAGCGAGTTCCTTCGTGGACCGATCGCGTCCTCTGGAGGACCAAGGCGGGCGGCAAGGTGCGGTGCAACGATGGAGCCGACGTTTACACCTCCGCCAAGGGAATCAGGACGTCTGATCATCTTCCAGTAGTCGCGCGAATCAAGACCACGATTCATGATGCAACTCTAGCGGCCATTCAACGGGGTGGGCATCTCAACACGGGCTCAAGATCGCGCTTATGCTCCGTGATGTGACTAGATCTAGCTAATAGTCTGATAGTGTAGAGCAGCAGATACGCGCCACTCGCAGTCTTCACCTTGGGTCTACACTCCATCCAGACGTTCTTGCACCACTGCCATAACTCGCGCGGCACTGGGATGATGCTCCCGATCTCGCACTGCGGCTACCAGTACATCCTCTATGGTTTCGCGATCGTCTGACAGGTGTGCGAGTGCATAGGCACCTTCCAAACTACCGCACTCCAAGCGCCACTGCACCGCCCTTCGAATCATAATTCTAGCTCTCTCTCTCTCATCGTCCGTCCCACTGTCGCGCGCGATATCCCAGACGACTTTCGCCGCGGTGCTGAGGAGCTCCTCGTCTTGAGGAGCACATCGCCCCGCCCGCATCACTTTGATCATCGCACCCTCCGCACTCGTAGCTTCCAAAACCTGCGTTGGTCCGATTCGCACCGAGCTGCCTGTGACAGTCTGCATGTCGAGCCTCTCAATCCTTCGGCCAAATCCGCGGACACGTGACCAAACTCAGGTGCGGCTCAGTCAGTGTGGTGGTGCGGCACGGTGTTTGTTGCTTTTTGTTTTGAACGAGGGACACCTCGTAGCCTTTTTCTTGGAGTAAACAACAAAGCACACGACGAGCGAGCAACGCAGCACACTCCTCTACACAAACAACCACACGTGCGATCGGTACACTATATCCACGACTTGTGATGCACATCCTCACCCACATCCTCCTCATTTGCCTCTGGCTCGACGTCGTTTGGGCGCAAGCCTCTGCTCCTGGTCCCTCACCTGCTCAAAAAACCAACAACGAGGACCTATCCGAGCTGGCTCTCTGGCCCGACGTTGACATTCGCGGGCTGCTCGCCGGCGAAACGAATGCAACCGAAAAAACGCCAAGTCCGGTCGATCTACTGTTCGTCCTGCAAGCAGACTCCGCTACTCTCGTTCCCGCGAGTGATGGCGGTTTGCTTGGGGGGCACCTTTTGCTCGGTGGCGTGTTATCCCAGGTTGTAGCTTTCGCAGACCGACCTTATCGAACTATGGACATGATCAGTCTCGAGGACTTCTTCGCATTTGACTTGATCCAGGAGTTTTTCGCTGGCCCTAACCCACCAAACGCCATCATCACTGGGGAGCTGCCTCACGATATAGCGTCGCAGCGTTGGAACGAGTCCGATTGGCTCCCTTACCGGAGACTCCTCGGAACCGTGTTGGGCGCGGCTGCCTATGACTTGCAACGACCGTCAGAGCTTCGCTTTGATATTCCCGCAGGCATGGACATATTCAGAGAAGACGGACGTGTCGATATCGTCGACAACGAGATGTTTCAAGATCTGTTGAAAGAGTATGCCAATGCATCACACGACAACAGTACCTATCCAACTTTGTCTCAAGTGACGGTGTTTGTCGATCCGTTTCGCTCAGAGGCACACCTTGACAACGGACGAAAGCTGTTGCAGCGTGGTCGTGGCGGTCGACGCGGAGGCGGCTTTGGTCGCGCTGGTGCAATGCGCGGCGGCTCGATTGGGCGTCCACGTGGGTCAGGTCGACGTTGGAATGGTAACACAAACAACTTCTATGGCGGGCGAAATGCATACATCGGTGGCTTCGGTGGTCGCGGCTTTGTCGGCGCGTCATCGTTGTATCCAGGATATGGCGGAGGAGGATGGGGCGGACTTGGATACTACGGTGACGCATATTCTGATCCGTACGTGTCCTCCAGTCGTGCCCTGGCGTACCAGGTCCCTTCCACGGTTGTGCAGCAAGTGCCAGTCCCAGTCCCAGTCCCAGTCCCAGTGCCAGTCCCTGCCCCCCCGCCTGTGATGACTGCAGCAATCTTACAGAATGAGTTGACCGGCACATGGTCTGGAAACGGGGGCGGTGCTGGAATGGGCTCAATCAGAGTTCTGGCGGTCGGGTCGAATGGCGCAACACAAGTCACCGCTCAGCTTCCTGGCTGCGAGACCTGCGCATCAGGTTGCCGCTGGAAGGAAGCGACAGGCCTGGCCACGTTCACTTCGGGTGGAGGATCACAACTTGAAGTTGACTTTGTTTCATGCGATGCACAAAGTACAATCACGATGCTACGTGGCTCGCTCGAAATGGCAGCCAATGGCCGGAACGTGATATACTGGACTCCGGCAACGCATTCGACGCAGTGGATTCGCAACGCCTGAACCCCTATTCGCTAACACTTCCCTTGTACCTTCGTATCATTGAATAACATCATCTCCCCAAGTCCTCTGGCTGACCTCTGCAACCAGGCCATCGAAGTCAAAGTCTTTCTGTTTGTGATTGAAAGGTTTGACAAACTTCTCGTATAGCTCATCGTCGCCATAAAATATATGGCACAACCTCACAAGCCTCACAGCCTCTTGCCCGGTAAGATGCTCAGCTGCGCCCGCCGTTGTGGCGTCGACGTGCGCGGCTTGAACCAGCGCGAGCCCCTTGGAGTCGATAAGCTCTGGGTAATGCGCCGCTACCATCATGGGCGTTGCCGCTTCCTGAAGCTTCCTGAAATCGTCGATGGCTGTGAAAGAAACGTACGGCAACTTGGCCTGCATCACCAGCGAGAGGAACCGGCCCGGGGACTTGTGAATTGGCATCACGAAAATCGGGCACTGCTCCGAGCGCTTCTCGAGTAACCTATACGCCTCCGGCTCCACCTTCAAACCGATTCTGCCACTCTTTCCCTCGTGATAGTCGCGCCATATCGTGGCTATGGCATCGGCGTTTTCCTTCTCCAGTAATTCCACGTGAGTCACTTCGCCGAGCGTCTTGCCAGGAGGCACCACCGTGCTCATCCACCGCATCGCGCCTTGGTCACGAGCGGGAAAAGGTGTGGGAACCTTCCTCATCGACACCGTGGAGGTCGAGGCGTCGCCACATGTCGCCCATGCTGACAGACATGTGCGATACCTGAACGCCCCTTGCAATCTTCGCATTGTCGCGCGCCTCACTTGTGTCTCTGGCGATCGGCAACGTCAAAACA
>CESU01032397.1_pt1 | contig 10804 bp, 11 predicted proteins | sample 531141 | NCBI WGS metagenome assembly CESU01 (sample SAMEA2621401, study PRJEB7988) | marine metagenome | isolation source: saline water (ENVO:00002010), including
TGATGGGAACGATGTACTAAGTGGGGGTCTTGGTGCTGACAGTATTACGGGTGGTGTTGGCTTTGATACGATGACAGGTGGTGGTGGTGTCGATACCTTTATATTTGCTTCGGGTAGCGTCGCAAATATTTTAAATCCAGAAGAAATTATTACGGATTTCACAACGGGGACAGATAGATTGAATTTCGGAGGTAGCTCAGCCGATGTGACCGTTGTTGACGGCTCGGGTATGCTCAAGTCCACGTTTAAGTCTAATGCATCCACCTTCTTTGATGGCAATGAGCTCGATGTATACATCGCTTACAATGTTAGTGAGCTTGGCGATGCGCTTGTAGCAGTTGATATGAATAGCAATGGCACCTTTGATGATGGCGATATATTCCTAAAACTATTGGGTGTTGATGGCTCTACGGATATTCTTGCGTCAGACGTCGTTTAAACGACAAGAGCGAGAGTTGCCGAGTATGTCATTCTATAGAGCGGTATTTTATGCCGCTTTGAGAGGTTTTGGGGAACGTTTTGGGGCGCCATGATCCTATAATCACGTTAGACGGTGCGAGCTATTCGTCGGTCGGTTTGCCACAAGCAACACATGATTTACTGAAATCTGTTGAGTTTGTAGGTGAGCGATTGCAACACTTGCAAGGAGATTTGGCAGTTAGCCAGACGGCCCATGTTGCTTACGCTCGCGCATTAAAGGAAGAATTGACTGGCAAACCAGCGGTATGAGCCGATCCTTCCGGATAGACGGCGTTGAGTATGATGCGGACGAACTGTCAGCTGAAGGAAGCGCACTGGTAGACCGTTTAATGTTTGTGCAACGACAGACCGTCGAGCTTTTCAATGAGCAGGCCGTCCTAAATAAAGCAAAAAATGCCTACATAGCAGACCTTAAGGCCGAGATAGTGGAAGGTCGAACGGGTGTCGACCTAGGCGTATTATTTAGCGATGATTGATACGAGAGGAAGTGTTCTGTGCCAAAGGTCACAATAGATGACATAGATTATCATACTGAAGATCTCAGTGAAAATGCAGCGGCGCAACTAGCTAGCCTTCAGTTCTTGGAAGATCATATGAACAAGATTAAGCAAGAAATCGCGGTGTATCAAACAGCTCAAATGGCATATTCCCAAGCACTTAAGGCCGAGATAGAGAAGTCTGGTCTTAAACCGCTCTCAACAGATGAATCCCAGTAGTAGTTTTCCCAAGGAATGCAGAAGTTTGCCGCCGCAAATATTCTATGAACTCCAACATTAAACCCTCTCTAAGGAAGATAAGATTGACTATGCACGGTAAATTTTTTTGGATTCCCGCCTCACTCCTATTCGTGGCCAGTTGCGGTACCTCGAGCGGTATTTCTGACATGCGAGAAGAGGTAAAGGAGCGTTTGGAGCTCGGTGTGGCTGACGTTTTAGGAACTGACGCCGAGTCGGTTGGATTAGACGCGGGTTTAGGACCGGCACTTCGCGGAGCTGTAATGTCCCATGAACGGTATCTTGGCGCTTTAGCTATAGAGCGTGAGGCCTTGGCTCAGGTCGGCGTTGCCGAAAGTGTGCGAGGCCTGCAGTTGACAGGAAACGTCAATGTGGGAGGAATACGCGAGCAACAAAGTGGTGCGAACGATACGACAACCACTGGTGCCGCGGGTGGGATGAGTCTCTCAAAACTAGTCTACGATGGAGGTGCCTCGGCATCGGCGACGAATCGGTCGACAGCAATGGCGTTGTCAGCACAAGCCGAGCGTGTCTCGCAGGGCAATGAAATTGCACTGAACGCTGCTCAATCATGGATCAACTTATGGCAGTATGGTGAACGTCTTCGGCTGATGCACATCCGTACGTCTGAAATGGGAACGCTGGTTGACCAGATCGAGCGTATGGCTAGTAGCGGGATGCTTGATCGAGCGTCCGTCGATAGCGCGCTACGTCAGATTGTGGATGTGAAGCTTGAAGAATCACAACTGCTTGCCAGACAATCTGAGGCGCAGGTTTTCTTCAAACGGTTTTTCCATTCAGTGCCATTGAGTTTGCTGCGCCCGGCCGAACTCGTGGGTGTTCCACAGGCGAGGTCTCTCGCAGCGAATTGGTCTATGGCACCTAGTTTGCAGCGTCAGGCCGCAGAATTACTAGCGGCTCAGGCTGCGTTGGAAGAGGCGCAAGCGGCCTTCCGACCACGTGCATTGCTCCAAGCTGGCGCGCGAACCCCCATGGAAAATAATGAGTCGACTGACCTGACAGTCGGATTTTCATTGGAGTACAGTTTTAATGATGGAGGGCGTCGTCGGAACCAATTGAATGCGGCCAAGGCGCGCGTAGAAGCAAGCGATGCGCAACTAAGGGATTCACAACTTGGCTTGGCGGCAGAGTTAGAGGCGGCGCTCACGCGGCTAGACTCAATAGAGCGGTCCATACCGTTGCTGGTGGAAAAACTTCGGCTTAGTCGGTCTGAAGCAAAAACCTCCCGCTCTCAATTGATGACGGGTCAGTCTAATCTGCGCTTTCTTGTCGAGGCAGAAATAGAGATCTACCGCGCGCAGGATCGACAGGTTACAATGCGCGCCGAACAGCAGATACTGTTACTCAAAATAGCATCGCTGATTGGGGAGCTGGGCAGGCTTGTTGGTTTGCCTGTCTAAGGGCGTTAAACATTCTCTGGTTCAGAGGACGTCGGGAGGCGTATGACGGTACCATCGGATACAGGCGGCACCTCCGAAAATGACGGGAAAATAGTTAGAGAGGATTTTGAAGTCGTTTCAGATCAAATGATGCCTAATTATGATGACCTCCCATGCGTTGAAGAAAGTCTGTTGAGGTCTGTTCAACACGTTTTGTCGCTTTCTGGAATCGCCTTGTCGGCAGGAGCGTTGCGTGATCTTCCAGACTTAAGCACCGACCATTTTGATCAAAAGGGTGCGGTATCTTCCCTCCGTAATTTGGGATTTGAGGCGAACTATGGTGAGATCCCCGATGAGGAATTCTCGCCCTTGCATTGTCCGTTGATCGCTTTTTCTAAGAGCGGAGAGGCGGTTGTCCTAGAACAGATTGATGATGATGGTACAACGTGGGTCAGGCGATTCCCACACGCGTCCGAATCGGTGAAAGAGGCCATGTCAAAGTTTAATTTACACGAATTTATCACGCGTTATGTGATCCTAGCACGGAAGGTTCATGCTGCTGCGCTGGTCAAGGGAAAAAATGATTGGTTCTGGAGCTCGCTGTTCCAAGGTAAATGGCTCTACGGCCAAGTACTTGTTGCTGCAGCAATTACGAATTTTTTGGGTTTGTCGACCTCGTTATTCATCATGGTGGTCTATGATCGCGTAGTACCCAATGAGGCTATTGAGTCGCTGATAGCCCTCACCGTCGGTGTGCTAATAGCACTCGGGTTTGATTTCATTATCAAGACATTGAGAGCTCACTTTATCGATAGGGCTGGCAAACGTGCTGATGCACGTATGTCGAGACTGATCTTTGATAAAATCCTTAACATGCGTCTTGATAACCGGCGCCAGAAATCTGGTGCGATGGCAAGCATCGTCCGGGAATTTGATACGCTTCGCGAGTTCTTCACCTCAGCGACGCTCATCGCGGTGGTAGATCTGCCATTCGTTTTCTTTTTTATCTGGGTCGTTTCGCTAATAGCGGGTCCTTTGGCGTTAATTCTATTGGTTGCCGTACCTCTAGTATTCATTGCCGGGCTTGCCATACAGCCATTTCTCGCGCGTATTGTCGAGAGTTCGATGGAAACTAATATGTCTAAACAGAGCGTATTAGTTGAGACCCTAAATGGACTTGATACGGTGCAAGCGACGGGTTCTGGACGTTTAATGCGGCGTCGGTTTGAAGAAGCCTCCGATGCTCAATCAGATTTGAGTTTGCGGAGTAGAATGTTATCGCAATTTGCTATAAATTCCGCCGCATCGGTCCAGCAGCTTGCTCAGATTGCCACGATCTTTTTCGGAGTTTTTCTGATTCAGGATGGGGTCATTAGTATGGGGGCGATGATAGCGGCTGTGATCCTAGGTGGCCGAACTTTAGCTCCACTGTCGCAACTTGCCGCTGCAATGTCTCGCGCCAATGGTGCGCGGCAGGCTTATCGCTCGCTTTCATCAGTAATGGCAGATGACTCCGGTCAGCAAGATTTGAATGGCCCACGTCTAAGCCGGCCAAATCTCTCCGGGGCAGTTGAGTTCAAAAACCTTAGCTATACCTTTCCCAACGCCACCAGTCCTATTATTAATAATTTGTCCTTAAAGATCCCGGCGGGACAAAAAGTTGCTATGGTTGGACGAATGGGATCGGGAAAGTCGACCTTATTGCGTTTGATTGCAGGCTTGATTGAGCCAAGCGAAGGGGCTGTATTAATAGATGGCGTAGACATACGACAAATCGACAAATCGGATGTTCGCCGCAATATTGGCGTAATGCTTCAAGAGACTTGGCTGTTCTCAGGGACGGTAAAGGAGAACCTGCAAATGGGGTTTTATGAGTACGATGACGCTCATCTTTTAAATATCGCCCAATTATCTTGCGTTGATGATTTCGTGGCAAGTCACCCGCAGGGATATGATATGGAATTAAGAGAACGCGGTGAGGGTTTGTCCGGAGGACAGCGGCAATCCATCAACCTTGCGCGTGCCTTACTACATGACCCCAATTTATTAGTGCTAGATGAACCAACGAGCTCGATGGATACGGCTACAGAAAAGACCGTCATAGCTAGGGTGAGATCTTGGGCAGATGCCAGAACGATGGTAATCGTGACGCACCGGAACACGCCCTTAGAGCTTGTGGATAGGGTTTTAGTGATAGATCAAGGTGCAATCGTTACGGATACGACGCCTGAGAAAATTAAAGCGCAGGCGCGGTAGGGAGAGGAAATGTCTAATATCGACTTTAAGACGCTATCGCGTGAAATGGCTGGCCGAGAAGGGTTGTCAGGCTCTTCTATTTTGGTGACGATTGCGGCTTTATTGTTGATCGCTCTACTTTGGGCGAACTGGGCCGAACTGGATAACGTGACTCGTGGGGATGGACGAATTGTCTCCTCTGTTCAAAATCAGATGGTACAAGCTGCGGAAGGCGGTGTAATCCTTCGTCGATATGTTTCTGAAAATACAGTGGTCGCGAGTGGTGAAGTGCTGTTTGAGATCGATCCAGTGGATGCAAGTAGCGAACTCAATAGCCTATCACAGCGTCTCACCGCGCTCGATATGAAAGACATGCGTCTGCGAGCGGAAATTAACGATGTAGACTTTTCGATACCGGCGGAGTTGAACGCGCGTTCACCATTGGTTGCGTTGACGGAGAAGAGCCTATTTGCCGCTCGGCGCTCCGAATTGGCGGGACAACTAGCAGTGTTGGAGCAGCGTTTGCAGCAACAGCAGCAGGATCAACGTTTGGCTGAAAGTATGGTAGGTACAGCTGAACGAACGGGTGGTTTTCTTGAAGAAGAAATTGCGGTTGTGGCGCCTTTAGTGCGCGATAAAATAGCCCCTAAGACGCGACTTTTAGACTTACAAAGACAACTTGAGCAATCTCGTGGTGAGCGAGATCGCGCACGCGTGTCAATTGAGCAAGCCCGATTTGGTATGAAGGAGCTAGAGACTGAGGTCGAGAATACGCGTGCTAGTTATAGACTGCGTGCTATGGATGAACTCAATACTGTTGTTGCTCAGCAGAGTGAACTGCGCGAATCCCTACCACGACTGACCGAGAGGGTTAGCCGAACCGTCATTCGTGCGCCGATGGAAGGCATTGTAAGTCGTCTGAATTTCCGTACCCCGGGAGGTTTTGTCAATAGGGGTGATGTCATGCTTGAACTGGTGCCGACAGGCGAGGCACTAATGGTAGAGGCTCAAATTCTACCTCAGGATATCTCCCGAATCAGATTGCACGATGAAGTCCGTATCAGACTGTCGGCTTACGATTCGTCAAAGTACGGTTCAGTTGATGGACGTGTCCTACGAATAAGCCCTGATGCCGTTGTAGATGAGCGCAATCAAGGTTCTAGCCATTATCTAGTTGATGTCGCTATCGAGGGCGAACTGTTTATTGAGAAGACAGGCCTTGCTGTTACTCTTATACCAGGTATGACGGCTACAGTTGATGTACTCTCGGGAAAACGGACTGTACTTGAATATATTTGGCAGCCGATGGCAAAAGTGCAGGAACTGGCGTTAAGGGATTAATAGTACGAAAGCCTGTCTGGATTGCTACTTAAAGATACTGTCTGATCGATGGTTGCTACGTCTCGTCGTTTATTACCATTCTGCTAAGGAGCCATCGTCGTGATGCCAGAGTGGATTTTTCCGGTCGCAGATAACATGCGACGCCTTTATGATTGCCTGTACATCGATCTCTACGCCCAAGCCAGATTTTGGAAGCGGCTCAATGTAACCCTCCGTTATTGTAACGTCTTGTTTTTTGGTCACATAGTCCGATAAGTCGGCACTCTGATTATAGTGGATTCCCATTGACTGTTCCTGAAGCACAGAATTGTGCGAGACGAAATCAACAGTTAGGCAAGCGGCTAATGTGATAGGTGCTCTTGGACAATGAGTCGCTAATGCAACATCGTAAGCTTCCGTCATGGGTGGAATTTTGAGACTGGCATTGAAGACCTCTGGTTTTCCCCTAAGCCCGAATAATAAGCAGAAAAATAACGCTTTCTGACAAGCTTGACGAAAAGTACAGGGCTTATTGCCGCGATGTGCATAGCCGCAATAATGCGGCAGCCCTGCAACTATGATGGGCGAAATGCCGCTTTGCCGGGTGTGGGACATACCAGATTTATGCATGCGTTATCAGCCAAATAATCACTCAGATTTTGGTTGTGGCAAGGGCTACAGCTAGCGTATTAGGCTGATGGATAAGTTATTTGATTGCGCGATGATATTGCATGCTCTTGGGGTACCCGAATACAGTATGCGGCACGATCCTGCGGTGGTGGACGCATAAGCTGAACCTCTCCTAGAAAAAGCCCCTCAGGGGCTTTTTTTTCGTCTGCGACATTTTCAATATAAACGACTGCCTTTCCGGCTGCCGCGCCACAAGCCCTCTCTTTGAATACCTGTTATTACCAAATAAGTTCTTGACAAAAACTAGTTTTAAATACAAACTAGTTTTAAATTCATTATGTGCAAGGAAGTACTATGTCTAATCAGCAAACACTCGATGACCTCAGCTATGCAACAGCATTGGCCAAATCTGGTAGTGAAGCGCCGTTAATAGGTGGGCCTATAGGCCTTATGTGGGGCATTCTTCTCTCCACTACATTGCTGACCCACTGGGCAATTATTACGGGCGTCTTGGCTGTAAAGTTCCAGTATCTGTGGCTTTTGTGGATCATTTTTTCGCTACTGGGTGGCTTTGGCAGCGCCTTACTAAGTAAAAGAATTGCTACCAAAACGGGCGTCCAGTCCATGGCCAACCGAGTTGAGCACGCAGTATGGTCAATGTTTACCCTAATGCTTGCCTGCCTTTGGGTTGGCATAGTCATCAGTATGTTATTGGGTATGGGCAGCGTAGCCATGTTTGACCTAGTACCTATAGTCGGCTTCGCCGGTCAGGGCCTAGCCTATGGGGTGACCGCCAAAATAAGCCACCACAAATGGCTGGCTTGGGCGTCCGGAGCTGCATTTTTGGCCAGTATGCTGTGTCTACCAACTTTTGGGCAGCCAATGCTATATCTGATTGCAGCCATCGCCACAGTGTTCACCGTTGTTTTACCTTCGTTAAAAACCATCGGGTTTGAACATGCCAGCCAATAAAGATGTGCAGGCTAATGTGGGTGCGGGTTCTGTACTACAAAGCAATGAAGTGCAAAGCAATGTTGGCGACATCGATGAGGTGATTCATGGTCGCCTGCGGCTCGGCATCATGGCCTACCTATCAGCGGTTAATCCGGTGAGTTTCTCAGAGCTATTAGCTAAAACCGGCTCAAGTAATGGCAACCTTTCTACCCATTTAGGCAAGCTAGAAGCAGCAGGCTATGTACGCCAAGAAAAGGGTTATGCGGGTAAACGCCCTCAGACCTTGGTACACCTAACAGTGCCAGGCCGACGCGCTTGGATTACGTATCTAGAAGCGATGAAAGAGTTGCTAGGAAGCTAGTAACTCGATACTTTGGCTAGCTTAAGCTAAGTTAAACTGGCTCTTCAGGTAGGCAACAATATCGTTAGACTCGTAGAGCCATTCAACGGATTTATCTGCTTTTTCTATTCTTAGGCAAGGCACCTTGTGGCGGCCGCCTTCACGAACCAATTCAGCCTTAAGATCCGCATCATTTTTAGCATCGCGGAGTTCAATATTGAGCCCGTGACGCTTGAGTTGGCGGCGCACTTTGACGCAAAAGGGGCAGGTCTTAAACTGATACATCGACATGCTAGCTGTGACTTCATCGACGGCTAGTTGAGCGGCAGGGGTGCGGACCACGGATTTGGGTTTGGTGAGAACATCCAGAAACAAAATAATTTGTCCCAAGATCCATCGAATAACTGTCATTGATTGGCTCCGCCATAATCGGTAAATTACACTAATCATCGACACAGACTGCTGCGTTGATGGCCTAGACCACTTCAGCGGCTGTGCAATGCCGTTTAACGCGCGCATTTTGCTACAGATTGGTGTTTGTGGGCAATACTTTTAATTACCTGAGGTTCCGGTTGCTTGTGGTACCCCCTTTTAGTAATAGTGCGCTCTGAGCCATCCGGCTTTTCCCTCCACAATGGCACAACCCTTTTGGCAACTGTAAACTAGCTCTATGAAATTCGTTGATGAAGCAACAATAAAAGTATTCGCGGGCAAGGGTGGCAATGGCTGCCTGAGTTTTCGACGGGAAAAATATATCCCCAAAGGTGGCCCAGATGGCGGTGACGGAGGCATGGTATGCATGAACAAAACCATCTCTCAGATCAGATAGCCAAATATCCAACTTCATCTGGCGACTTACAATTTTGGCTCGAGGCCATCGAGGGAGCGTAAATAGGCTAGTTTCTCACCGATTTTCTTCTCTAACCCGCGCTCTGTAGGCAGGTAATATTGGTTGTTGCTAATTTCATCGGGTAGGTACTGCTCGCCCGCAGCATAGGCATTATTTTCGTTGTGTGCGTACCTATAGTCTTTGCCATAATCGAGGTCTTTCATCAAATCAGTTGGGGCGTTGCGTAAGTGTATTGGCACCTCGTAGCTTGGCATCGACCGTATATCTGCCATGACAGCGTTAAAGGCGTTATAGACGGCGTTGCTCTTTGCCGCGACCGCCAGATAAATCACTGCTTGCGCCAGCGCCAGTTCGCCCTCGGGGCTGCCCAGGCGCTCCTGGACGTTCCAGGCATTTAAGGTGATTTCAAGCGCCCGGGGATCGGCATTACCTATGTCTTCACTGGCGATACGCACCAAGCGCCGAGCGACATAAATAGGATCACAACCACCGTCGAGCATGCGACATAACCAATAGAGTGCGGCATCTGGCGAAGACCCGCGAACGGATTTATGCAAGGCCGAAATTTGGTCATAAAAATACTCGCCGCCTTTGTCAAAGCGCCGCGCACTGCCGACAAGAACCTGTTCGAGTACCGCTCGGTCAATCGTCCAGGTATGGTCTTTTTCGCTGGCAAGATCGTTGGCAATCTCTAGTAAATTTAATGCGCGCCGCGCATCGCCGTCGGCTGCCGCTGCTAACAAATCCAGCGCATTGTCATTAAACACCGGTTGTCGTTCACCCAAACCACGTTTTGGATCTTCCGTCGCTCGCTGAATAATGGTTTTTATCTGCTCATCGCCCAAGCTCTTTAACACATATACCCGGCAGCGTGATAACAGCGCATTGTTAAGTTCGAAGGAGGGGTTTTCGGTGGTTGCACCGATAAACACCAAGGTGCCATCCTCGACAAATGGCAAAAACGCGTCCTGTTGGGATTTGTTAAAACGATGTACTTCGTCGACGAACAAGATCGTTTTTCGGCCACGCAGGTCTCGCTGCTCTTCGGCCTTGGCGATGGATGCCCGTATTTCTTTAACTCCGGAGAGTACCGCTGAAATGCTCTCAAAGTGGGCGTCCACCGAAGTTGCGATAATTTTAGCCAGTGTAGTTTTACCCACGCCTGGGGGTCCCCACAGAATCATCGAGTGAAGATTTTGCTTATCGATTGCCTCGTGCAGAGGTTTGCCGATGCCGGTTAGATGCTCTTGGCCATAAAAATCTGCCAGTGATAGCGGACGCATACGCGCCGCCAACGGCTGGTATAACTGCTGGCTAAAGAGATCACTTGTCATGGCGTAATGTTTACCCGCGGGGAAATTTCAATCACGAAAGATCGACATGATAGCAGAGGCGTGCGTCGTGGGCCGGTGAAATTACGCCTACTTTGTGCCGCTACATGGGCGCTGACTCTGGCTTGCGGGCGCAGATATGAAGCTGCTGCATAGCCCATGCCCCAGTGAACGGAATTCGCTGACACACCGTCGATGGCAACGCTGATGGTGTTGCGTGCTGCCGGCAGTTAGATTGTGCTGACCCGCGCTCGGGGATGTTTCATCGATGTATAGCAAGGATTGATAGGCGTCCGCGCCGGGCGAAAGGGCGTTGCTGCTATGATCGATAGTCTGAAGAGTGGCCGTTGTAAAAACAAAGTACGTTTCAATCGCTGCAATATAGCCTTGTTCAATAGATCGCCTAGGCTTTAGAATACACTTGTATGTGTTTGTTTTAGCGTCCACTTCATCGCTTGTGAGGTGAGTTGTGCTTAGCTGAAGATATTCAAACTCAGATATTTGGATGGAGCATTATGGAAGGCTGGCTT
>CESU01008782.1_pt1 | contig 10802 bp, 9 predicted proteins | sample 531141 | NCBI WGS metagenome assembly CESU01 (sample SAMEA2621401, study PRJEB7988) | marine metagenome | isolation source: saline water (ENVO:00002010), including
CCTAAGGCAAACCAACACCCTTTACCAAAGGTAATTACTGGAACATATTCTTTTAGAGCCTCTATGATTTGATTGATGTATTGCCAAGAAAATTCTCGGTAATCTGTTGGTGAAAGCATTCCGCCCCAAGAATCAAATATTTGAACCACATTTACTCCGGCTTTGACTTTTTCTTTAAGATATGCAATAGTAGTGTCTGTGATTTTTTGTAGTAATTGATGTGCTGCGATTGGATTGGTAAAACAAAACTCTTTCGCTTTATCAAAGTTTTTACTTCCCTGCCCTTGTACACAATAACACAAAATGGTCCATGGGGATCCAGCAAACCCAATTAAAGGGATATCATCATTTAATAATTCTTTAGTCGCCTTAATAGCTTGGTATACATAGTCTAATTCTACGGTTACATCTGGCACGATAACATTATCAACGTCCTTTTGTGTTCGTACAGGGCTTGGTAAATAAGGACCAAAATTTGCTTTCATTTGAACCTCTATGTTCATGGCTTGCGGAATTACTAAAATATCACAAAACAAAATAGCAGCATCCATTCCATATCTTTTTATGGGCTGAACCGTTATTTCACTTGCAAGTTCAGGAGTACGACAACGTGTAAAAAAATCATATTTTTCTCGAATAGCAATGAATTCAGGCAAATAACGGCCTGCTTGACGCATCATCCAGACAGGGGGTCGCTCTACGTTTTCACCTTTTAGTGCTTTTAAAAATAAGTCATTTTTTATCATAATCTTTTAGAGATAATTTTGATTGACAAGTTCGATAACACTTTCCACAGTAGGAATTTTAGCAACGTGCACTTTTTTAAAGTGTTTTCTTGCTTCTTTAGCGGTACTCTCACCAATACAATAAGCTGTACAGCTAGGCTTGTTTTTTTCTAAAAAGCTCTGAATAGTAGATGGGCTGTAAAACATTACACCTTCAATAGATTCGGCTAACTTAGGCGCTTCGAGCTTGGTGCTGTAGGCTTCAATTTCTTGAATCTTAATATTATTTTCATTCAAAATAGATGGCAAATCATCCATTCGAATATCACTACAAAAATAGCTAACTTCAGATCCGTCCATGAATTCAACCAAGTAATTCGCCAGTGCTTTGGCATTTTTCTCAGTATGCTTTACAGGGCCAATTTTTTTCTCAACAATACGTTTAGTTCGTCTACCTACGCAGTAAATAGTTTCAAAATTTAAGTCTTCAACTGCGCAATTATTTAATATAGCATCAACTCCATTTTTACTGGTTATGACCACGTTTTTGTGTGTTTCTTTCATTACCAAGGGCTTAATTCGGTTCGCCGAAGTTTTTATAAAGTCAGAGCTTTCTACATTAAGCTTGTTGTTAAATAAGTCTTTTTGTCCAGGGCTTAATAATTTTGAGGAAAAAATAATTGAAGGCCCTTCTATTTTGTTAGTTGTTCCAATTAAGTTTTTGCCCCCACGGCTCAATATAAACTCTACGCAATCATCAACAAGAGTATGATGTTCTCCAAGTTTCGCAGTTCGTTTTGCTTCAATTTTCTTAGTTCCATCTGAACTTAAAATAATCCCATGAAAGTGAACCTCTTCTTCTTTTATGTATGCGATTGCTCCAATTGGGGCGCTACACCCTCCTTCTAGTTTGTTTAGGAAGCGGCGTTCAATTGCTGTAGATATTTCTGTTTCTTCGTGGTTTAGAGTTGCACACACCTCAAGAGCTTCCGAGTTTGACTTGAGTGTTGCTATCATTATTGCTCCTTGACCTGGAGCAGGAACCATCCATTCTAAATTTACAGAATCTTCAGGGGTTAAGTTTAAGCGTCCTAAACCAGCAGCTGCAAAAATAGCCCCGTTCCAATCACTGTCCTCTAGTTTTTTCAATCGGGTATTTACATTGCCCCGTATCCCTACTATTGTATGGGTAGGATATCGGTTTAGCCATTGTGCTTGACGCCTTAAACTCCCAGTGGCAATAACAGCTTCTTTTTGAGCTAAAAACTCTTCATTAGTTTTAAATACTAAGGTGTCTCTAATATTTCCTCTTTTTAAAACAGCCGCTTGAATAATGCCTTCAGGCAAAACAGTAGGCACATCTTTTAGAGAATGTACAGCAACATCAATTTCTTCATTAATTAACGCAATATCTAGTGTTCGTGTAAAAACACCTGTAATTCCTAGATCATATATAGGTTTGTTTAGCACTAAATCTCCAGAAGACTTTATAGGTATAAGAATAGTTTGGTGTCCCAAATGCTCGAGCTGTGACTGTACGGTTTTAGCCTGCCAAAGTGCAAGATCACTATCGCGCGTTCCTATTCTAATAACCTTAGACATATTTTTTAGAATCTAATTGAAACACTTTTTTTATTAACTCATGACTGTCTTCTGATGACAGCGCGTCGTCTTTGAGATGGTGCGCAAAGTGGTTGGTTATTTTTTGGACAATGTTCGCGCTTATTAATTCCGCTTGCACTTCATTAAACTCGTTTGTTTTTTTGCGTTGGGCATCAACTTCAGTCGTGGCAAAAACCTGTAGCTTCTCTTTCAGCGCTTTAATTGTAGGGGCAAACTTTCGGTTGTCCACCCAAGCCTCAAAATCTGTTTTTATTTCATTGATAATACTTTCAGCGAAGGGGATAAATTGCTTTCTTTTTTCTAGAGTTTTATCTGTCATCTGCGATAAAAGGTCTAAATGAACCAAGCTTACCATTGGCAGTTCTGTTACGTTCTCATCTACATTTTTAGGGATAGAAAGATCAAGAATTAATAATGGTTTTTTGTTTTGAATTAGATGCTTATCAATAGTTGGGTTTTGTGCCCCAGTAGCTACAATTAGAATATCTGATTTGTTAATTTCTTCCTGAAGTTGGCTGTAGTCTTTCGCAAGGACCTTAAATTTCCCAGCAATTTTATCTGCTATATCGCGTGTTCTATTTATCAGCGTGATATGTTCGTTTTTTGTGTGCTTGATTAAATTTTCACAGGTATTTCTACCAATTTTTCCAGTCCCAAAGAGTAGAATATTTTTCGAAGAAATGTCCTCAATTGTTTTCTTTATGTATTGGACAGACGCAAAAGACACTGAAGTTGCTCCAGAAGACAGTTTTGTCTCCGTTTTGATTCTTTTACTAGCCTGAATTACTGAGTTAATTAGGCGCTCAAGAAATGCACCTAAAAGGTTATGTTTTTTTGAAATTTTAGCACTTAATTTAAGTTGGCTAATAATCTCAAAATCTCCTAGAATCTGGCTGTCTAAACCTGCACCAACCCTAAACATATGCTGAATGGCATCACTGTTTTTATAGACATAGGAAACGCTTTGGAATTCCTCTAGGGTTCCTTTTGAGTTGTCGCACAATAGTTTTATCAGCTCAAAAGGATGAGTTGCAAACCCATAGATTTCTGTTCGGTTACATGTAGAGGTCGCAACAATACTTTCAACGCCAAGAGACTTGGCTTGAAGCAATAAGTTTGTTTTTGCGTTGTAATCTAGACTAAACTTACCTCTAAGCTGGGCGTCTGCATTTTTGTAGCTAAGTCCAATGACATAAAAACGGGAAATAGTAGATTCATTAGAACTTTCCATTATATACGGGGATATATTTATGCAAAAATAAGGGCTTTAGTTTTCAAAAAATAACGCTAGAAGAACTTTATTTGTCGCTTAGAGGTTTACAGACATAATTTAGGTATTTTTGAATAATTTCTTATTTTTGCAGAAGAAAAACGCAGCATAATTTAAATTTTATTTATAATGAATCTAAATAAAGGTCAAACTAATAGTGCTGGCATTGGGCAAAAAAATATCGCTCAAGGGTCATTTTTAGAAACGTTAATTGAGCCAGGGTTTATTGTAATGACCTATCAGAACGAAAAACCTAACATTCAACTACTTGAAAAAGAAATAGATAGCTCTTATATTCAGTTTCATTTTTGTTTAAAAGGCCTTTGTAAGTTTGTGTTTAATAATGGAAATTATGTCCTTAATATATCAGAAGAAAATTCGTTATTGCTCTACAACCCTCAAAGAGACCTTCCAATACATCTTGAAGTCGACCCCAACACTTGGGTTGTATCGGTCTTAATTTCAATTAAAAAATTCCATGGTTTATTTTCACATGAAGCAGATTACATCACCTTTTTAAGTGACGGAAATCAGGACAAAAAATACTACAAAGATGGTCATATATCCCCATCTACAGCGATTGTACTAAACCAACTTATTAATTATAATTTAAACTCAACAATCAAGTCTTTATATTTTAAAGGAAAGGCTTATGAGTTGTTAAGTTTGTATTTCAACAGAGCTGAAGATGCCAATATTGAACAGTGCCCTTTTCTTGTCGACGAATCAAACGTTGTTAAAATCCGACAAGCCAAAGACATTATGATTAATCGGATTTTGGAGCCTCCAACACTAACTGCCCTGGCATCAGAAATAGATCTCAGTTTAAAAAAGCTAAAAGAAGGCTTCAAGCAAATTTACGGAACAACCGTTTTCGGTTTTTTATTTGATTACAAAATGGAAGTTGCTCGTAAACTTTTAGAATCGGGTGCGCACAATGTTAATGAAGTTGGGCTTAAAGTAGGCTACAGTACTGCTAGTCATTTTATATCAGCATTTAAAAAACAATATGGAACAACTCCAAAAAAATATATTCAATCCCTAACTTAGTCAGTATGAAAGGAGTTTTATTAGTAAACTTAGGCTCTCCAGACAGCCCAACCCCCAAAGATGTCAAAAAATATTTAGGAGAATTTCTAATGGATGAGCGCGTTATTGACGTTCCAAAATGGGCTAGAACATTGTTGGTCAAAGGCATTATCTTAAATACACGGCCCAAAACTTCAGCCAAAGCATATAGTAAAATTTGGTGGGAAGAAGGGTCACCCTTAATAGTGCTATCAAAACGTTTAGAAAATAAATTAAAAAAAGAAATCGAAGTTCCAGCTGCACTCGCTATGCGATATGGCAGCATGACCATCAAAAGTGGACTTCAAAAGCTTGTAAATCAAGGGGTGGATGAGGTTTTAATAATTCCATTATATCCTCAGTTTGCAATGGCAACTACTGAAACAATATTGGTATTAGCGAAAGAACTAAGAGATCAGTATTTTCCAGAGCTGAAATTATCAGAGTTACCTCCTTTTTATAATAACCCAGAGTACATCAAAGTCTTGTCTAATACTATAAAAGCATCTTTAAAAGGGAAAACTTATGAGCATTTACTTTTTTCTTATCACGGAATTCCTGAGCGGCATATTCGCAAAAGTGATATTACCAAATCCCATTGTAAGATAGATAAGTCTTGCTGTATAACACCATCAAAAGCCCATGCCTACTGCTACAAACACCAATGTCTTGAGGTCACCCGCTTAGTAGGTCAAGAGTTAGGACTTGAAGAATCAGTTTATTCAACTTCCTTTCAGTCTCGTTTAGGCTTTGACCCATGGTTACGCCCTTACACGGATCGAACCATTGAACGTTTGGGGAAAGAAGGCACAAAATCGATGGCCATTGCAACCCCTGCATTTGTGAGTGATTGTCTTGAAACTCTTGAGGAAATAGCAATGGAAGGCGAAGAGATATTCCAAGAAGTTGGTGGAAAAGACTTTACAACGATCCCTTGTTTGAATGACGACCCTGCATGGGTCTCTCTTTTAGCAAAATGGGTCAAAGAATGGTCTTCACATTAACTCTAGGGAATGAACCTATCTATACTTTCTACTCTAGTAACAGCATATATAATATACAGAGAAGTATCAGTCAAATTAATTTAAAAACAATAATTATGGACTATTATAACTATATCAAATCGCTTCACTTAATTTTTGTAATCACTTGGTTTGCAGGCTTATTTTATATTCCTCGTATTTTTATTTACCACGTAGAAGCGGCAAAAAAATTACAACCAGAAAATAATATATTAACATCTCAGTTAAAAATCATGGCCAAACGTCTATGGTTTATCATTACATGGCCATCTGCTATTCTAGCAATTTTATTTGGAAGCTGGCTTTTGATAATTGCCCCCTATTGGCTAGAGCAGTCCTGGATGCATGCAAAGCTAGGCTTTGTTGTGCTTTTGGTTGTTTATCACCTAAAAACTCATTTTATTTTTAAGGAATTGCAGGCGGATAAAATAAACTACAGCTCTAACTTTTTGCGCCTTTGGAATGAAGGTGCTACTCTAATTTTGTTTGCGATTGTCTTTTTAGTATTGTTAAAAAGTACACTTAATATGGCTTATGGGCTTTTAGGTCTTGTGGGTTTAGCAGCCCTTTTAATGCTCGGAATAAGATTATACAAAAGAATCCGTTCCTAGTTATTTAATAAGCCAACGACTTATTATTTTTCTTTATATTTAACAAAAGTATACTTCTATGCCAAAGCGCAAGCTATCTTTAAGGTCTCGTATTTTTTTCTTCATGATTATGCTGGTTGTACTAGCTTCTATTCTTATTGCGGCGGTGACGATTATTCAATATAGAGAACAATCTCAAGACTACCATCGCCAGCGACTAGAGAGAAAAGAAGCACAGCTTATTTCTAGTATAAATTACGTCTTAAAAGAAACAACTTGGGAAGTAAAAACTGAGAACTTATATCTGATTTTTAAGGACAAGATATATGAGATAGCAAATATTCATAACGTAAGTTTTAATTTATATGATTTGGAAGGTAATTTGATAAAAATGTCCAAGCCAAGGGGTGAGAGTGAGAGAATTGAAAGCTATTTATCTGCGGATATACTCAACTTGATCAATCAAAGTATTTCTAAGCGTTACGTTGAAAAAAACAAGCTTTTAGGTGGAGATTACCGCTCGTCCTACCTTATTCTTAAAGACAACAATTCTAAGCCCATAGGGATATTAAATGTCCCTTATTTTGATGATGATAGTCTAAACGATGGTCAACTCAATGAGTTTCTAATTCGATTAAGCTATGCTTACATAATAATGATCTTGGTTGCTATAGCATTCGCTTATTTTGTTTCTAGATACATTACTAAATCTTTACAAACGATCCGTGAAAAAATGAAAGGCACTCGTTTGGAAAAAAACAATCAAAAGATCGAACTGATAGGCGCTAGTCTTGAGGTTTCTGCATTAGTAGACTCTTACAATAGTATGGTAGACGATTTAGAGGAGAGCGCAAAAAAACTTGCTACTAGCGAACGCAAGCAAGCTTGGAGAGAAATGGCAAAGCAAGTTGCCCATGAGATTAAAAACCCTTTAACTCCAATGAGGTTGACCGTCCAGAGTTTTCAACGAAAATTTGATCCACTCGACCCCAGTATAAATAAAAAAGTAGAGGAATACTCAAAAACGCTCATTCAACAAATTGACACTATGGACTCTATAGCTTCAGCCTTTTCAAATTTTGCAAAAATGCCGGCACAAAAGCTAGAGTTTTTAAATGTCACTGAAGTTGTTGAACTCGCTTTAGATATTTTTCCTGACAGTGATATTGAATTCATGTCAAAAGAGCCCCACATTAGTGTCAATTTTGATCGCTCTCAACTTATTAGAATCATTACAAATTTAGTAAAAAATGCTGTTCAATCTATACCTGCAGATCGTACCCCAAAAATCGGTATTGTTATTTTTTCTGACGATAAAGATGTAGTTATTAAAGTTAAAGACAATGGTATTGGAATTACAGAGACCACTAAAAGCAAAATATTTGAACCAAGATTTACTACCAAAACTAGCGGAATGGGACTTGGCTTGCCGATGATTAAAAATCTTATAGAAACGTATAACGGAAGTATTTCTTTTTCAACAACTATTGGAGAGGGAAGTGAGTTTAAAGTCCGTTTTCCTAAAAACACTTAAAATGAATTATAATAATATTATCAGCGATTTTGCTGATGGAATTACAACCATTACGATAAATAGACCTTCAAAACTCAATGCATTAAATAGGGCTACTATTTTGGAACTACATACTGCCTTTAAGGCAGCAGAAATTGATTTTAATACCCGGGTAATAATTATTACAGGGATTGGCGACAAGTCCTTTGTGGCAGGAGCAGATATTAGTGAGTTTGCACATTTTGGAGCTGAAGAGGGCTATAGACTGTCCAAAGAAGGGCAAGATCTTTTATTTAATTTTATTGAAAACCTTAGTACTCCGGTAATAGCTGCTGTTAACGGCTTTGCACTTGGCGGCGGGCTAGAGTTAGCACTATCCACTCACTTCAGAGTTGCTAGCGAAAACGCTCGCATGGGGCTTCCCGAGACCTCTCTCGGTCTTATTCCCGGATATGGAGGTACACAGAGGTTAACACAACTAATAGGCAAGGGTCGAGCTCTAGAGCTTATCATGACCGCAAGTATGATTGACGCACAGAAAGCACTTGATTTTGGGCTCGTAAACTATGTGGTTCCTCAGGATGAACTAATGGCAACCTGCGCTGCCTTAGCAGGTAAAATCAAGTTAAATTCACCTGTTGCAATAAGTGCAGCAATAAGAGCAGTTAATGCTCACCATGTCGACGGTATTAATGGTTTTGAAGTAGAAACATCAGAATTTGGAAAGTGTTTTGAAACTGAAGATTTTGCAGAGGGAACATCAGCCTTCTTAGAAAAGCGGAAATCTAAATTTCCTGGCAAATAAAAAAGCCCAAACAGAAGTTTAAGCTTTAGAACTATATATTTGGCTGAAATTTAGTCAGCCAGTACAATAATTTTATTATTATTCATTTCAATAGCGCCAGATTTGATTTCATAAGAATATCCTTTTCCATTTTTTTCAAACAGAGCTTTGCTTAGATCTCCTAGAGTTATATCTCCAGTAATTTTCACAAAACCTTTTTTGAGAGTGGAGACCACTGCCGCGTGATTATTTAGCATTTCAAAATCACCATTTATACCGGGAACAGAGACACTGTCTACTTCTCCTTTAAACACGGTTAATTCAGGGGTTATAATTTCTAAATACATAGTTTAATTTTTAGGCTTCAGCCAGCATTTTATCTCCAGCTTCAATCGCTTCTTCAATCGTTCCTTTTAGGTTAAAAGCGGCTTCTGGAAGGCGATCTAGTTCACCATCCATAATCATATTAAACCCTTTAATAGTTTCTTTAATATCAACTAAAACTCCTTTAAGACCAGTAAATTGCTCTGCAACATGGAACGGCTGTGAAAGGAAACGTTGTACACGACGTGCACGGCCTACGGCTAGTTTGTCTTCTTCTGACAATTCCTCCATTCCAAGAATTGCGATAATATCTTGTAATTCCTTGTAGCGTTGTAATAACTCTTTTACACGTTGAGCACAGTCATAGTGCTCATCTCCTAAAATATCAGCAGTCAAAATACGCGACGTTGAATCTAAGGGATCTACCGCAGGGTAGATTCCAAGTTCTGCAATTTTACGAGACAGTACTGTAGTTGCATCCAAGTGAGCAAAGGTTGTTGCTGGCGCAGGATCTGTTAAATCATCTGCAGGCACATACACCGCTTGAACAGATGTAATTGATCCTTTCTTTGTAGATGTAATACGCTCTTGCATAGCTCCCATTTCAGTTGCTAATGTTGGTTGGTATCCTACAGCAGAGGGCATACGCCCTAAAAGTGCAGATACTTCAGAACCAGCTTGTGTAAATCGGAAAATATTATCCACGAAAAATAACACATCTTTTCCTTGTCCGTCTCCGGCACCATCACGAAAATATTCTGCAATTGTTAGTCCTGACAAAGCTACACGTGCACGTGCTCCAGGTGGTTCATTCATTTGTCCAAAAACAAATGTTGCTTTTGATTCTTTCATGATCGACTTGTCAACCTTTTGAAGATCCCATCCACCTTCTTCCATTGAGTGCATAAAGTCATCACCATATTTTATAATACCAGATTCAAGCATTTCACGAAGTAAATCATTTCCTTCACGCGTACGCTCTCCTACTCCAGCAAATACTGAGAGTCCTCCGTGACCCTTAGCAATATTGTTAATTAATTCTTGTATCAAAACAGTTTTACCTACTCCGGCACCACCAAATAATCCAATTTTACCACCTTTTGCATATGGCTCGATTAAATCTATTACCTTGATTCCTGTAAAAAGAACTTCTGTTGAAGTTGAAAGGTCTTCAAATTTTGGTGCTTGTCTGTGAATTGGCAACCCAGCTGCTCCAGCTTTAGGGAGATCTCCAAGCCCATCAATTGCATCGCCGATAACATTGAACAAACGACCATAAACATCTTCTCCTACTGGCACTTGAATTGGAGCTCCAGTAGAATTGACTTCTGTCCCACGGCTCAAACCATCTGAAGAATCCATAGCGATAGTACGTACAGAATTTTCACCAATATGAGATTGAACTTCAAGAACCAGAATAGACCCATCCGGTCTGTTGATTTCTAAAGAATCATAAATTTTTGGAAGATCTGCTCCTGAACCGAATTCAACATCGATAACAGGACCTACAATTTGAGAAACTTTACCTGTAACTTTTGACATTACTTTATAATTTATTGTTTTTAGCTAAAATGATGTGGAAAACACGCAGTTTTCGCGCTGCAAAGATATATAATATAATTAAAAAACCCGGAGCAATGCCCCAGGTTTTTTATTAATTTTAAAATCAGTTTTAATTACTTTATTAAAGAACTATCTGATTTGTAAATTTAGTTATTAATGGTCCATGATAAATAATACATAGAACCGATATTTCCAGATCCAAACATTGTAAAGTATTCAGTTCCTAACAAGTTGTTAGCTCCCGCTTTGAATGTTGACTTAAGACTTGGAACTGAGTAGTTGATTTGAGCGTCAACTGTTTGAAATTCTGGTATAGTACC
>CESU01058214.1_pt1 | contig 10791 bp, 8 predicted proteins | sample 531141 | NCBI WGS metagenome assembly CESU01 (sample SAMEA2621401, study PRJEB7988) | marine metagenome | isolation source: saline water (ENVO:00002010), including
TCAGATTATAAAGAATTCAAGAAATACAAACTAAAATTAGATAATCAATTAATTGATTATGATTTATCTTTTTTTAATCTTTCCTATCAAAGATTAATTCAAAGAATTTCTGAAGTAGAAGATTTTTATCCAACTTTACTTTATGACTCTTTCGATTTTTCAGTTAAGGAAGAAATCAATTTGGATTTTGATAACATCTCTTTCTCAAAAAATGATAAAGAAAGGAAAGATAGATGGAGAAAACAATTTAAATATTCTGCCTTGGATATTTATGATATAAAAATTTCTGACCAGAAATTAAATACAAAAAAGGACAAAGAATATATTGTTAAATCCAATAAAGAAATTATTAAGGAGTCTATCGAACTTGTCGATAAGAACATGAAGAATGTTTTTGATTTGATGAATGATCTGCAAAGAAAAGATTGGTTTTCTACCTATTTAAATTCTTTTGTAATACAATTAGATCCCCATACATATTATTTTAAGCCTGAGGATAAAGAAAGATTTGACATGACAATATCTGGTAAATTCAATGGAATTGGAGCTAGATTATCTAAACAAGAGGGAGGGATTAAAATAGTAGATATAATATTGGGAGGTCCACTTTGGAAAGATAAAAAAATTGAAATTGGTGATGAAATCATTAAAGTAGGTGAAAAAAATAAGGAGCCAGTTGATGTTATAGGGATGAGATTAGAGGATGCAATTAAATTAATTAAAGGTCCAAAAGATACTGAAGTAAGATTAACTGTCAGAAAAAATATAAATGGCGAAATCAAAGTAATCCCTGTTGTAAGAGATGAAATAAAGCTTGAAGAGACTTATGCAAAATCCACCTTAATAAAGAAAAATAATAAATCATATGGCTTAATTAGCTTACCAAAGTTTTATGTCGACTTTGATGATTATAAAGAAAGGAATTGTGCCTCTGATGTAAAAAAAGAAATTTTAAAATTGAAGAAAGAAGGCATGGAAGGCTTAGTTTTAGATTTAAGAAACAATGGGGGAGGATCATTACAGACAGTGGTTGACATGACAGGTCTTTTTATAGAGGAAGGCCCAGTTGTTCAAGTAAAATCTTTTGGAGATAGAAAACAAGTTGTCTACGATAAAGATCCTTCTATTTTTTGGGATGGTCCAATGGTGGTATTAGTAAACCAAATGTCTGCATCAGCCTCTGAAATATTAGCAGCTGCTTTGCAAGATTATAACAGAGCGGTAATAGTTGGAAGCACTCAAAGTTTTGGAAAAGGTACTGTTCAAAATGTAATTGATTTAAATAGATTTTTGTCTAACAGTAAATTTGATCTTGGAGCATTAAAGATTACTACCGATAAGTTTTATAGAATTAATGGAGGCTCTGTTCAAGTTGAAGGAGTTAAAAGTGATATTACAATTCCAAATAGACTCTCATATATATCTATTGGAGAAAACGATGAGAAGAACCCATTAAAATGGGATAAGATTGATTCTGCTGATTATAAAAAATGGGATAGATATTTTAACTTAGACGAAGTGATTAGTTCTGGAAATGATCAAATTGAAAAAAGTCAGTTAGTATCATTAATAAAAGAAAATGCAAAATGGATAGCTTCCAGACAAAATCCCAAATCTTTAACCTTAAATTATTTGGATTACAAGAAATCACAAAGTGACGATAAAAATTATTTGTTGAGATTTGATGATATTAAAAATTATAAAAATGATCTTGAATTTGAGTTTATTGCAAATGATGAAGAATCAATAGAAAATTCCAAAGAAATTTTAGAAAGAAGAAAAAGGTGGGCTGAAGGATTGCAATCAGATTTTCAATTAAATGAAGGTTTAAAAGTTTTAGATAATTTAAAGTTGAAAGTGATTAATAAAAAATCTATTATCGCCAATAATGATTAATCTTATCTAAATATAAATGTTTGTCAACAAACACTTTGGGGTATTACTTTCTTTTTCTTTTATTTTCTTTTGTTTTCTGATTTCAATTTTTTCTTACTTTATAATACCAGATGATTCTCAGTACTCTAATCAAATGCACTTGCAAATTCATTCCATGTCCCCTGGATTTAAAGCAACCATATTAGAAGTACCTAACTCCTCAAATAATAATAAGGAATCCTACATAAGATCCAAATTTTTTGGAAACAAGTTTCCTAATAAAGAAATATTGATTAAGAAATATTCTTTTGATGATTTTGGAATTAATTACGAAAATTATAATGAAGAAATTGTTCAATTAAAATACGATGTTTTTCCTAATTTAAACTCAAGTACTGAAATTGAAAAAAAATATATTAAAGAAAGAAAATTTGTTTTTGGTACAGACAGTTTTGGTAGAGATGTTTTTGGAAGAATTATCCTTGGAACTAGAGTTTCTTTGTCTATAGGATTTATTGCTGTTTTAATTTCTTTAATAATTGGATTGTCAGTAGGAATGGTTGGTGGATACTATGGTGGGTTTATTGATAAATTTGTTGTGGCAATTATTAATATTTTTTGGTCAATTCCAACCCTATTACTTGTGATAGCTATTTCAATTGCACTTGGTAAAGGATTTTGGCAAGTTTACATTGCTGTTGGGTTAACAATGTGGGTAGAAGTTGCTAGAATTGTTAGGGGACAAGTAATTTCAGAGAAAAATAAAGACTATATAGTTGCTACAAAAGTTCTAGGTTATTCTGATTTAAGAATATTTATAAAACATTTATTGCCTAATATTTTAGGGCCAATCTTGATAATTTGTGCTGCTAATTTTGCTTCTGCAATTCTTATTGAAAGTGGTTTAAGTTTTTTAGGAATTGGTACTCAACCTCCAATACCAAGTTGGGGATCCATGATAAAAGATAATTATCAGTTTATTATTTTAGGTAAGGGCTACTTGGCTTTTATCCCGGGAATTTCTATTATGCTATTAGTCACTAGTTTTATGTTTTTAGGTAATAATTTACCTGATTTAATTAATAAAAATAAATAGTTTACCATTTGCTTGTTCTTTCGGAATCCAATCTTATGTAAATTGAAATCAATAAGATAAACCCAATAAGATTAGAACCACCATAGCTGAAAAAAGGTAAAGGAATACCTATTGTTGGAACTAAACCGATAACCATCCCAATATTTATAAAGAAATGACTAAAAAGTATAGTGACTGTTGAATAAGAGAAAATTTTACTAAATAAATTTCTTTGTAATTCGGCTCTTTTGGATATTCTTAACATCAAAAAAGCAAACATACAAATTACTAAACTTGCTCCGAGGAATCCCCATTCTTCTCCAACTGCAGAAAAAATATAATCAGTATGTTGAAAAGGAACAAAACCCCCTTTAGTCTGAGTTCCCTTTAAAAATCCTTCTCCAAATAATCCGCCAGAAGCAAACGCGATTTCAGATTGATTGGTATTATACCCAATTCCTCTATTATCTTGTTGTATTCCCATTACAATATTAAATCTATCTCTGTGATGTTGTTCAAAAATATTATTAAAAATAAAGTCAACAGAAAAAATAAAGGATGAAAAAACAAATGAATAGATTATTATTTTTTTTATGGATTTTTTCTTACTCAAAGAATAGAAAATCATTAAAATTGAGATTGTTAAAATAGAAATAATAATAATTTCTTTGGATAAAAGTATGGTTAGAAAAAATAATATTAAAAAACCTATAAATAAGTTCATGTAAATTGATGGAAGACCAATTTTATAAAAAACTAAAAAAAAGCTTAAAAATATTAATGTGCTTCCAGGATCAGGTTGTAGTATTATTAATAATATGGGGATGAAAATAATTAGAAAAGAATAAAACTGTGTTTTAATTGTTCTAATATTTACGTTAAGTTCACTTAAGAATTTAGCTAAAGCTAAAGCTGTAATTGGCTTAGCAAGTTCACTGGGTTGAAATCCAAATCCAAAAATTTGATACCACGCAGTTGCACCATTTATGTTTTTACCAAAAATAAATAAACCTAGAAGAGATAGCATAGAAAAAACATAGAAAATACTAGCATATTTTTCAAAAAATTTAAAAGGTAAAATTTGAATTAATAAGAAAACAATAAAAGATATCAATATAAAAACAGCTTGTTTACCAAAAGGATTCTCAAGTGATAGTGAAGTTTCTAAGTTATCAGCATGAATCGTGGAATAAATATTTAAAAGTCCTAAAAGACTCAATAATAATACAACCAAAACTGTTGGGAAGTCAATTTTTTTTAAATTAATTTCATTCATTGATTTTAAAGTTTGATTTCAAGTATGGTTTTTTATACTCTTCCATTAAGTTACCTTTAAGAATATAATTTTCTAAGTATTTTCTTTTTATTTCCTTTTTTAAATACTTTTCCATCATTAAACTAGCAATTGGAGCCGCCCATCTAGTTCCCCAGTAACCATTTTCAACAAATACAGCTATTGCAATTTTAGGATTTTCTTTAGGTGCAAACCCTATAAAAATAGAATGATCTGTTAACTGAAGTCTTTTGTTATTTATTTTTATAAAATTTTCAGCAGTTCCAGTTTTTCCAGCTACTTTAATTCCTTTAATTTTTGCATTTTGAGCTGTTCCCTTTTCAACAACATCATACATTCCTTGAACAATTTTTTCGAAATGAATAGAATCAATGCTTGTATATTTTTTTTCCTGATATTTTAAATTAATTGAATCATTTGATATGTTTTTAACAAAGTGTGGTGTCTTGTACCAACCTCTATTTGCAATTATAGCTGTTAGATTTGCTAATTGAATAGGAGTTGTTAGAATTTCGCCTTGCCCTATTCCATTAGAAATTGTTGTAGCAGCTCTCCAATTCCTGTTTGGATACCATCTGTCATAATAATTTGAATCTGGAATTAACCCTTTTCTTCCTATTGGGTGATCATATCCTAAATAAGTACCAAAACCAAAACTTTCTACATGTGTTTTCCAGTTATTAATTCCAGTGCTAGAACTTGGAAATTTTTCAATAGTTTGTTTATAAATATTAGCAAAATAGGTATTACAAGAATTATATATTGCTTTATTTAAGTCATTTTTAGTCCCAATCTTACAATGACACTTCATAAATCTTTTTCTGGAATAGAAATGACCTTCGTTACACGAGATAATTGTCTTGTCATCTATTATTTTTTCTTGTAAAGCAATTAAACCGTTTACTAATTTAAATGTAGAGCCTGGTGGATATTGACCTTGAAGACCTCTGTCAAATAGTGGCTTACCAATACTATCATTTTTTAGTTTTAAATAGTTTTTAGATCTATTTCTTCCAATTAATAAATTAGGATTAAAAGATGGAGCGTTAACAAGTGATAGAATTTCTCCCGTAGAGGGTTCAATTGCAATTATACTACCAAATTTATTTATCATCAAGGAATCTCCATAAGTTTGAAGATCAATATCAATTCCAAGATCAATATTCTTTGCGGGAATATATAGAGTGTCAAGCTCTCCATTTTTATATGAATCAGTAATTCGATTGAATTTATCTTTTTGAAAGTATTTAACTCCTTTAAATCCCCTAAGACTCATTTCATAGGATTTTTCTAATCCTTGTCTTCCAATTAATTCGCCAGATTCATAATAACTATTATCTTTAAGTTCATAATCATTCACTTCGCTTATATAACCTAAAATATTTGATGCAGAATTATTTAAATAATTTCTATTGGTTTTTCTATTAATAGAAAAACCATTGTACTTCCAAAGTTTTTCTTGAATAATAGCAAAATCTTTTTTAGAAATTTGTGATAAAAATACAGAAGGTTTGATTTGTGAGAATTTTTCAGCTTTTTTAATTCTATCAATTAAATCACTTTTTCCAATCTTCAGAATTTTACAAAATTCAATTGTATCTAGTTCTGTCAAATCTTTTGGAGTAATCATTAAGTCATAAAATGATTCATTTCCTACTATAAGAGCATTATTTCTATCATAAATATATCCTCTTTCAGGATACTGATAAACTCTCTCTACGGAACTCCTTTTTAATATTTGGACATCATTAATATTAATTATTTGTATCCAAAATAATCTTAAAATAAATATTACAGCAGAGGATATTATTAAAATTGGAAGTAATTTATCTTTCATTTTGGACTAAAAAATAAATGAAAGTAAAACAAAATATTAATGACAGAAAGGAACTGTAAATAGTTTTTTGTAAAATTATTGTTAATTGATTAATTGCAAAGGATTCAAGTGAAAACATTACAAAATGGTGTATAAAAATAATGATTAAGACATAAAGGATTTTTTGATATATAGTCGATTCCACTATATAATTTTTAATCATTTTTACACCGTGGGGATCATAAAAATTTCCAAACACAAAATTCATTATAGATGGCTTTAAAAAAGCGATTATTGTAAAAGCTGCTGCATTTAAACCTAATGAGTTAGTGAAGAAATCTAACGTTAGTCCGAAAAAAAAACTTATAATTAAAAAAGAAATTCGATTAATTTTAATTGGAAAAATTAAAATAAAAACAACTGAAACATATGGATCGTATATCCCAAACAAATCAAATTTATTAAAAACTAATCCTTGAATTAATACCAATAAAACAAATCTAATTATAATATTTACTGTTAGGGTATTCATTGTTTGGATAAAATTTTAATTCTTTCTATTTCTTTTTTATGCGTGTTGTTAATTACATACACGTTTCTCAGGCTTGTCATATCATTAGTCAACTTGACTTTGATTTTATAGTAATTTCCTGCGCTTAAAGAGTCTAATTTAAAAACAACCCCAATATTTATGTTTTCAGGAAAAATTGTTGACATTCCTCCAGTGACAATAGTATCACCAATTTTGATATTTGCTATTTTTGGCACATCATTTAAATTTAAAATACTAGGGTTTAATCCAGCCCACTCAAGGGTGCCAAAATGGAACGATTTATTAATTTTAGCATTTATTTTAGAATTAGTGTTTAAAATGGACATGATTGATGAGTAATTTTCAGAAACATCGACTATTATTCCGATTATCCCATTATTACTAATAACACCCATCTCTTTCTTAATACCATGAATTGATCCTTTATCAATCATTAAATAGTTTTTGGAAAAAGAGAAATTATTATTGATGATTTTTGCTGAAGAATAAAAATATTTTGAATTTGTTAAAGTGCTATCATTAGAAATATCTTGTTTAAAGAAAAATAAATTTTTTAAATCTAAATTTTCTTTAACTAATTTCTCATTTTCAATTTTAAGATTAAAGTATTCATTAAAAGAGGAAGTTTTTTTAAAAATAACTTTAGCAAAATTATTTGATATGTTATTGACTTTTGATTTATGGTAGTAATTAGAATCAACTAAAAGATAAAGAGAAGAAAGCAACAGAATTATAAAAACTAAAACATCTTTATGTGATAAGATGCTATCAATGATTCGTTGCATAATTAATTACTATTTCACTAATACACTTTTATATCTTTCAATATTTTTTAAAGTTATGCCAGTTCCTCTTACAACAGCTCTTAAAGGATCTTCAGCTATAAAAACTGGTAAATCTGTTTTTTTTGAAAGTCTTTTATCAAGCCCTCTTAACATGGACCCTCCTCCCGCTAAATATATTCCAGTATTATATATGTCTGCAGCTAGTTCAGGTGGTGTTTGTGATAATGTTTCCATTACAGAATCTTCAATTCTTATAATGGATTTATCCAAAGCTTTAGCAATTTCACGGTAAGAGATAAGTGTTTCTTTTGGTTTCCCTGTCAATAAATCCCTTCCTTGAACTGATATATCGTCAGGGGGGCTTTCTAATTCGTCAGAAGCGGAACCAATAGTAATTTTAATTTTTTCAGCTGTCCTTTCACCTATATATAAATTGTGCTGAGTTCTCATATAATAAATAATATCTCCAGTAAAAACATCGCCTGCTACTTTTACCGATTTATCACATACTATTCCTGAAAGTGCAATAACAGCAATCTCAGTTGTACCTCCACCAATATCTACAATCATATTTCCTTTTGGTTGCATTATGTCTACACCAATTCCAATAGCCGCCGCCATAGGTTCGTGAATCAAATAAACTTCTTTTCCGTTAACTCTTTCGGCGGATTCTCTTACTGCTCTCATTTCAACTTCTGTAATTCCTGATGGAATACAAATTACCATTTTAAGTGCAGGGGTAAAAAATCTTTTATTTAGGGCGGGAATACTTTTAATTAGTAAACTTATCATTTGCTCTGAGGCATTGAAATCTGCAATTACTCCGTCTTTTAACGGCCTAATTGTTTTGATATTTTCGTGAGTTTTTCCTTGCATCAAGCTCGCTTCAGTTCCAACCGCAATTATTTTTTCACTTTTTTTGTCAATTGCTACAATTGAGGGACTGTCAACCACCACTTTATCATTGTGAATAATAAGTGTATTAGCAGTACCTAAGTCAATTGCTATAGATTCGGTCCAAAAATCAAAAAATGCCATATTAAATAAGTGTATTACAAGTTAACAAAATTAATGTTTAAAATGACGTGTTCCTGTCAGAACCATTGAAATATTATTTTTATCACAATAATCAATAGATAAATTATCTTTTATAGATCCACCAGGCTGAATTACAGAAACTATCCCTTGTTTACCAGCTATTTCAACGCAATCTGGAAAGGGGAAAAAAGCATCACTTGCCATTACTGACCCCACTAAATTAAAATTAAAACAATTTGATTTTTCTATCGCTTGTTTTAGCGCATCTACTCTAGAGGTCTGTCCTGTACCAGAACTAATCAATTGTTTGTTTTTAGCAAGAACAATCGTATTAGATTTGGTGTGCTTACAAATTTTTGAAGCAAAAATTAGATCTTCAGATTCTATTAAAGAAGGTTGTTTTTTAGTAGATATGGAAAAATCACTAATAGCGTCTGTTTTCTTGTCTTTATCTTGAAATAATATCCCGTTTAGACAGGTTCTAAGTATATTTTCAGATAATTTGTTTTCTTTTAGCAAGAGTATAATTCTATTTTTTTTACTTTTTAAAACTTCTAGAGCTTCTTTATCAAATGATGGAGCAATTACTACTTCACAAAAAAGTTTATTTATCTCTTCAGCACTACTAAAATCAATAGTTTTATTAGAAATTAATACTCCGCCAAAAGCAGAAACTGGATCTCCAGCGAGAGCATCTTTATAGGCTTCAAGTACAGAACTCCTTGTAGATAAGCCACAAGCATTATTATGTTTTAGAATAGCAAAAGTAGGTAAGTCATTTTTAAATTCTGAAATCAAATTTACTGCAGAATCTATATCCAAAAAATTATTATAAGAAAGTTCTTTTCCGTGAAGTTGATCAAATAACGACTCAAAATCTCCATAAAAAATCCCTTTTTGATGAGGGTTTTCTCCATATCTTAATGATCTTCCTTTTTTAAAACTTTTTTTAAAAGTATCTGTTTCAGTATTAAAATAATTAAAAATTGCTGTATCATAGTCAGAGGATATATTAAATGCTTTAGCCGCGAATTTTCTTCTTGTTTTTTGATCAAATTCTCCTGAATTTTCTGCTAAAATATTTAAAAACTCATCATAATCTTCTCTGGAAGACACACAAATAACATCTTTGAAGTTTTTGGCTGCAGCTCTAATTAGTGAAATTCCTCCAATATCTATTTTTTCAACAATATTCATTTCACTTTCACCTGATTCAACTGTTTTTTCAAAAGGATATAGGTCAACAATAACCAAATCAATATTTGGAATTTTATAATTATTAATTTCTTCAATATCTGTACTATTATCTCTTCGATTTAAAATTCCACCAAATACTTTTGGGTGTAGAGTTTTTACTCTTCCACCAAGAATTGAAGGGTACTTAGTAATATCTTCAACTTTAGTTATTGGTATTCCAATATTTTTTAAAAATGATTCTGTGCCACCTGTAGAAAAAATTTCTATTCCCAATGAATTTAATTTTTTTGCAATAGGTTCAATTCCGTTTTTATCAAAAACAGAAATTAATGCAGATTTGATTTTTAACATATTTAAGAGGTAATTTATTAAATATAAAAGTAGTTATTTTAATAAAAAAATTTTAGGATTTTTATTTTATTTTAAAAAACTTATTAGAAATCATTTGATTAATTTTTTCTAAAAATTTTAAGTCAGTATTTGTAAATTGATTTAGATTATTGGAGTCAATATCAATTTGTCCTATATTGATTTCATTATCAAAAAGTGGAACTACAATTTCAGATTTTACATTAATGTTACAGGAAATGTAATTTGATTCCTTTGTCACATCGCTAACTAAGATAGGGTTGTTAGATAACGCCGATTGTCCACATATACCTTTCCCAAATGGTATCTTAAGATGTTCTGTAGGAATACCTGAAAAAGCAACTAACTCTAATTCCTTTTTGCTTTTATTATGAAAGTAGTACCCAACCCAGTCATAACCTTCAATATCTTTATTTAGTAAAAAACAAATTTTGTTCAAACAGTTTTTTAAATCATTTGATTTTTGAATTTCGTTACTTATATATTTTAATTTGTTTTTAAACATAAAAAAAACCGCCCCTAAGGGCAGTTTAAATTTAATAAATAAATCAGGAATTACATCATTCCAGGCATTCCACCTCCACCACCCATAGGTGGCATTGCTGGAGTATCTTCCTTAATGTCCACAAGTGCACATTCAGTTGTCAAAATCATCCCTGCTACTGAGGCAGCGTTTTCTAACGCTATTCTAGTAACTTTTTTAGGATCTATAATTCCTTTTTTTAGTAAATCCACAAACGTCTCAGATTTAGCATCATAACCAAAATTATTTTTACCTTCTAAAACTTT
>CESU01107342.1_pt1 | contig 10770 bp, 6 predicted proteins | sample 531141 | NCBI WGS metagenome assembly CESU01 (sample SAMEA2621401, study PRJEB7988) | marine metagenome | isolation source: saline water (ENVO:00002010), including
ACAACTTGCGCTGATTTCGAATCCCATGCCGCCGCACAAACTCCCTTACCGCGGTGCAATCGTGTGCACGCCACAGGTCCTTGAAAAGGCGCTAAAACGAGTTCGTCACGTTGTTGGTCTACCACATAAAACCCGACCCAATGCCAGTCAAAGGCCGCATAGATTGCCGCCGAGAGGTTCGCCAGATTCGCCGTACGATTTACTTCACCTTCCAACAACGCAATCCACTGTGGTTGCATCGCGTGGTATACGGCCATGCGGTTGTTCCCTTTTGAGGATTTCGTTGAGCTGGGCATCCATACAAAGATACCGCACTGCATCAAGACATCCATTCATGCCAGAGCAAGGGCCAATGTTCCAACAACCCGATGGGGAGAATCATCCAATGCCGATGCACACATCCTAAACGTCGTGCCCGTTGTCAGGACGTCATCCACGAGTAACACGTTTCTAGGAGCCTCTAAAACACCCTCCCGGTAGAAGTAGGTCATGTCCAATTTTTCACGCCGCTCTCTCCTGTTCATACCGGTTAACGATGCTCCGTGCTTTGCCCTTCCAAGTAGCTTGGGTTCGATGGGGACATTCCACACCGATGCAATCCCCTTGGCGACCCACTCCGCTTGATTGAATCCTCGGTTCAGCTGTCTACGCCAATGGAGTGGGATGGGGACCAGCACGAGTGATTCGCGGGGAAAGGGCACCTCTTCAGCCCCGCTAGCCAACCACCGACCCCAATGCCAAGCCAACTTTCGATCTCCACGGTATTTGATGTCTCGAATTTGCCGTTCCAAAAAGTCACATCCCCTCAATCGAAACCCCACTTGACCCCACTTCGTAGCTAGCCGTTCTTGCATCAAAATCAGGCCGATGCTACCACGCAAATCAGGCCAACGCATGGAACAAATGCTACAACAAGGAAACCGAGTGGACTGCGAGAGCATCCAAGACCCGCAGCTCACACAATGCTGAGGAAAAAGAACATCACAGAAGCTTTGGAGGATCAACATGCCCGAATGTGCAGCTGCTTTCTTTTCGTTTTAAGTACTCTTCATCCTTGTCGCGTCTAAATTTGTGTCTCCATGAAATTCGGAAAACTCCCCTCCATCGATGCCTGCACCGAAGATTTTTTTCAGTTGCCTCCTGTGGAACCCCGCTTTTGCGCGCTGAATTCAGAGCCTCAATCCACTCAGGTTGAAGTTCGGACGGGAGGAACCATGTGGACCATTCGGCCTTGGCGCGGCATCGTCTATCCCCAAAAGGCGGTCCAGCGGAGTTGGCCCGAATGGTATGGAAAACAGTTTTCGAGTCTCGAATTCAACGCAACGCATTACCGCATCTATCCTCCTGAGAAAATGGCAGAATGGGCGGCAGCCATGCCTGAGGATTTCCGCTTTTGCCCAAAATTTCCGCAAATCATCTCGCACTATCGCCGCTTCAATCGATGCGAAGGCCCTACTGATGACTTCATCGATGGTATTCTCGCTTTGGGAAATCGGCTGGGAACCAGCTTCATTCAACTCCCCCCGCATTACGCCCCCAAACACGCGGCATATTTGGTGGAATACCTCAAAAAATGGCCAGAGGAATTGACCTTATCCATTGAGTTTCGTCATCCAGAATGGTTCGAAGAAAGCCCCGAAGCATTGGCCCTATGGCAGCTCATGACCGACCGTGGGATTGGCGCAGTAATCTGCGATACCGCAGGCCGGCGAGACGCGTTGCACATGCGGATCACTTCTCCCCATGTCATCGTTCGGTTCGGTGGATATGAAGGGCATCCCCTAGACGACTTTCGAATCCGGCAATGGGCTCAGTGGGTCGACCAATGGAAAAACAGCGGCCTAAAATCGTTTGATTTTCTGGTACACGAACCGGATAGCGTTCTAACGCCGCAAACGTGCATTCGATTCACTGAACACTTGGAACAAGTAAGTGGGTTGAGTTGCCGATCGCCAAAACTCATGGACCCATCACTCCCGCTTTTTGACGCGCCGCGATAGACAGCTCAAAGCCCGTAATTCCTGGTGATCAAACGCCGTGGCACTTTTTAAATTTCTTCCCAGAACCGCAAGGACACGGTTCGTTTGGAAGCACTTTCTTCTCTACACGGATGGGTTCCGCTTTGCGCGGCGGCGGTGCACCGGCATTGCCGCCGTTACCCGAGGCATTCTGACGTGCTGCAGCCATGGCTTGTTGCTGGATGTTCTGAACGCCCTCCTTTCTAATGTCCATGCGACCAGGGGCCAATGGACGCGCAACAGGAGCCTGTTTAACCGGCTGTTGTCCTGGACCTGTAGGAATTGTGCACTTGAGTAGAAATGATGCGACCTCTGCATTCATACGTTGAACCATTCCCTTAAACAACTCGTACGATTCAAACTTGTAGATCAACAGCGGATCCTTCTGCTCGAAACGAGCCAACTGTACGTTTGAACGGAGGTCATCCATGTCCCTCAAATGCTCTTTCCAATACTGATCGATAATGGCCAAAACAACCGCCTTCTCCAGGCCTTCCAAGACGCTAACGCCTTCCGAAATAACACTTTGATCAATATCCGCTGCAACTTGAATCGTCTTGCGACCATCCGTAAAAGGAACCAATATTTGCTTGAAATCGTTGGCCGGGTCGTCGTTGACACGTTGGATGACCGGATGAGCTCGAGACGCCAGGTCTTTCAGTTTCATCCGATAAACCGTTTCAGCGCTTTGGTACGTTGCATAAGCGATGTCTTCTGCATTTCCAGATGCAAAACCAGGCTCATCAACCGGAGGCTCTATTCCAAAGTCACGAAGCAATGCCAAGCGAAAGCCTTCATATTCTTTCTCAGGTTGAAAGGCGATTACAGAGGCCTCAACCAGCTCAAAGAACATATTCGCGATGTCCGTTCGAATGCGGTCTCCGTGTAATGCGTGGCGGCGACGCTTGTAGATCACCTCCCGCTGTGCATTCATGACGTCATCGTATTCCAACAAACGCTTCCGAACACCAAAGTTGTTTTCTTCGACCTTTTTTTGCGCCCTTTCGATCGATTTGGTGATCATCGAATGCTGGATCACATCTCCATCCTGATGTCCCATTCGGTCCATCATCTTCGAAACCCGATCGGACGAGAACAAACGCATTAAATCGTCTTCCAGCGACACGTAGAATTGTGACGAACCCGGGTCTCCTTGTCGCCCTGCTCTTCCACGCAATTGGCGGTCGACACGTCGGCTGTCATGGCGCTCAGTTCCAATGATGGCCAAACCTCCTGATTGTTTGGTCTCTTCCGTCAGTTTGATGTCCGTTCCACGACCTGCCATGTTGGTAGCGATCGTTACAGTTCCAGGTTTCCCGGCCTCACTGACAATCTCAGCTTCACGCTGGTGCAACTTGGCATTCAGCACCTGGTGCTTGATTTGACGTATGTCCATCATGCGAGAGAGCAATTCGCTGACTTCAACGGTCGTCGTTCCCACCAAAATAGGGCGTCCCGCATCACGCAATACCACAACATCATCGATGATGGCATTGTACTTTTCACGCTTCGTTTTGTACACCAAATCCTCACGATCATCCCGTGAGATTGGACGATTGGTTGGGATGCCCATCACATCCAATTCATAGATATCCCACAACTCTCCGGCTTCCGTTTCAGCCGTTCCTGTCATACCCGACAGTTTGTGGTACATCCTGAAGTAGTTCTGCAGGGTGACGGTCGCATACGTTTGGGTAGCCGCTTCAATCTTCACACTCTCTTTGGCCTCTATCGCCTGGTGGAGTCCATCCGAGAACCGGCGGCCGTCCATGATCCGCCCCGTTTGCTCATCGACAATCTTTACTTTGTTGTCCATCAGGACGTAATCCACGTCCTTTTCAAACAACGCATACGCCTTGAGTAGCTGATTCATGGTGTGCACGCGCGCGCTTTTCACACCATAATCGGACATCAACTTGCTCTTCATCTCGAGCTTGGCTTCTTCGTCACCTGGACCGTTATCAATGGTCACCAATTCCGTTGCCAAATCAGGCATCGTGAAGAATTGGTCGTCATCCATATTGGACGTCAGGTATTCAATACCACGCTCTGTAAGCTCTACCTGGTTTTGCTTTTCGTCAATGACGAAGTACAACTCCTCATCTGCCTTCGGCATCTCTCTTTTGTTGTCTTGGAGATAGATTCCCTCCGTCTTCAACAACTGCTGCTTCATGCCTTCTCCACTCAGAAGCTTGATGAGCGGCTTGGATTTGGGCAGTGCGCGGTAAGCGCGGAATAACGCCAGACCCCCTTCAGATGTGTCATCCTTTGAAGCTCCTTCCTTGCCCAACAAACGCTTCGCATCAGCCAAAAACCCTTGGGCAGCTTTCTGCTGAATTCCGACCAATTGAACCACTTTGGGTTTCAAGGAATCAAATTCCTGCTGGTCCCCTTTGGGAGTCGGGCCACTGATGATCAAAGGTGTTCGCGCCTCATCAATCAATACAGAATCCACCTCATCTACGATGCCATAATGATGCTTGCGTTGAACCAGTTGTTCGGGACGCTGCGCCATGTTGTCTCGGAGATAATCAAATCCGAATTCGTTGTTGGTACCGTATGTGATATCAGCGCGATACGCTTCTCTTCGTTGCTCACTGTTTGGTTGATGCTTATCAATGCAATCAACGCGCATGCCATGAAATTCGAAAATTGGCGCCATCCATTCTGAGTCACGGCGAGCCAAATAATCATTGACGGTGACCAGGTGCACCCCTTTTCCGGAAAGTGCATTGAGGAACATTGGGAGTGTTGCAACCAACGTCTTTCCCTCTCCCGTTTGCATCTCCGCAACCTTACCTCGATGAAGTGCTGCGCCACCTACTAATTGCACATCATAGTGCACCATGTTCCACTCAACCTCCGACCCTGCCGCCATCCACTTGTTGCTCCAAACCGCTCGGTCTCCGGCGATCTGCACTCCTCCGCGTTTTGCGGCAATATCACGGTCCCATTGGGTTGCTTCTACATCCAATTGGTGGTTTTCCGACAAACGCCGCGCTGTCTCCTTAATGACCGCAAAGGCCTCTGGCATGATGACTTCCAACACTTCCTCAATGGAAACATTGATTTGCAACTCAAGAGCATCCAACGATTCATAGACCGCCTCTTTGGCTTCGAGATCGGCCTCCCCCATTTCTGAAGCTTTGTGTCGCAAGGCATCTGCTTCCTCCGTCTGCGACGAAATGTGCGTTGCAATGCGGCTTTTCAACACGGCCGTGCGCGCCCTTAAAGCGTCATCAGACAGTCCCAACAATTCCGATTCCACAGCGTGAACTGCATCGACAACCGGACGGATGTCTTTCATATCTCCTTCGGCCTTATCGCCGATTAATTTCTTCAAAAGCTGTTTCAGCATGATGCAAAAGTACGGACTCAAACTAGTCTGACACCGCAAAATTTGTGATCGACTGCGCTGAAGTCCAATAGGAGTCGCATAATCGGATTTTGCTCCTACAAAATCATGCCATAAAAACAACCTCTTTGGCCCTATCAGTTTTCCCCAACGCATCAAAAAACACTCCTAAATAACTGTATATGTTTTCGTTAGATTCAATTCTCAAGCACCTCTGTTAACAACTCACCTCCATTGTGAATTCTTTTGTTTTGGCGTTAACCACTTACTTAGATTTCTTTGGGGAACTGTTGGACGACTCGGCTTCTCGTAGCTCACATTGTCTCCTTACTAAATCGAATGTGCTGCTTCTAGAATGAGGCAATTTGGTCTTCCTTGGCCTCCAGGGAACTAGATTTTGACCCTCTAAAAACGGCACACAACGACACAGGAGACAGCGTGGCAGCCTTTTCAAAGGTGCTTTTGAGACGCTCTTCCATCATTTTTGTTCACTCGCGTCTTTTGACGCACTCTATCTAAACGCTAACATGAGCGAATCGTCTACTAAATCCGCAGAGCAAACTACCATTGCTGAGGTATTACCTCAAAACACCGTTGTCACGGAACCTATTCTTGAGGACAATCCCAATCGATTTGTGTTGTTTCCAATACAACACAATGACATTTGGGCTTTTTATAAAAAATCGGAGGCCAGCTTTTGGACTGCTGAAGAAATTGATCTTGCAGCTGACCTTGTCGATTGGAATGACAAGCTCAATGATGACGAGCGCTATTTTGTCAAGCACATCCTCGCCTTTTTTGCTGCATCCGACGGCATCGTGAATGAAAATCTCGCTGAGAATTTTCTATCCGAAGTGCAATACACGGAAGCCAAGTTTTTCTACGGCTTTCAAATCATGATGGAGAATATCCATTCTGAAACCTATTCGCTTCTCATTGATACCTACATCAAAGACGACGATGAAAAAGGCCAGCTTTTCAACGCCATTGACACAATGGATTGCGTCAAGAAAAAAGCAGAATGGGCTCTCGACTGGATTGACAACGGGTCATTCGCAGAACGCATTGTCGCTTTCGCTGCTGTTGAAGGCATTTTCTTTAGCGGGAGCTTCTGCTCGATCTTCTGGTTAAAGAAACGTGGCCTTATGCCAGGACTGAGTTTTTCCAATGAGCTCATTTCCCGAGACGAAGGCATGCATTGCGATTTCGCGTGTTTGATCTACAACGAACACATCGTCAATAAGCTTCCTGTCAAAACACTCCGTAAAATTATTATTGATGCGGTAAACATCGAAAAGGAGTTCATCTGTGAGTCGCTCCCTGTGCGTCTCATAGGAATGAATTCAGACTTGATGTCGCAATACATTGAATTCGTTGCTGACCGCTTGTTGGTTGAATTGGGTACTGAAAAGGAATACAATGTGACCAACCCATTCGACTTTATGGAAATGATTTCACTCCAAGGCAAAACCAACTTTTTTGAAAAACGTGTTGGTGAATACCAAAAAGCCGGAGTCCTCAACACGTCAGACGAAGGCTCTAAGTCTTTCAGTTTGGACGCAGATTTCTGATTCCGCCCTCATCTCTCTTTACTCACACCCATCACACGATTTTTCCAGCCCATGTATGTCATAAAAAGAGACGGCCGCAAAGAGCTTGTACAGTTCGACAAGATTACAGCCCGTATCAAAAAGCTGTGCTACGAATTGCACAAAGCAGTTGACCCTGTCCGGGTTGCCATGCGCGTAATTGAGGGCGTTTACGACGGTGTCACCACCACCGAATTGGACAATCTTGCTGCTGAAGTTGCTGCCACGAATGCTGTGACTCACCCCGATTACGCTAGTCTCGCCAGTCGCATTGCGGTATCCAACTTGCACAAGGCTACCAAAAAGTCTTTTGCTGAGACCATGGAGGATCTTCACACCTATTTAGATCCCATCACAGGAGAGGGGGCTTCCCTAGTCGCTACAGATGTCATTGAGATCATCCGTGACAACGCTGAATATCTCGACTCGCAAATCATCTACGATCGTGATTTCAATTACGATTACTTCGGATTCAAGACGCTTGAGCGCAGTTACCTCTTGAAAATCAACAGCGAAATCGTTGAACGACCACAGCACATGCTCATGCGGGTCTCAATTGGCATACACAAAGAAGATCTCGATGCTGCGGTCGCCACATATAACATGATGAGTGAAGGGTGGTTTACCCATGCTACTCCGACGTTATTCAACGCTGGTACACCGAAGCCACAAATGTCCAGCTGCTTTCTTTTGACCATGAAAGAGGATAGCATTAGCGGAATTTATGACACCTTGCAGCAGTGTGCTAAGATTTCTCAAAATGCCGGAGGCATCGGTTTGGCGATACACAATGTTCGCGCTACCGGCTCTTACATAAAAGGTACCAACGGCACGTCCAATGGTATCGTGCCTATGTTACGTGTTTTCAATGACACTGCCCGATATGTCGATCAGGGAGGAGGCAAGCGCAAGGGTTCGTTCGCAATTTACATGGAGCCTTGGCACGCCGATGTCTTCGATTTCTTGGAATTGAAAAAGAACCACGGAAAGGAAGAACAACGCGCACGCGATCTGTTCTATGCCATGTGGATTCCAGATTTGTTCATGAAGCGCGTTGAAGAAAATGGAGATTGGACCTTGATGTGTCCCAACGAATGTCCAGGCTTGGCTGATACACACAGCGCCGAATTCGAAGCGCTTTACACTTCATATGAAGCCTCTGGAAAAGGTCGAAAGACGATCAAAGCACAAGATCTCTGGTTCAAGATTTTGGAATCCCAAATTGAAACAGGAACTCCCTACATGCTCTACAAGGACGCTGCAAATAGCAAGTCCAATCAGCAAAATCTCGGTACGATCAAGTCGTCCAATCTATGCACCGAAATTATCGAGTACACCGCACCTGATGAAGTCGCGGTGTGCAACCTTGCTTCTGTCGCACTTCCTAAGTATGTCAACAACGGCACTTTTGATCACGACAAGCTGTTTGAAGTCACCTACCAGGTCACGAAAAATTTGAACCGAATCATCGATCGGAATTACTATCCTATTCAAGAAGCGCGCAACTCCAATATGCGACACCGTCCAATCGGAATCGGTGTCCAGGGTTTGGCTGATGCGTTCATCTTGATGCGTTTTCCATTCGATTCAGACGAGGCCCGCACATTGAACCGGGAGATTTTTGAGACGATCTATTACGCCGCTTGCACGGCTTCTAAAGATTTAGCCAAAGAAGAAGGCGCGTACGAAACCTTCCAAGGTTCACCTGCATCCGAAGGACGGCTTCAGTTTGATATGTGGGATGTTAAACCAACGGATCGTTGGGAATGGGATGTCCTCAAGGAGGAAATCAAAGAACATGGCCTACGTAATTCGCTTCTCCTCGCTCCAATGCCCACGGCTTCAACAGCACAGATCCTTGGCAACAACGAGTGCTTCGAGCCTTATACATCCAACATTTACACACGACGTGTACTCTCGGGTGAGTATATCATCGTCAACAAGCACCTGTTGCGCGATTTGACCAAGTTGGGATTGTGGGATGATGACATGAAAAACCGGATCATTGCAGCGAACGGTTCGATTCAAAACATCAAGGAAATCCCTGAGAATCTCAAAGCACTTTATCGTACAGCTTGGGAGATCTCACAGCGCGCCATTGTCGACATGTCCGCAGACCGAGGAGCCTTCATTTGCCAATCGCAATCACTCAATGTCTTCATGGAAAACGTCAATACAGCGAAGTTGACCTCCATGCACTTCTATTCCTGGAAAAAAGGATTGAAAACTGGCATGTACTACCTGCGCACTAAAGCAGCTACTGACGCAATTAAGTTTACCGTGGACAAGAAGTACAAAGACGCTCCTGTGGTTGCCCCTGAGGGACCAGAAGCGCCTCAAAAGTCTGTCCTTGAAATGACTGACGAAGAGCAAGCTGCTATGGCCTGCTCTATTGAGAATGGTGAAGATTGTGACATGTGCGGTAGTTGAATGCAATCAACTGCAATTAAAAAGGCCCTTCGTGGGCCTTTTTTGTGTCCAATAAATCGAATATTGACCGAAAAGTGACACATTCCTCTTTCATTTCAACGCACCTTTGCACCATGAAGCCTTCATCACTTCAAGTGCTCTCAATCGACTTCCGCTCAGTTCCTCTGGAATTGATTGGCGCATTGCATTTAGACCCCGCTGTCAAGCAAGCGCAACTAGTCGACTGGAAAGCAGCGCTCGAATTGGAGGGGTTGGTCTATCTCTCTACGTGCAACCGGGTAGAATTTATTTTTTCTGATGCCACCTACTTTTGCACGGGCAGGATGCATCGATTGCTCCAAGCTTTTCATTTGAATGCTCAACAATTGGGTCAAGTGATTTCATCTGTGAAAAGTTACCGTGGAGAAGAGGCCATGACGCATTTACTGCGCGTCGCCTGTGGATTAGAATCCATGGTATTGGGTGAACGCGAAATCATCACGCAACTGCGAGAGGCTTTTGATTGCAGTACAGAGATTCGGATTGCAGGAGACCATTTGAGGATTACCGGACGCCTACTCATCGAAACAGCCAAACGTATTTTCACTGCTACGGCCATCGGGGCAAAACCCGTTTCCGTCAATTCATTGGGTTGGTTGAGTATGGCCGAATGGGGGCTTGAAAAAGAGGCTCTGATTTTAATGATTGGTGCCAGTCAAACCAACCGAAATGTCGCCCGGTTCATGAAGGAGTCTGGGTATCACAATGTGACTATTCTGAATCGTTCCGAATCGCCAGCGCAACAGCTTGCTTCAGAATTCCAATGGAAATGGGCTACGCTCGACGCTTTGCCCCACCATTTGAAGCGTGGTCCTCGGGCGATTGTCATTTGTACGAGCAGTACATCGCCTATTCTCAGTGGCGAAGAGGCGCGCATCATTCCGTCCGGGTCACTCCATGTCCTCGATCTTGGGTTGCCGTCAGATACCGACGCTGTATTCCGGATGCGCCCTGACACACACGTCGTGGACTTGTCCGTTTTGAACACTCAAATCGACGCGAATCTCGCCGTACGAAAATCTGCCATCGCGAGCTGCGAAGAACACATTCAAGAAGCGCTCACCGCGTATCAAAGCCGCTTGCAACAGCGCCAAGTTGAAATAGCGATGCGGGAGTTACCAGCGTCAATTTCAGCCATTCGCGAAACCGCATTGGGAGAGATTTTCGCGCAAGACTTGTCCCGATTGGATGATGAAACACGGGATTTGATTGGACGCATCGTTGGATACATGGAGAAGAAATACGTAGGTGTGCCTATGAAGTTAGCTCGCAAAGCGGTTCTCGATCAACTGCGCCAATCGTAAGCTGATCCTCCAGCCCCTGTCATGGACAATCCGTT
>CESU01007721.1_pt1 | contig 10749 bp, 5 predicted proteins | sample 531141 | NCBI WGS metagenome assembly CESU01 (sample SAMEA2621401, study PRJEB7988) | marine metagenome | isolation source: saline water (ENVO:00002010), including
GTATTAGTTAGAGGTGGAAGGGTAAAAGATTTACCAGGAGTTAGATACCACATTGTACGTGGGGCTTTAGACACCGCAGGTGTTTCAGGTCGTACACAACGTAGATCTAAGTATGGTGCAAAACGCCCTAAGAAATAATTATTTTTAATTAAGAAGACATGAGAAAAAAACAAGCGAAAAAAAGACCGCTGTTGCCAGATCCAAAATTTAACGATCAATTGGTAACACGTTTCGTTAACATGATGATGTGGGATGGCAAAAAGTCAACTGCATTCAAAATTTTTTATGATGCGATTGAAATCGTTGACGAAAAGAAAACAGACGAAGAAAAAACAGCTTTAGAAACTTGGAAAGATGCTTTATCTAATGTGATGCCACACGTAGAAGTACGTAGCCGTCGTGTTGGAGGTGCAACCTTCCAAATTCCAATGCAAATACGACCAGATCGTAAAATATCAACTGCGATGAAGTGGTTGATTAGTTTTTCAAGAAAACGTAATGAAAAATCTATGGCTTTAAAGTTAGCCTCTGAAATCTTAGCAGCTGCTAAAGAAGAAGGTGCTGCTGTCAAAAAACGTACAGACACTCACAAGATGGCTGAAGCGAATAAAGCATTCTCACACTTTAGATTCTAATTAGAAATGGCAAGAGATTTAAGATTTACAAGAAATATTGGTATTGCAGCTCATATTGATGCTGGAAAAACCACAACTACAGAACGTGTCCTTTATTATACAGGGGTTTCACACAAAATTGGAGAAGTACATGATGGTGCTGCAACAATGGACTGGATGGAGCAAGAGCAAGAACGTGGTATAACTATTACGTCTGCAGCTACAACCTGTGAGTGGAAATTCCCAATTGAAAATGGGGAACCAACTCCAGAAACTAAAGGATATCACTTTAATATTATTGACACTCCAGGCCACGTTGATTTTACTGTTGAGGTAAATAGATCACTACGTGTACTTGATGGTTTGGTATTTTTATTTAGTGCTGTTGATGGTGTTGAGCCACAATCTGAAACTAACTGGAGATTAGCAGACAACTATAAAGTGCCTAGAATAGGTTTCGTAAACAAAATGGACCGTCAAGGTTCTGATTTTTTAGGGGTTTGTCAACAAGTAAAAGACATGTTAAAATCTAATGCAGTGCCTATTGTTTTAAACATTGGTGACGAAGAAGATTTTAAAGGTGTTGTAGATTTAGTTAAAAACCGTGCTATTGTTTGGCATGACGAAACTCAAGGAGCAACATTTGATGTTATTGAGATTCCAGATAGTTTAAAAGAAGAAGCTCGAAAGTACCGTGCGCTCCTAATTGAAGAAGTAGCAAGTTATGACGAGGATCTTTTAGAGAAATTCATGGAAGATGAAGATTCTATTACAGAAGAAGAAGTGCACAAAGCATTGAGAGCTGCTGTTATGGATATGGCCATCATTCCTATGATTTGTGGATCTGCATTCAAAAATAAAGGGGTTCAGTTTCTTTTAGATGCTGTATGTCGTTATTTACCTGCACCAACTGATAAAGAAGGTATTACAGGAATGAATCCAGATACTGAATTAGAAGAAATTCGCAAGCCAGATGTAAAAGAGCCGTTTGCGGCCCTTGCATTTAAAATTGCAACCGATCCTTTTGTAGGACGTTTAGCATTTTTCCGTGCCTATTCAGGTCGTTTAGATGCAGGTTCGTATGTGTTAAATAACCGTTCAGGTAAAAAAGAACGTATTTCACGTATCTATCAAATGCATGCTAATAAGCAAAATGCAATTGACTATATAGAAGCTGGAGACATTGGAGCTGCTGTTGGATTTAAATCTATCAAAACAGGAGATACATTATCAGCTGAAAAGCATCCTATTGTTTTAGAGTCTATGGACTTCCCTGATCCCGTAATTGGTATCGCAGTGGAACCTAAGACTAAAGCGGATGTTGATAAATTAGGTATTGGACTTGGAAAACTAGCTGAGGAAGATCCAACATTTACGGTGCGTTCTGACGAAGCTTCAGGACAAACGATTATTTCAGGAATGGGTGAACTTCACTTAGATGTAATTGTAGATCGTTTACGTCGTGAATTTAAAGTTGAAGTAAATCAAGGTCAACCACAAGTTGAATATAAAGAAGCAATTACTCAAACGGCTAATCACAGAGAAGTTTATAAAAAACAATCTGGTGGTCGTGGAAAATTTGCAGATATTGTATTTACAATTGAGCCTGCAGACGAAGGTGTTGTAGGACTTCAGTTTATTTCATCCATTAAAGGTGGAAATGTACCTAAAGAATTTATTCCTTCTATCGAAAAAGGTTTCAAAATGGCAATGGTCAATGGGCCGCTTGCTGGTTATGAAGTGGATGCTGTAAAAGTCACTTTAAAAGATGGGTCTTACCACGATGTGGATTCAGATCAGCTTTCTTTTGAATTAGCCGCGAAGCTAGGATTTAAAAATTCAGCCAAAGCAGCTAAAGCAGTCATCATGGAGCCAATCATGAAATTAGAAGTTATTACTCCTGAAGAAAACATGGGAGATATTGTAGGAGACCTTAACCGTCGTCGTGGTCAAGTAAGTGACATGGGCGATAGAGCAGGAGCAAAAACTGTAAAAGCTACAGTGCCTCTTTCAGAAATGTTTGGTTATGTTACAACCTTAAGAACGCTATCATCTGGTCGTGCAACTTCCACTATGGAATTTTCGCACTATGCTGAAACGCCTTCAAACATTTCAGAAGAAGTTATTAAAGAAGCTAAAGGAATCCAATCTTAAAAGTTAAGAACATGAGTCAAAAAATCAGAATAAAATTAAAGTCTTACGATCATAACTTAGTAGATAAGTCTGCTGATAAGATTGTAAAAACCGTAAAAAGTACAGGTGCTATTGTAACGGGTCCAATTCCGTTACCAACACACAAAAAACTTTTCACTGTATTGCGTTCTCCACACGTTAATAAAAAATCGAGAGAACAATTTCAATTAAGCTCTTATAAAAGACTGCTTGATATTTATAGTTCTTCATCTAAAACAATTGATGCTTTGATGAAGCTTGAATTACCAAGTGGTGTTGAAGTAGAAATTAAGGTGTAATTATGACAGCTGTCGTTATTGTAACGAACGCTGACATTATAGAATAAAAAAAACAGTGCCAAATAGTGATATTTGGCACTGTTTTTGTGTTTAATTAGATTGACTAACTACAGTTCTCCCCAGAACTAAAAACCCTACTTATGAAACGCGTTGCCTTATGTGTAATTTTGTTGTTTTTACTTACAAGTATAACTCCTTTTAAAAACAATTTTAATTCCACTCTTTCCTCCGAATTATCGAATTATCAAACTACAGCACCACCACACTCCAAAATAGTGATTGGTTACTTTGCTCAATGGGCAATTTACTCACGTGATTACAATGTTTTAGATGTTGAAGCTGATAAACTTACTCATTTATTGTATGCCTTTTATAATCCAGTATATGATAGTGCAAACGATTCAGGCTCTATACAAACTTTAGATGCTTGGGCGGATACCGGACATAATGAAAGTGGACTGCTTACAACTGCTGCTGTCAAAGGAAACATTGGAGAGTTGAAAATTTTAAAGGACCGGAATCCACACTTAAAAATAATGATATCTGTTGGAGGTTGGACCAAGTCACAGGATTTTCCAGCGATAGCTTCCAGTCAAAATGCAAGACAAACGTTTGCACAAAGTTTGGTTAATTTCATGACCTTGTATCCTTGGATTGATGGTTTTGATCTTGATTGGGAATTTCCAGTCACTGGTGGTACAGGTGGGCAAGAAAAAGTTAGAGGTTTGGTAATTCCAGTACAACCACACACAACCAATGATCATAAAAATCTTGTTTTTCTTTTGAAGCAAATGAGAGAAACTTTTGATTCGAATGGAATGCAGTCTAAAGAGATATCTATTGCAATGGGTAATAATGTAGTGCAAACTGCTAGCCAATTTATAGGTCCTAATAATGAAGCTGCAAATAACATGACTGAAAACGTTATGGATTTTTGTGAGTTTGTTACTTTTTTTGGATATGATTTTGGTGGGAATTGGTATGACAAAACATGTTATAATGCACCACTGTTTGGAGGCGATAATGTAAACGACCCACTCCACAATCCTTCAGGGAGAAATCAAGTGTTAAGTGAATTAGTGGATGTTTACCTTACTGATATAGGAATCCCCGCTGATAAATTAATTATGGGTATTCCGTTTTATGGAAAACTTTTTGAAGGAGTTGCATCAACAGGTGTAGATGCAAATAATCCTGGGTTATATGAAAGTGCCCCTAGAATAGTGAATCCTGCGTGTAGTTTACCAGAGTCCCCTGTTGGCACTTGGGATGACCTTTCGTATACTTGTGAAACTTCAGGAGCTATAGAGTTTTGTGATTTATCTCAAGGAGTAGCCACGAATCCACATCATTTTCTAAATCCTTCAAACCCACTGGTAGTCTCCACAGCAGCCGCATCCGCAGGTTGGGTAAGGCATTGGGATGCTATTGCAAAAGTTCCTTACCTATATAATTCCACTCAAAATAAATTTATTAGTTATGACGATAGTGAGTCTATTGATTTAAAAGTAAAGTACGCACTGTCAAAAAATTTAGCCGGTGTAATGATTTGGGAACTTTCTCAAGACGCTAGAAGTTCTACAAATGGGCTTTTAGACGCCTTACACTCATCATTTGTTAATTCAGAGTTTAGTATTACGTTGAATTTTAATACTCCTTCTGCAACTGCTATTCAAGGTGTTTCTGTTGAAATATTAGATGCTAGTGGTTCGTTGTTAGAAACTCAAAATTCAGATGCTAATGGTCAAGTGGTTTTTAATAACAAAACAGGCTTTTTAGCTTACTCTATAAATTATACTTTCAGTAATTATTCTTTTTTACCTAGTAGTGTTTCTTACTCTGCTGCAGAGTTTGATTCAAACAAGGTAATTTCTGTTATTGGTTCAGATCAAACATCTCAATTACAAGGAAGTGTTAAAGAAAATGGGCAGTTATTGACCAATACGGATGTTGTTTTAAGTGAAGCTAATAGTAATGAGTTAGAACGCTTCACTTCAGCAGATGGAAATTTTGACTTTAGTTCTGTCATTAATAGCCTTAATTATGTTTTAACAGCAGATAAAGAATTTTATACTTTCACCTCTTTTACATATACTAATTTTAATTCTGATCAAATAAATCAAGAAATAGTAGGTACCCGAAATTCCCATACAATTTCAGGGGTTGTCACCTCTACAAGCGTAGGGTTGCAAGGAGTTAATTTGCAACTTACAGGAAACAATCAAACCTATAATACAACTACAGATTCTAGTGGGAATTATGTTTTTAATAATGTTCCAGCAGGATATGATTATGTAGTGACTCCTAGCTTAAATAGTACGGAATTTAAGCCTTTAAACATTAGTTTTAGTAAGTTAAACGCTAATGGCATTGCCAATTTTGAAGAAAATTTAGGACTTATATTTGGTACAGTTAAAAATGGGCAGACCCCTGTAGCTGGTGCCAAAGTTTTCTTAGAATTGCCGTGGACAGATACCACTCATGGCTATAAGTCCATTCTTAAAACTACAAACACCAATGGAGAGTATTACTATACGGAAACAGAATTAGACGGTTATAATACGATTTTGAATTTAAAGTTAAATGATTATCAGAACAATAACACCATCTATTACCCTACAGGTTTAACAAATATAGCCATTACTACTATGGCTCAAGAATATAATTTTAATGCCCAACTTGTAGAACCCGAAATTACTATAAATACCCCCAACCAAGCTACCTTTTCAAATGCTTATGGAACGGATGTAAGTTTAGAAGCTCTGGTGGAATTAAGTTTTAATGATGGATCAACAGTGCTTAACAATGTTACTTTTCAAATAGATAATACTACTATTACAAATACAAATAATCAAAATATATATTCGGCTAACTGGTCTCCACAAGATTCAGACTACAATGCTTCACACACTTTTACGGTAAATGCTCAAAGTTCTAATAACAAAACTGCTACAGAAACCTTTCAGTTTACTTTGAACTGCACGGGAACTAATTGCCCCAATTTATTGCCCACCATTACATGGGACGCTCCAGTAAATACAAATATAAATCAAAACTCAGGCTTTCAGTCTATTCCAATACAGGTTACAGTGACAGATTCGGACGGAACAGTAGCTTCCGTATCAATTGCAATTAATGGCACAACAACAAATATGACTTCGGGTGTCAATGATACATTTACGTATAGTTTTACACCCACCAATCACCAAGCATATCCACTTACCATTACTGCAACAGACAATGATGGGGGAGCAAAGAGTTATGTCGAGACCCTTAATGTCATAGATTCTCAATTTGTGCCACTTCCAAGTGGACCTATTATTTTGGGTTATGCACATTCTTGGGAAAATACATCAGCCCCTTTTCTATATTTTGCTGATATGCTAACTTCAAAGTATAATGTTGTGATGTATTCATTTATAGAAACAGCGAATCAAAATGGGTACACCCCACAACTTACAATTAACACACCTAAATATCTTACGAATGGTGTTTATGACAGTCAACTCCTCAAAGATGATATTAATAGCTTGAGAAGTCAAGGAATCCCTGTGATTGTATCCATTGGAGGGCAAAATGGTCATGTGGAATTAAGTACCATTGCTCAAAAAGATGAATTTGTTCAAGGGCTGAAAGATATTGTTGATGAATATAAGTTTGATGGTATTGATTTAGATTTTGAAGGAGGATCCATGGATTTTGGAGCTGGTGCTTTAACTGATTTTTCATATACAGCGATTTCTGCGTATCCAAAGCTCAAAAATGTAGTAGATGCTTTCAAAGAATTAAAAACACATTATGGATCTGATTTTATTTTAACATGCGCTCCAGAGACATTTTACGTGCAGGTTGGGAATTCAACATATAGCACTACGGCTGGATCTTTTTTACCAGTGATTCATAACTTGCGGTCTGAGTTAGATTTAATCATGGTACAACTTTATAATACGGGATCCGTTACTGCATTAGATTCGCAAGCCTATTCTCAAGCTACACCAGACTTTTTAACGTCTATGTCAGATATGTTAATTACAGGGTTTGATGTGGCTTCAACAGGATTTAATTTCCCGGGACTCCCAGCCTCAAAAATCATGGTTGGTATTCCGTCGTGTACATCAGCCGCCCCAGCAGGGGGGTATATACAGCCTTCCGAAACCATCAAAGCCTTAGATTACTTGAGATTTGGAACTAGCTTTTCAGGAAGGAATTATACATTACAAAATGGACCACACCCTAATTTAAGAGGGGTAATGACATGGTCTGTGAATTGGGATGCTGCAGCAAATTGTGCATCAGCTTATGAATTCGCTACTAGCTATTATAACTATTTTAATTCAAATTTGAGTGTTGATGAAAAAACCAAGAGTGAATTAATTCAAATTTTTCCAAACCCCTTTGATAGTGGAATCACTATTAATTCCCCTCACTTGATTACACAGATTAAAATTTTTGACATCAATGGCAAAGAGTTGTATCGTCAATTAAAACCAGAAACATCAAAGGTCAACTTAACCTCATTACAGAGTGGTCTTTATATTCTGGAGCTGAAAACAGAATCTAGTATATTTTATAAAAAAATCCTGAAAAAATAAACCTAACCTTAACCCTTCCCAAAATGAAATCATTTTTTATTTCTTCGATATTTCTATTAATGAGTTGTTTTACATTTGCTCAATTAGGCAGTAGTTGTGGCTTTCCAGACTGGGATAGTTCAAGAGGATACCAAGCGAATACCTATATAGAATACAGTGGATCTGTTTATCACAATACCGTTTGGTCTCAAGGTGAGCAACCTGGCGCCACAGGAAGTACCAATTGGATATTATTAGGAATTTGTAATGAGCAGTTATTAATAGACAATCCAACACTAGCATACACTCAGTGTGGAAGCGTAGGGCAGTGGAACAGTACGCAAAATAATTATGACACGAATGATTTAGTTGCCTATAATCATGGTGTTTATGAAGCTAAATATTGGGTGGTTGGCACCGAAAAGCCAGATGAATCTGATGCATATAATTTTTTAGGTATCTGTGTGATTCCAATAGATATATCTCCTGCTTACTCAGACGGAGAAGTTCTCATTCAAGCTTCCTTGACATCAGTACCTTTAAGTGCTAGCTTAGTAACCCATGGGTTTAGTGTTGTTGAGAGTCAGATATCTATAAAAAAGCAAACAGATGCCAATTTTGTAGATTACGTTATTACTCCAGTCAATAACGTTATAACGCACAACTGGACGCCAGCTTCTTACGGAGATTATGATATAAAATATTATTGCAAAAATTCTGTAGGAGTCACAACCTTAGAAACACGTACTGTTAAAATTGCAATTTCAATACCCCCACAGTTGAGTCTTACAAGTCCGAGTGTTTCAACAGCCTTTTATCAGCTAAATTTTTCTAGTCTTCCAGTTTTGTTTGAAGTAAATTCTACTCAAGAAGCAATTCAATCTATTGTATTTAAAGATTTAACCTCAAACACATCCAACTCAGTCAATGTGTCGTCATCAATGACTTCATATTCTTATAATTGGACTCCAACAATCTATGAAGAAAATAAATTAGAAATTGTAGCAACAGATGTTTTATGGACTTCCCAGAGTTTAAAATTCTCATATTTTATTATAGATCCATCAAAAGAGTCGTTTTTATTTGACAATTTGCCCTATCAGCTTAAAAGTCTTGAACGAGTCACCAAAGTTTTTAGCTTTGATAAAACAATTACTAGTGTCAAATCACGTGACTTAACCTTGACACAATTCTCTTTTACAACTACTAAATTAACTGTCAACTTCAATAATCCTGGGCGAACTGGTCTGGAGATCATAACTTCCGATGGCGACAAGTACTATGTAGGGCTCCGAATTGACCATGTAGACGGTTCTGTACCCCGATATCCAACACATATTTCAATAGGATCTGTTTCTGAAGACATTCCCGATGATGTAAATTTTTTTAATGAAGGTATTAATAATACCAACTTATTGCTTAACAATCGAATGGATGTTCGATATACCTATATAAATGGAGGCCCGTTAATTGGCTGGAATACTTGGCAACCAGATAGAGTTATTAAGTTTGCAAGAAATAGTTTAAAGATGGGGCTGATGCCTGTTTTTATATTTTATAACATTCCAGACGGAGGAGAGTCTTACACTACAAACCTACAGCATATACAGTCTCCTACCTATATGACAGCCTATTTTGATAACTTAGAGCTGTTTTTAAATCAGGTAAGAGATGTTGTTGGTAATGAGTTTTTTGGAGTCATCTTTGAACCTGATTTTTTAGGGTATATGCAGCAAAATTCAGAACCTGAAACCTTGGCAACCGCTGTCAGTGCAACAACGATTGCAACAAACGCTGGAACACTTAAATCCCTAGTAGAGCGTATCAATTTTGAAATTAATAAAAAAAGAGTTGATGATAACTTGAATTTAGAATTTGGATGGCAATTGAATTTATGGGCAAAGCCCAATGTTGCGGGAATCCGCGGAATTATTAGAGAAACTGATAATGTAAGTGGTCCTGGAAGTGGAGATTTTCAAACACAGTTGCAAAAAATAAAACAAACATCAATTGATATTTTTCAGTACGGAAAAACAATGGGTATCATGAGCCATGGTGCTGATTTCATTTCGATAGATAAATATGGGCTCGATGCTTTGGGCTATAGCAATGCAAGCGATCCAGCCGATCCATCTTCATATACTTGGTTTTGGAATAATGACCACTGGCTGAATTATTTCACATTTGTGAAGTCTTTATATGAAGAATCAGGAGTTCATGTTATTTTATGGCAAATCACAGTCGGACATATTAATAATTCTACGTCTATTAACGAATATACAGGTACTAATTTTGTGCCACTAGTAAATACTTCAAAACATTATGAAGATTCAGCTTCTCCTTTTTTCTTTGGAGATGAAGTTGATTTTTCAAATGATCAAGCAAGGTTTGATTATTTTTCACAAAACAAACATCAGGATTCAAAACTGATTTCTAATCCGAATAACAAACACGTTACTTTTGGGAATCATTTTTCAGAACTCAATGCTACTGGAGTAAAACTTGTACTTATGGGTGCCGGAGTAGGTGATAGTACTGATGGAATTGGAGATGCTACTTACCCAGGAGCGACGCTGACTGACGATCATTTTTGGATACAAAAAGTACAAGACTATTATATTAACCATCTAATAACAAGTACGCTTGGATTTGAGTCTTCTACTATTTCAGACCTATCGTCAGACTTTACTGTTTTGATAGAGAATCAACAACTCGTAATAAAAAACATTTCAGACTCTGTTAAAAACACAGATGTCTATCTTTTCGATTTTACAGGAAAACTTCTTATGGATATGCCAAATCAACAGATAGGAATTCGTGAAACCATTCGCTTGAGTCAAACGCTATTATCAAACACCTTTTATGTCTGTATTCTAAAAACAGAAGGAAGTGTGGGTGCACTTAAAATAATATCTAAATAATTTAGGTGAATAGATTAAATTTATCTAAATTTGCAGCTCGAAAAACATAGGTTAAACCTTTGTTGATTGATATAGTCGCTGAAAACCAACGATTTACATGTCCCAAGCTTAGTGCGAGGGAAAAACGGAAAAAATACAATTCAGGGTTGAAACGTATTTTGACCCTTTGTTT
>CESU01014700.1_pt1 | contig 10749 bp, 10 predicted proteins | sample 531141 | NCBI WGS metagenome assembly CESU01 (sample SAMEA2621401, study PRJEB7988) | marine metagenome | isolation source: saline water (ENVO:00002010), including
CTGCTTTTTTTGGAGCTGCTTTTTTAGCTGGAGCCTTTTTTACCGCTGCTTTTTTAGCTGGAGCCTTTGGAGCTGCTGCGTCTTTAGTAGCTGCTGCCTTTTTAGCTGGAGCCTTAGTAGTTGCTTTAGGAGCCGCTTCTTTAACTTCTGCTTTAGGAGCTGCTTTTTTAGCTGCTGCTTTTTCAACTATTTTTTCGATAAGAATTTTGGTAAAAGCTTGGCGGTGGCCATTTTTCACTTTATATCCCTTTCTTCTTTTCTTTTTGAAGACAATTACCTTGTCTCCTTTTACGTGGTCAAGCACTTTTGCAGTTACTTTTGCACCACTGATAACTGGGGCGCCAACATTAAATTTCCCGTCGTTTTCGATAAATAAAACCTTATCAAATTCAACTTTGGAACCTTCTTCGTTATCTAGACGATGAACAAAGATTTGTTGATCTTTTTCAATTTTGAATTGTTGCCCTGCTATTTCTACAATTGCGTACATCAAATATTATTTTTATTAACCACTAGTTTTTAGTGGGCTGCAAATGTAAGAATTTATCATTTATTAACAAATTTTATGTTGTAAATATTCTTTTCTTATTTTAACGATTATATTCATTTCTTATTTACTAGATAAATTCCTGTGAAAATAATTGCAACTCCTATTAAGTGAGAATTTAAAATACTTTCTCCGTCAAAAATGCCCCAAGCTATTGCTACTATGGGAATTAGATAGGTTACGGATGAAGAGAAAATAGCATTTGTCCTTTTTACTAATTGATTGAAAATAATTAAAGCAATAGCTGTTCCGAAAATTGCAAGAATGCTGATGTAAATAAGAGCTGTCCAAGCTTTTGGAGCAATAGATAACGTTTCGAAAAAGTCGGTAAAACACAATACTATTAAACAAGGTGGGCCTACCAACATAAAGGCTAATCCTGAAATATCAATAGATTTCATTTCTTGCAAATAGTTTTTTATGGTATTGAGACTAATTGCATAACATAAGGTAGCTATAATAATTAGCCATGCATAATTACTGTTTTCAAAATTCACTCCGTTTCCAGCTATGAGCCAAACTGCTCCTAATAATCCTATACAAATTCCTATTAGATTGACGATTTTCCATTTTGTCTTAAATACGAATATGGCAATAACAAATGTAAACAAAGGAACAAGTGCGTTTAGAATGCCAATATATGAGCTATCTAAAACTGTTTGTGCTTTAGTAAATAAAAAAGCCGGAATTCCATTTCCAAATATAGCAACAACCAATAAAGGTACCCATAGCTTTTTAGGCGTAGAGATTATTTTTCTCCAAACAAATGGAATCATAACTAAGCAGGCAATAACAAGTCTTAAAATGGCGACTTCCACATAAGTGAATACTTCAACTCCTCTTTTCATTAAAATAAATGAACTTCCCCAAATTAGAGCTAAAAGTACCATTAGCCCATAATTGATTATTTTTTCAGAATTATTATTCATTTATAATATTTTAAGCAAAGATATGTTACTATTTTTGTAACCAATATAAAAAACCAAAATGAAAAATTATTTTTTCTTAATTATCTTGTCCTTAGGCTTGTTTGCTTGTCAAAATAAAACCCAAGAGAAAACAGAGCAGACTACTATTGTAGAAGCTGATGCAACTGCAACTATTTCTATAGATGGAATGGTATGCCAGCACGGATGTGCAAATTATCTTTCCGAGCAAATTTCTGCTATGGAAGGAGTAAAAGATTGTCAAGTAAGTTTCGAAAATTCTTTAGCTACTATTAGTTATGATAATAGCTTAATAAGTGAAGTTTCGATGATAGATTTAATTAATTCTAGCAAAGACAGTATTTACACTGTTACTAATGTTGAAGTAAAATTGATTAAAAACGTTAAAAAAGAAAAAATCCAAACCCACTAAATTGTATGCAGACCTATTCCAGATTATTCGTTCGTTTTAATTGGTGGGCATTAGTATTCATATACCTTGTTATATGTGCTGGCACATTTGTTAGAACTACTGGTAGTGGAATGGGATGCCCTGATTGGCCAAAATGTTTTGGTCAGTGGATTCCTCCAACGGAAGAAAGTCAGGTGCCCGATAACTATGAGGATGTATTCTCTCAAAAAAGAAAACAGAAAATAGATAAATTTGCTTTTTATATTTCTGTTTTAGGGCTTGACAAAACAGCTGAAAAATTAGTTAATGATCGGGAATTGTCTAAAGAAGAGCCATTCAATGTGGTTAAAACATGGACAGAATACATTAATAGATTGTTTGGTTTTGCTGCAGGAAATTCGTTGTTAATTTTATTTCTTTGGATTTTCTTCTTTCATAGGAAAAATAAAACACTTCTTATTTTAAGCCTTTCTAACCTAATTTTTATCGCTTTTCAGGCTTGGTTTGGCTCTATTGTAGTTTCTTCTAATTTAGTGCCGTGGACCATTACTGTTCATCTATTTTTTGCATTGTTAATAGTAGCAATACACATTAAGCAAATTAATTTAATAAGTCCTTCTCAGTCAATCAAGATTCCTTTTGAAAAATGGATGTACATTATTTTATGGGCTTGTTTTTTAATTACAGCTTATCAAATGTTTTTAGGTACTCAAGTTAGAGAATCGATTGATCATTTAAGCAGACAAGGAATAGGTAGAGAGGAGTGGAGTAGCTATTTAGGATTGTCATTTTTTATTCATCGAAGTTTTTCTTGGTTAGTTTTATTACTATTAACCATTCTTTTTTATGCAAACGAAAAAAGAGCCAAATACAAATCTATTAGATGGCTATATTTTGTTTTAATTATAGAACTAGCTTCTGGAGTTTTCTTGGCCCATATTGATTTAGTAGGCTATGTGCAGAATGCTCACTTAGTCTTTTCTACTATTATCTTCGGAATAATGACCATGTTGGTTATTCGAAGTAAATCTTTAAAATCCATTTCTTAATGGCATATAAAAAAGCGATTTCGTTAGAAATCGCTTTTTTATATGTTTTAATCCAATGTTACATCATGCCTGGCATTCCACCACCCATTGGAGGCATAGCAGGATTGTCTTCAGGAATATCAGCAAGAACACATTCTGTTGTTAAGAACATACCAGCTACAGATGCTGCATTTTCTAATGCAACTCTTGTTACTTTGGTAGGGTCAATGATTCCGGCTTCAAACATGTTTTCGTAAATTTCTTTTTTAGCGTTGTAGCCAAAATCGTTTTTACCTTCTTTCACTTTAGCAACCACAACTGATCCTTCATTACCAGCATTTGCAACAATCTGACGAAGAGGTTCTTCTATCGCTCTAGTGATTATTTGAATTCCTGTATTTTCATCTTCATTTTCTCCCTCTAGTTTAGAAACAACAATAGATGCTCTCACTAAAGCAACTCCACCACCAGGAATAATTCCTTCTTCTACAGCAGCTCTAGTTGCATGAAGTGCATCATCGACTCTATCTTTCTTTTCTTTCATCTCAATTTCTGAGGCTGCTCCAACATAAAGAACTGCAACACCTCCAGCTAATTTAGCTAAACGTTCTTGTAGTTTCTCTCTATCATAATCAGAAGTTGTAGTCTCGATTTGAGCTTTTATTTGGTGTACTCTAGCTGCAATATTGTCTTTGTTGCCAGCGCCATTAACAATAGTAGTATTGTCTTTGTCGATAGTAATTTTTTCTGCAGTTCCTAGCATTTCAAGAGTAGTGTTTTCTAATTTGAAGCCCCTATCTTCAGAAATTAAAGTAGCTCCAGTAAGAGTTGCTATATCCTCTAACATTGCTTTTCTTCTGTCTCCAAAACCTGGTGCCTTTACAGCTGCAATTTTTAGAGCACCTCTCATTTTATTTACTACTAAAGTAGCCAATGCTTCTCCATCCACATCTTCAGCAATAATCAATAATGGTTTTCCTGATTGAGCAGCTGGTTCTAGGATTGGTAAAAGATCTTTCATATTCGAAATTTTCTTGTCGAATAATAAAATTAAAGGAGTCTCTAAGTCAACTAACATTTTATCTGCATTAGTAACGAAATAAGGAGATAAATATCCTCTGTCGAATTGCATTCCTTCTACTACTTCAACATAGGTATCTGTTCCTTTAGCTTCTTCAACAGTAATAACTCCTTCTTTTTTCACCTTGTCCATTGCTTGGGCAATTAAAGAACCGATAGTATTATCGTTATTAGCAGAAATAGCTCCTACTTGCTGAATTTTCTCTATACTATCTCCAACTTCTTGCGATTGCGATTGTAGTTCTTGAACTACAACTTTAACTGCTTTGTCGATACCTCTTTTTAAATCCATTGGGTTTGCACCTGCAGCAACGTTTTTCAATCCGTTAGTTATTATAGCTTGAGCAAGAACGGTTGCTGTAGTAGTCCCATCGCCTGCGATATCTGCTGTTTTAGATGCTACTTCTTTCACCATTTGAGCACCCATATTTTCAATGGTATCTTTCAATTCGATTTCTTTTGCAACTGTAACACCATCCTTTGTTATGGTTGGTCCTCCAAATTTTTTGTCAATTACAACATTTCTTCCTTGAGGGCCGAGTGTTACTTTTACAGCATTTGCTAGAGCATCTACACCTCTTTTTAGTGCGTCTCTAGCTTCAATGTCAAATTTAATTTCTTTAGCCATTTTTCTATTTTTTATATTATTGCAAGGATATCAGATTCACGCATAATCATGTAATCTTTACCTTCTAATTTAAGTTCTGTTCCTGAGTATTTACCGTATAAAACAGTATCTCCAACCTTAACCGTTAATGGCTCATCTACTTTCCCATTTCCAACTGCTACAATAGTACCTTTTTGAGGTTTTTCTTGAGCTGTGTCTGGTATAATGATTCCCGATGCAGTTTTAGTTTCTGCTTGTGCTGGTTCTACAAGAACTCTGTCGCTAAGTGGTTTTATATTCATTTTATATACTTTGTATTGATTAATAAAAAAGCTTTATGCACAAACTGTGCCATAAAGCTTTTTTCTATTATGAGATGACTTTTTTTCAGACTCACCATTTAAAATGTTAAGATGATTGGTAAAAATTGTTAGTTATTCTTCTAATGTTTCTATTTGTGGAAGATCAGGAATTGCTTGAGTAGGGATAGTTGCATTTTCTATTTGTTCTTTAGCAATTGATTGGTCACCATTGGTATTGTCACCTCTAAAACTAATTACGTTTGAAAATAAGGATAAAACCAATAGAGCAATAGCAAGATACCATGTAGCTTTTTCTAAAAAGTCAGCTGTTTTTTTAACTCCCATAACTTGGTTCCCGCCACCAAAAGCAGCTGATAAGCCCCCTCCTTTAGGGTTTTGTACTAAGACAACTAGCACTAATAAAATACAAGTTATTACAATTAAGATAGGAAATAGATACTCCATAATTATTTCGTTTTATGCGCAAGCTTATTAATTAATTCAATTTGGGTTGCAAATAAAGAACTTTTTTGGGGATATTTCAAGCTTAGTTTTAAATAAGCTTCTTTGGCTTTTCTATATAGTCCTTGTTCTACGTATACTTTTGCAAGAGTTTCGGTAATAAAAGAAGGATTTTCAACTACACTTTTCTTAGCATTTTCTGATGGAGAGTAGAATGCTTCCTTGTCCATCTTTATTCTTGGATTTTTCTTAATAAATTGATTAATTAAATCAATCTGACCATCTATTTTGCCTTTTGCTCTATTTGGCTTTATAGTTTTAGTCTTAGAAAGTTGTAACCATTGGTTAAAAGTATGCCTTTCGTTTTCAGGGAAATTGATAGGTTCTCCTATTTGTAGTTTTTGCTCAACAGTCTCTTTGTTAACCTTTTTTACAGGTTTTTGTACTACAACATCTTTTCTTTTTTGTTGGCTAATTAAATGAAATAATCTTGTTCTGTCTCCGCAATTACTTGCAGCGATTTTAAGTTGATTATTAAAAAATATACTATTGCTATCCCTAAGAGATTTGACATATAACAATTGAGTTGTCTGACAAAAAGGATATAAGTCTACTAATTTTTTTAGCTCATCGATAGTCGATTGATCCATTTTCTCTGGATAAGAAACCCACTGATTATATTTTTCTTTTGAAATTACCAATTTGTTAATGCTTTATTGAAAATATCCTCTACTAGTTCTTGGGCTATTTCTTCAAATAATTGTTGTTCTACTGACGATAATTCTTGAGTACTTGAATAGTCTCTGAATCTTGAGAAATTAGCGTGGTAGTTAAATTCGTCGTCTTTTGTATTGGTGTATTTTACTTTTACAGTAATCGTCAGTCTGTTTTGAGCAGCTGTTTCATCTGCTTGTATCGCAATTGGTTTTAGACTGTAGGAGGTAACTTCACCTTCAAATTGTAAATCGCCATTAATGGAGAAAATAGATAAACTAGTTTCGTCGTTAAATTTATCTTTAAGAGTTTCGCTTAATAAGTTGCTCAAAACTGGCGGGGATGAAGGCGCTAAAACACTAAAGTTTGAAACACTTACAGAGTTTATTTCGCTTGAAATAGAAGCTCCTGTAAAAGAATATATTCCACACGATTGAAGAACAATAAATAATAAGAAAAAGTAGGATGTTATTTTCATAATTTATACTCTTTTATTTTACGGTATAAGGTTCTTTCTGAAATTCCTAATTCATCAGCAGCATCCTTTCTTCTTCCTTGGTGTCTTAGCAACGATTCTTTGATCATTTTTATTTCGTGATCTTGCAAGGTGAAAATTGTTTCATTTTCTTGTTTTAATTCTAGCTGTTCGTTTTGATATGTGATAGATTTCTGTACAATACTAGTTTTATTAATTTCTTCGTCCATTATATTGCTATCTTTTTGAACTATAGGACTATTACCGTTTATCAGATTGTTAGTGACTTTTTTTAATTGATTTAGATCATTCTTCATGTCAAAAAGCACTTTATACAAGATTTCTCTTTCTGAAAAATCTCCATCTTTATCTTCATGTTTAAAAAGAATAGGTGAGTTATTTTGCTTCGGTATGTACTTGGATATTGTCTGTGAAGAAATCGATCTATCTTTTTCAATAGCTGATATTTGCTCAGCAAGATTCTTTAGCTGACGAATGTTTCCTGGCCAGCTGTAGCTCTCTAAGAGTTTAACAGCATTCTCTTCAAGTCTAATAGATGGAAGGTGGTATCTATCCCCAAAGTCAGCACAAAATTTACGAAATAACAAATGGATATCTTCTTTTCTCTCTCTTAATGAAGGAATTTTTATACTAACTGTATTAAGTCGATAATATAAGTCTTCTCTAAATTTGCCTTTTGCAATCGCTTTTTCCATGTCTACATTGGTTGCAGCTACTACTCTAACATTCACTTTTTTAATTTCACTTGAACCTACCTTCATAAATTCTCCAGTTTCTAATACTCTAAGTAATCGAACTTGGGTACTTAATGGTAATTCACCAACTTCATCTAAAAAGATAGTTCCATTGTCGGCATATTCAAAATATCCTTTTCTTTGTTCGCTCGCACCTGTAAAAGCGCCTTTTTCGTGTCCGAATAATTCGGAATCAATAGTTCCTTCAGGAATAGCGCCGCAATTTACTGCAATGTATTTATTGTGTTTCCTTTGGCTTCCTTCATGAATGATTTTAGGCATAGCCTCTTTTCCAGTTCCGCTTTCTCCAGTAATTAAGATAGATAAGTCTGTTGTAGCAATCTGTAAAGCAGTTTCGATAGCTCGATCTAGCTTATTAGATGTGCCTATGATGCCAAACCTTCTTTTTATTTCGTGATGATTTATCATGCTAATTTTACTGCTTTACCAATAAGAGTTGCTGAGGTACATGTATTCGCTTTAACTAACACATAGTCACCTGGCTTGTAATTTTCTTTTGGAAAGACAACTACCGTATTAAACGTTGTTCTTCCGTATAAATGCTCTTTTGATTTTTTAGAAAATCCTTCTACTAAAACTTTGTGTGTTTTATTAAGACGTGTTTCTACTCTAATTTTTGAGTGTTTTCTTTGTAGATCAACAATTTCTTGTAATCTTACTTTTTTAATTTCTACACTTACATCATCTTCAAAGTTTCTCTGTGCTTGTGTGTTTGGTCGTTCGGAATAGCTAAACATATATCCGAAGTCATACTTTACCTCTTCCATTAAGCTCAATGTATCTTTATGGTCTTGTTCTGTTTCAGAGCAAAATCCAGATATGATATCCATTGAAATACCACAATTTGGAATAATTTTTCTAATAGATTCAATTCTGTTAATATACCACTCTCTAGTATATCCTCTATTCATCATTTCCAATATTCTACTATTACCTGACTGAACTGGTAAGTGAACATGGTCACATATATTTTCGTGTTTAGCCATTACGTGAATAACGTCATCATTCATGTCTTTTGGATGAGAAGTGGAGAATCGAATTCTTAAACTAGGATCGACTTGAGCGACTAGATCTAATAGCTGAGAGAAATTTACGCTTTTGTCTTTTTCTTCTATACTGAGCTTTTCGAAATCTTTTTTAAGTCCTCCTCCAGACCATAAGTAAGAATCTACATTTTGGCCTAAAAGAGTTACCTCTTTGTATCCATTTTTAACTAAGTCTAAACATTCGTTTAGTATACTTTTAGGGTCTCTGCTTCTCTCTCTACCTCTAGTAAATGGGACAATACAAAAAGTGCACATGTTATCGCAACCTCTCATTATTGATACAAAAGCGGTTATTCCGTTTCCACCAAGTCTAACAGGACTGATTTCTGCGTAAGTTTCTTCTTTTGACAGAATTACATTTACTGCTTTTTTTCCATCATTTACTTCGTCAATTAAGTTTGGCAGATCTCGGTATGCATCTGGCCCTACAACTATATCAACTAATTTTTCTTCTTCAAGAAATTTTTCTTTTAATCGTTCTGCCATGCAGCCTAAAACACCTACCATCATTTTAGGGTTTTGTATTCTTTTAATTGCATTATAAACCTTTAATCTATTTCTTACAGTGGTTTCTGCCTTTTCTCTTATGGAGCAAGTATTTACTAAAACGATATCTGCATCTTCAAGATTTGGAGTTGACGAAAACCCATCCTTCTTTAAAATAGAGGCAACTATTTCACTGTCGGAAAAGTTCATTTGACAGCCATAGCTTTCGATATACATTTTCTTGCCACTACTTTTGCCAACATTTTGAATTGTTTCGCCTTGTCTTTCTTCAGAAATTATTTTGTCTTTACTCTCTATGCTCATTTTTTATAAATAATTGCAAATGTATGAAATCTGACATATTGGCAGAAATATTTTTTTTTAAATTTATATTATAAAATAATATAAGTAAAAAAATCTAAGTTTGAATTAGTAAGTGGTATATAAATTAGAATTAGATTGTTTTATATTTGCGGCTCAATTTCATTTAATAAAGTAAACTTATGGCTAAAAATTTAGTAATTGTTGAGTCACCAGCTAAAGCAAAAACAATCGAAGGCTTTCTTGGTAAAGACTTTATTGTAAAATCTAGTATTGGTCACATCCGTGATTTACCTAAAAAAGGTGGGATGGCTATTGATGTTGATAATGGTTTCGAGCCTAGATATGAAATAACTCCAGATAAAAAGGCAGTAGTTTCAGAATTGAAGAAATTATCAGATAAATCAGAAACTGTATGGCTAGCTACCGATGAGGACCGTGAAGGTGAAGCTATTGCTTGGCACTTAATTGAAGCTTTAAAGTTAGATGAGTCTAAGATCAAAAGAATTGTTTTTAATGAAATTACTAAAGCTGCAATAACAAAAGCAGTAGATAATCCAAGAGAATTGGATATTCAGCTAGTAAACGCACAACAAGCCAGAAGGGTACTCGATAGGTTAGTTGGTTTTGAGCTTTCTCCAGTTTTATGGCGTAAAGTAAAACAAGGCTTATCTGCTGGTAGAGTTCAGTCTGTTGCTGTTAGATTGATTGTGGAGAGAGAAAATGAAATAAGAGGCTTTCTTGCCAGCTCAGATTATAAAATAGTAGCAGAGTTTTATTCTAAAGACAAAAAAATATTTAAGGCCGAATTGCCTAAAAGATTCAAAACTAAGGAAGAAGCTAAAGATTTTCTAACTGTTTGTTCTAAATCAGAATTTCATATTTCTTCTATGCAGAAGAAGCCTGCTAAAAAATCTCCAGCAGCTCCTTTTACTACATCAACGCTTCAGCAAGAGGCGTCTAGAAAATTAGGTTTTTCTGTAGGGCAAACCATGAGTGTTGCTCAAAAGCTTTACGAAGCAGGTAAGATTACATACATGAGAACCGATAGTATGAATTTGTCTGACACTGCTGTTAAATCTACTGGCGAACAGATCTCAAAATTATATGGAGAAGAATACGCACAAGTAAGGAAATACACCACTAAGTCAAAAGGTGCTCAGGAAGCTCACGAAGCAATCCGACCTACTGATTTAGCACATGCTACTGTTGAAGGCGAAAGAAATAATCAAAGACTTTACGATTTAATTTGGAAAAGAACTATTTCTTCTCAAATGGCAGATGCTCAATTAGAAAGAACTACTGCAGAAATTATAGTTTCCGAAAGCGAGCATAAATTGGTTGCTAAAGGTGAAATGATAAAGTTTGAAGGATTCCTCAAAGTTTATTTGGAAGGAGTAGATGAAGAAGGAGAAGAGCAAAGTGGAATGCTGCCTAAGTTAAAAGAAGGAGATCAGTTAAGCAGAAAGGTTTTTACTGCTTCGGAACGCTTTTCTAAGCCAAAAGCAAGATTTACAGAAGCTAGTTTGGTGAAGAAATTGGAAGAACTTGGTATCGGACGCCCTTC
>CESU01081345.1_pt1 | contig 10696 bp, 9 predicted proteins | sample 531141 | NCBI WGS metagenome assembly CESU01 (sample SAMEA2621401, study PRJEB7988) | marine metagenome | isolation source: saline water (ENVO:00002010), including
TCTTTACTTGATTTAGCAATTGAAACAAATCAATTGAAAGAATGTTATAATGACTTAATTGCTGTTGAAACTCTTTGTTCAGAGAGCAGCGATTTTACTCTAATGCTAAAAAGCCCTATAATTAACACTAGCAAGAAATTATCAATCATAAAATCTTTATTTGAAAAAAAACTCTCTAAAACAACTTATCTTTTTGTAGAGTTAATAACTAAGAAAAAAAGAGAATCCCTTCTTCATCCAATTTCAAAGAATTTCATAGAGCTTTATAAATCTCATCACAAAATTATTACAGCTAGTGTTACCACTACTATTCCTTTAGATAAAGACCTTAAGGATAGAGTTATTTCTTTTGTAAAAAAGAAGATGGATAAGGATGTGGAATTAAAAGAAGAAATAAATCAAGATATTTTAGGTGGCGCAATTATTAAAGTTGGTGACTTCCAAATAGATGATAGCGTGAGAAAGCAATTAAAAGAATTAAAAAACAGTTACAATAAAAACCTTTTTATTAAGGATTTCTAAAAACAATAAAATGGCAGAAATAAAACCAGCAGAAGTCTCAGCAATTCTAAGACAACAACTATCAGGCTTTAAGTCTGAAGCTGAACTAGAAGAAGTAGGTACAGTATTACAAATTGGCGATGGTATTGCAAGGATATATGGTCTTGGCGGGGTTCAGTATGGAGAACTTATAGAATTTGACAATGGTCTTCAGGGGATTGCGTTGAACCTAGAGGAAGATAATGTAGGAGCAGTACTATTAGGAGCTTCAAATCATATTAAAGAAGGAGATACGGTTAAAAGAACTAATAGAATTGCTTCAATAAATGTTGGAGAAAAAATGCTAGGAAGAGTAGTTGATACTCTTGGTCAGCCAATTGATGGAAAAGGACCGATAGAAGGAGAATTATTCGAAATGCCAATCGAAAGAAAAGCACCAGGTGTTATTTATAGACAGCCAGTTAATGAGCCGCTTCAAACAGGGATTAAAGCAATTGATGCTATGATTCCAATTGGGAGAGGACAAAGAGAATTGGTGATTGGGGATCGTCAAACAGGAAAAACAACTGTTTGTATTGATACCATTATTAATCAGAAAGAGTTTTACGATAGAGGAGAACCAGTTTACTGTATCTATGTAGCAATTGGCCAAAAGGGGTCCACAATTGCAGGTATTGTGAGTAAATTAGAAGAAGCAGGAGCAATGAAATATACTATTATAGTTGCATCCAATGCCTCAGATTCTGCACCAATGCAATTTTATGCACCCTTTACCGGAGCAGCAATAGGAGAATATTTTAGAGACACAGGAAGACCAGGATTAATTATTTTTGATGATTTATCTAAGCAAGCAGTTGCATATAGAGAGGTTTCATTGTTATTAAGAAGGCCACCAGGAAGAGAAGCTTACCCAGGAGATGTATTCTACTTGCATTCCAGGTTATTAGAAAGAGCTGCAAAAATTAACAACTCAGATGATATTGCTCAGCTTATGAATGATTTACCAGAGTCTTTGAAAGGGAAAGTTAAAGGTGGAGGATCTCTTACTGCGTTACCTGTAATAGAAACTCAAGCTGGAGATGTTTCGGCATATATTCCAACTAATGTTATTTCTATCACAGATGGGCAAATATTTTTGGAAGCTAATTTATTTAATGCAGGGATTAGACCAGCAATAAATGTTGGTATTTCAGTTTCTAGAGTTGGAGGATCAGCACAAATAAAGTCCATGAAAAAAGTTTCTGGAACATTAAAACTAGATCAAGCCCAGTATAGAGAGTTAGAAGCATTTTCAAAGTTTGGATCTGATTTAGACCCAGCTACCATGGCAGTATTGGAAAGAGGAGCGAGAAATGTTGAAATTTTAAAACAAAATGAAGGTTCTCCTATGCCTGTTGAAGAACAAGTAGCTATTATTTACTGTGGTTCTACCGGGATACTAACCAATATACCAACTTCAAAAATTAAAGATTTTGAAGAAAGCTTTTTAGACTTTATGAGAACTAAGCACAGGAAAGAATTAGACACTCTAAAAGCTGGAAAATTAACAGATGAGGTAACAGAACTAATTAAAAAGGTTGTTGCAGAAATGTCTAAAAATTACGAAGCATAATTTATAATGGCTAACTTAAAAGAAATACGAACTAGAATAACTTCTGTAGAGTCGACCATGCAGATAACTTCTGCTATGAAAATGGTTTCTGCAGCAAAATTCAAAAGATCTCAGGATGCAATAATTCAAATGAGGCCTTTTGCAAAAAAGTTCAACGATATTCTTTTAAATGTTTCTTCTACAGTTGGAGATACAGAACATCCAATGATGCGAGATGAAATGGGCAAAAAAGTACTGCTAATTGCTATTTCGTCTAATAGAGGATTATGTGGCGGGTTCAATAATAATGTCGTTAAAGAAATTAAAAAAACAATTGAAAAAAATCCTGAGAACAAATACAGTATTTTAACAATTGGTAAAAAAGCTTTCGATGCTTTTAAGAAAACAGATTTAATAAATACTAACGAGATATTACCTACAGATGCCCAAACAATTTGGGATGATTTAAGTTATGAAAACTCTATTTCTATTACTTCTAAGTTAATGTTAGCTTTTGAAAATAATGTTTTTGACAAAGCTTTCTTAGTATACAATTCTTTTAAAAATGCTGCTGTTCAAATTACTGTTAATGAACCATTTTTGCCGGTTGTCCCAACACAGTCTAAGACAGAAAGTTCTATAGATTATATTTTTGAGCCAGATCAAGAAGAAATTCTTAAAGAACTTATTCCAAGTTCGTTAAAAATCCAGCTCTACAAAGCGCTTTTAGATTCATTTGCCTCTGAACATGGCGCTAGAATGACAGCAATGCATAAAGCCACAGATAATGCCAATGAAATGAAAAACGATTTAAAGTTATTTTATAATAAAGCTAGGCAAGCTGCTATTACTAATGAAATACTTGAAATTGTTGCTGGCGCTGAGGCTCTAGGAGGATAAACTACTACAATAATAATTTTTAAAATCCTTTTGCATAAATTTACCTTAGATGCATTGGTTTTACTCGTCGTTAAAAAACAGATTTTACATATCTATACTTGCTTTAGTTGTCTTTTCTTTAGTAGTTATAGGTGTTACAACGTTTTATTTTTTTAAAGATCAAAACGAACAATATCATTTTCAAAGAATCCAAAGAAAGGAAAAGACTATAAACTCTTCATTGCAGTATTTTTTAAATGATTTAGAACCTTCATTTATCAGTGAGTTTATTACAAAAGACTTTGATTTTAAGCTTAGAGAAATAGCAGATGTTAATAATCTCCCAATTGTAATTTATAATTTATCTGGTAAATTATTAATTACGACAAGAGACACGCTTTTTCAAGAGCGATATTCTAGGGATTTAAATAAAGAATTATTATTAAAATTAGATCAGTCAAAAAATGGAAGATTAGTTAAAAAGTCAATAGATGAAGATATTAATTCTTATTCTTTTGCCTACAATAAGAGAAATCAAAAAATGGGAATAATAAACATTTCTTACCACCCTTCAGACTACACTAATAAGACAGAATTATGGGATTTTTTAAAAAGATTGCTCACAATTTTTTTATTGCTTTTTATTGGTGCAGTCATATTGGCCTATTTACTTTCAACCTACATCACTAAATCAATTGCTTCAATTAGTTTAAAAATTAAAGGTGTAGAAATTGGCGAAAACAACGAAAGACTCACTTGGGAAAATAACGATGAAATTGGTGTGTTAGTCAATGCTTACAACGAAATGCTTAATAAGTTAGAATTAAGCAAAGAAAAATTAGCCCTAAACGAGCGCCAAATCGCCTGGAAAGAAATGGCGAAACAAGTTGCCCATGAAATTAAAAACCCATTAACACCTATGAAGTTAAGTGTTCAACATTTAGGTAGAGCATTAGATATCTCAAAAGGGAGGAATCAAGACACCCTGAAGGATTTTCAAGAAAAAATGCTTCAGCAAATCCGAATATTAACTGAAATAGCAGATGAGTTTTCTAATTATGCTGAGCTGCCAAAAGGAAAAATGCAGGAATTAGATTTAATTGAAACAATCCATAAAATTATAAACTTATTTAAGCATGAAGAAAAAGTAAAATTTAATTTGAATTTTCAAAAGGACAGTTATTTTGGATTAATTGGAGATGAAAACCAGCTCATCAGACTTTTCAATAATTTGATTCAAAACAGTTTACAAGCCATGGACTATAATGGCAATATTAAATTGAATCTTTCTCAAGAGGGAAATAATATTATTGTATCTTTTATGGATAGTGGTCCAGGAATTCCAATAGAGATCCAAGACAAAATATTTGAACCAAAATTCACCACTAAAACAAAAGGAAAAGGACTAGGTCTAGCTTTAGCTTGTCAAATCATTTTAAATCACAATGGAAAAATTAGCTTGGTAAAAGAACGAGCTATGGGTACTGAATTCAAAATCACATTTAAAAAATCATGAGCCAAAGAATTGAAGGGCTATTTCTTAGAGCTACTAAAATAAAACACAATTCAATTATTGTAGACTTATTAACCAATCAATATGGAAGATCAACTTTTGTTTTTACCATTAACACTAAAAAAAATCAAGGATTTTTATTTCAACCTTTTCATTTCATTGAATTTAGCTCTGCTTACAATCCAGAAAAAAAAGTAAATAGAGGAAATAATGTAGAAATGAAATTTCCCATTATAGATATTCTAAGTGACATCCGCAAAACTGGTTATGCACTTTTATTGACTGAGATTTTGAATAAAGTTTTTCACACGGAAGATAAAAATGAAAAACTATTTATAGAACTAAAGAAAATGATTATTTCTTTTGAACATAGACCTTTTAATGCTGTATTTGGTCTCTTTTTCATTAAAGAAATTTTAATTCATTTTGGTGTACAGCCAATTAATAATTTTGGAGTTGAAAACCTTTATTTTAGTCTTTCGGATGGTAAATTCACCAGTAAATCTAATTTTAGCAATGAAGAGAACTTCCCCCATCAATTATTAAATAAATTATTAGGCACGAATATTGATAATATATTTCTTTTTAAAATTAATTCTACGAACAGAAGATTAATTATGGATTTATTATTGAAGTATATGTCTTATCATGAAATACTAAACACAGATAAGCTAAATTCCATTAAGATTTTACAATCTCTTTACGATTGAGCAATTTATTCAAAGCATATTTCTTTTTATTTTTCTTTTTTTCAATAACTTACTTTACAAGCCAGAAAATAACTTTTATTAATGAACTTGGCAAAGAATTAAAATATAAGAATGTAATATTTCAAAATCAGTTTAAAAAAGACACATTTACTACCAATAGAAAAGGATGTGTTTTATTAAAAACAAAAAATAATTACGATTCTATTTCAATTAATTTATCTGGAAAAATTTATAAACTAAGTCAACAAGAGCTGATCGACAAAAACTTTCTGTTTCAGATTCTCAATAACAATGATCAATCTCTTCCAGTTTTTGTCACTAGCACCACTAGCACCACACAACTACCTACTGGAATGAAAGAGTTAAATCACCAAGTTGTAAAATCTAATGAAATCCTAAATTCAAACGCATCAACTGGTGCAGAACTTTTGACTTTAATAGATGGTGTAACCATCCAAAAAACCAGTTTTGCTGGTGGAAGCCCAATTATAAGAGGATTTGAGGCTAATAGAATACTTTTGCTGGTGGATGGCGTTAGAATGAATAATGCAATTTACAGGGGAGGGCATTTGCAAAATAGTATTACAGTTGATCCTTTTATTTTGGAAAGTTGTGATGTGATTTTTGGTCCCTCTGCAGTTTCTTATGGAAGTGATGCGATTGGTGGAGTTATTCACTACAAAACCAAAGATCCTACTTTATTAAATAAAAATGACAGCTCCAGTGTTTCTGGATTATATTTTGCAAGAGTTAATAGTGCAACTAATGAGCTGTCCAACCATATTAATCTTAATTTATCATCCGAAAAAATAGCATCTTTAACATCTATAACTTATAAAAAATTTGGAGATGTTTCCATGGGTAAAAATAGAGTGCATGGGTTTCAAAACTGGGGGTTACATAGTTTTTACACAGAATTTAATAATTTTCAAGATACTATGATTACCAATACCAATCCATCTGTTCAAAGAGGGGTTGGATTCAATCAAATTGATTTAACTAATAAAATACTTTTTAGTCTAAACGCTAGTTCAAAATTAATTATTAACTCTCAATTTAGCTCTTCTTCTGATCTACAAAGGTTTGACCAGCTTAATAACTTAACTTTAAATGATATCCCGGAATATGCCCAATGGAATTATGGCCCTCAAAAACGACTTTTGAATTCCATTTCTTTTTCATCCTACTTTTCGTCTGCGTTATTTGATGATGTCAGAGCTATTTTCTCTCACCAATATATTGAAGAGTCAAGGGTCACTAGGAGATTTAATAATTTTTCTCAAAAAAATTCTATTGAGAAAGTTAATGTTCTAGGTTCTAATATTCATTTTTCAAAATCTATTGGTTCAAACTCAAAACTAGATTATGGTTCGGAGATTTACCACAATACTGTTAATAGCAGGGCTTACCATGTTAATCTTTTAGATAGTTCAACTTCTTCCACAGATTCAAGATACCCCAGTGGTGGAAGTAATACTTTTTACCCAGCTATTTATGGAAGTTACAATTTGAAAAAAAATAGACTGTCGCTAATTGGTGGAATTAGATATACTTGGAATCATGTTTCTGCTGTATTTAATGAAAGTGGTTTAGATTTTTTGTCTGGTGGATTCGAATTAAAAAAGCATTCACTAAATGGGTCTCTTAGCACTTATTTTTATCCCAACGAAACTACCAAATTATATTTGGATCTAAGTACTGGCTTTAGAGCTCCAAATATTGACGATTTAGGAAAAGTATTTATTAAAGATCAATTTTTAACTGTTCCTAATAGTCAGTTGGTTCCGGAATATGCTTACAATTTTTCGGTGGGGATAGGGAAGAAAATGGACTTTAAAAATATTCAACTTAGTTTTTCATCCTCTTATTTTCTCACAATTTTAGACAATACCATTACCAAACAAAGTTTAGAAATTAATGGTTCTAGCTTAATATATTACGATAGCAATTACTATGAAATTTTAGCAAATATAAATAGTGAAAGTGGATTAGTTTATGGGTTAAGCGGTTCGCTTTCTATTACTTTTTTTAAAAATTTGAAGCTTCATTCTAGCCTTTGCTATACCAAAGGGGTTTTAAAAACTAATCAAGTTCCCATGAGCCATATTCCTCCATTATTTGGCAAGATAAATTTGAATTACACTTTTAAAAAGTTTGAATATCATATTTTAAGTAATTTCAACTTCGAAAAAACTAATGAGCTATTTGGCCAAGGAAATACGGATAATCCATTAGAAGCATCTCCAACGGGTTATCCTAGCTGGTGGGTTATAAATACTCATATTGGATATCAATATAGAGAATTTTTAAAACTGTCTTTAGGGTTGAATAATTTATTGGACGTTCATTACAAGACCTTTGCTTCTGGAATTAGTGCTCCAGGAAGAAGCTTAATGGTTTCTGCTAAATTATCTTTTTAGAATAATTTCTTTTTTATAATCGAGCGGCGCAACGCTAGAGTTCTTTTTGGTTGAAATCACCACAGAAGTTTCCAATTGACCTATTTCCTCAATAATACCTAATTTATCTTCTAACAATTTTTCAAAAGATGGAATATCGTTGGTAATTATTCTTAGCTGATAATCAAATTTCCCAGTAAGCTGAAGACACTCTCTAATCTCCTTAATTTCTTTAATTTGTTTTAGAAAATTAGAAACTGCTGCTGTTTTCTGACGAACAAGAGATAGGTGAACTAAGGCAGTAAACCCCAATCCTAGCTTAGAATGATTTACAGTAGCGTGATAGCTTGAAATCACCTGAGACTTCTCTAATTTCTGTACCCTTCCTAATGTAGGAGCAGCAGAAAGGCCTATAACCTTACTAAGTTCAATATTGGTAATTTTACTATTTTTTTGAAGAGCTTCTAATATCTTAAGGTCAATAACATCCAGCTTCATTACTATGGTTTTGAAATAAAATTACACTTAATTAGACTTTAACAAAATTTTATTTCAAAATAATTTGTAAATAGTTGGTCTTGAAGGGGATGCATCATTTTCTATATTCGCTAAAGAAAGGTTTAAAAGATAAATTCCATCGGTAATTTCATCTGGAATTCCAATTAGCTCTGTGATTGTTCTATTTTTATCTATCTCATTGGGATAATTCCAAAATGCTTTATGCGCTAAAAGCTTTCCCTGGTCAAATTCCTTATCCACAGATGGCTGATCAATCAGCAGATGTTTAATCCCACAGTCTCTTATATAAGTTGCTGTTTGCTCCGATAGATAAGGCCAATTAGTATTGTTATAGGTCTTTTCATTTAGTTGGCTATAGTTATTCTGTGTTCTTAGAATAAGAGATTGAATATTTGGACTTATTTTATCTTTTATTTGTTCTATTCCAATAAAAAAATCGCCATCTTTAATTTCACTTTTCCTGTCTGAAGTTGCTTCTTGAGGCCTAATAGTAATCAACTGAGATGAAAAATGATACTTCCTAAGTATTTTATTTACAAATACTTCCTGTTTTGATATGTGGCCAACAGATTCTGTATGAGTCATGTTACCATGAGGGTTAATAAGTATTTCTTTAAAATTTACACTTCCTCCATGATTTACACTCCCAACAAAGTCGCCATTTTCAACAACTTTTATTTGTATTTCATTCACATACCAAGCCTTAAAGCTATTTTTAACTTTAGAGGTTAGTGACAAATCAATTGGACGATTAAGATCTGCTTTCTTTTTTTCATTATTTATTATTAATTCAATAATCATTCATTTAAAATAAATAATTCTCTTGAAACATAGTCAGATAACAGCCATTTTTCTGGATTCATAGAAATAATATTATTACTAGAGATAAGAGTTTCATCATTTAAAAATGTATTTAATTTACTCTCAATTTCATTTTTTATAGGCTGGTTTACAATACTAAATAAGTTATTTTTATCAAAACCATTTAATGTTCTTAATCCAAGCATTATTTTCTCATTCATTAAATTGTAAGGGGATAAGACTTCTTCTTCAAAATAGGGAACACCAGCTTTCATATTTTTTATATAAATTCTATTATTTGAAATATTCCATCTTCTTGTAGAATTCCTAAAGGAATGTGCCCCTGGGCCTAATCCAATATAGCTAGACTGGTTCCAGTAATTGGAATTATGAAAAGATTCCTTTTCTTGAATTGCAAAATTAGAGATCTCGTAATGTCGAAAATTCTTAGATTTCAATTTTTTGGAAATCCATATAAATTCGTCCTGACTAATATCATCTTCAATTCGTTTTAATTTTCTTTTCTTTTCTAAATGTCCAAAATATGTTCCATCCTCAATAGTTAAGTGATAACAAGATAAGTGAGTTGGATTGAATTTTAAAATTTCTAATAATTCAGCTTTGTAGTCTCTTTTTAAATTTCCGGGTGTTCCATAAATAAAATCAAGACTTATATTTTTAAATCCTGCATCTTTAGCATTATTTAATCCATTTATTACTTGGCTTGTATCATGACTTCTGTTCATCCATTTTAAAATGTCATTATTCATGGATTGAACCCCAATACTTAGTCTATTAATCCCAATATTTTTGTAAAACTCTAGCTTCTCGCTATTAAGGTCTTCGGGGTTGATTTCTATGGTGATTTCTTTTATTTCCCTAATAGATATTTTTTTTTCTAACGCATTGAAAATAGTATCCAATTCTAAATTAGTCATTACCGACGGAGTACCTCCACCAATATATACACTGTTAATTTTTTTTGAAAACTCATCTCCTCGGATATCCATTTCTTTAACGATGCAGTCAATCATATCATTCTTTGTTTTCATAGATGTGCTAAAATGAAAATCACAATAGTTACAAGCTTGCTTGCAATAGGGGATATGTATATAAATGCCACTCATGTTTTTTTATCTATCTTGGAGTCTTTTATGTTTAATTAAGACTATAATAATTGTAAATTTAATTTAATCTTTGGTTATGATTACAGGAATTTTAAATAGTGTTGTACAGTTAGATTTAAGTCAAACAGACGTTGACAAATTTAAAGTATTAGAAATAAACTATACCAAGAAAGAAATTGTTTTGTCTAACGGCTCTAAAAAATTTGAATGTAAAATTTTAAAAGAAAATGCAATTGACCAGTCTTATATCGTCAAGATAAATGGTGAAATTTCTACTATTCGATTAATAAAACAAGTTGAAAAAACAATAGAAAAATTGGGGATTCAAAAAGAGAATCAAAAAAATATTAATGTTTTAAAAGCCCCTATGCCTGGTCTTATTCTCGATGTAGTTATAAAAGAGTCGGACTTGGTAAAAAAAGGCGATCCTGTAATTATTTTAGAAGCTATGAAAATGGAAAATATCTTATCATCGCCTGTAGATGGAATAGTAAAAGAGATAAAAGTTAACCCTCAACAAACAGTTGAAAAAAACAATATCTTGATTAAATTTGAACAATGAAAAATATTCCATTTATAACAGCATTTTTTTTATTCATTGGTTGTTCTTCAGAGAATTCTAAGGACGGAGCTTTAGTTTCTGTCAAAAAAATTCC
>CESU01023176.1_pt1 | contig 10686 bp, 8 predicted proteins | sample 531141 | NCBI WGS metagenome assembly CESU01 (sample SAMEA2621401, study PRJEB7988) | marine metagenome | isolation source: saline water (ENVO:00002010), including
AAAAAAACGTATCACGGATTTAGGTATCTCATTAAGCCGTCGTAGCGATCGCTTAAAGTGCTGTCGGTTTTCGAGTCGGTTGGTTGATAATGGGCACTAACTACATAATTATACCTTTTGAAAGTTTGTTTAATAGCGTCTAGGTTGTCGATGTTTAGTTTTAAACTAACGCTTATTTTTTCGTTATTATGAGTGTTAGAAATGTAGGAGCTAAGTATTTTAGCATTATTAGATTCTATAATTTGTGATATTTCACTCATCTGGTAATCTTCCTTTTTTATCTCTAAAATGATTAGGCTTCCTCCTTCTTTTACTGCAATAATGGTAGCTAATGCTTTTACAATAGAGGCTTCTGTTACAGAGCCTATATATATACTTTCGCTTACAAGCGGAAGTAGGGTAATGTCATTTTTATCTAATTGCTGAATGATTTCAAAAACATCGTTTTCGGTGGTCATTTGATGAGCGGACAATGTGTTTATGATGGTTTCTATCTTATTGTTCTCATCATTCATATTATAAATATCGTCTTCAGAAACAAGGCCCAATAGGGTATGGTTATCCACAACTGGTAGATGAGAAAGCCTAAATTCACTCATGAGTGATAACACGGTTGAACCTCTGTCCTCAGTACTTACTGGGCTAATTTCGTTTGCTATGAGTTTTTGACTATTCATTTTATGAAAAACAAACTTACTATTTTTTACCTTTGCGGTGCCTAAAATTATAGTACCAATGACAAAATTAAGTGTAAATATCAACAAAATCGCAACTTTAAGGAATGCAAGAGGAGGAAAATTGCCTGACGTAGTGCTAGCGGCAAGACGCTCGGAAACATTTGGTGCCGACGGAATTACGGTTCATCCTCGCCCTGATGAAAGGCACATTACTTTTCAGGATGTTAGCGATCTTAAAAAAGCCATTAAAACTGAATTTAATATAGAAGGATACCCATCAGAGTCGTTTTTGCAATTGGTAAAAAATGCAAATCCTGATCAGGTAACTTTAGTGCCAGACCCTCCTCATGTAAAAACCTCTAATGCTGGTTGGGATGTAGAGTCTAATTTTGAGTTTTTGAAAGAAACTATTTCTTTTTTTAAAGACTTAAATATCCGTACTTCGATTTTTATAGACACAGATTTAAAGCAAATAGAATTAGCAAAAAACACAGGTGCTGACCGAATAGAGTTATACACAGAAGGTTATGCTACCCTTTATGCTAGCGATAAAAACAAAGCAGTTGAGCCTTATGTATTAGCAGCTAATTATGCTAAAGAAATAGGTTTGGGTATAAACGCAGGACACGATTTAAGTCTAGAAAACTTGGCTTTCTTTTGCCAAAGTATTCCTTTTTTAGATGAAGTTTCTATTGGTCATGCTCTTATTTCCGATGCTCTCTATTTGGGATTAGAGAACACGATCGGCTTATATAAAAACGCACTTAAATAATGGAGTTATTTTCTAGAGTAATTAGCAGGGGACAACCACTTATTATTATTCACGGACTTTTCGGAATGTCCGATAATTGGCAAAGTTTAGCAAAACAATTTTCCGATTTTTTTGAAGTACACTTAATCGATTTAAGAAACCATGGTCGTTCCTTTCACGATACCGATTTTAACTATCAAAGTCTGTCTCAAGATTTGTTAAATTATATAGAATCTAAAAAACTGGAAGAGGTTATTATTCTAGGTCATTCTTTAGGAGGAAAAACAGCTATGGAGTTTGCGGTAGCCTATCCTGCTGTGGTTAAGAAATTAGTTGTAGTCGATATCTCTCCAAAGTTTTACCCTATTCACCACCACACTATTATAAAAGGATTGCGATTTTTAGCCCAGCAAGAGCTTACAAGTCGAAAAGTAGCTGACCAACTTCTTTCTGAGTTTATAGAGCAAAGTGATGTAAGGCAGTTTCTTCTTAAAAGTTTGTATTGGAATGAGGATAAAAAATTGGAGTTCCGATTTAACCTGGAAGGAATTGCCAATAATATCGAAAATGTAGGACAAGCTTTGGGGGAAAAATCTTTTTATGAGGGACCAACTTTGTTTTTACAAGGTGGCGATTCCGATTATATTAAAAACGAAGACGAAGTCCTTATTTTTCATCATTTCTCAGATGCTCAAATAGAAACTATAGACGATGCCGGACATTGGCTACATGCCCAACAACCACAAGCATTTTTCGAAATAGTTTCTAGGTTTTGTATTTAGGGTTTGTTTGAGTTTTAATTCTTAACATTTAAATTTATTTGGTCATTATATTTTAAATATAAAAAACCCAAAAAAAGAAGATTGCTTTCTTTAGTATGCCAAATGCTAGTATTACATAAACTGTTTTTTTAGATGGTTTTTTCATAAGATAATGACATCTTTAAGAGACTGTACATTCCAAAAGTAACAAAAAAAAGGTGCCAATAGCAGTTTTTTTTTAATCTTAAGTTCGTGTATTTTTCACAAATATCTTTAGTTTACTACCAATTTAAGCTTGGTGTTTCCTATTGAAACAATGTAAATACCAGCTGTAAATCTTTCTTCGATTCTTATTTTATTAGAGCCAGTTAGTCTATAATTTTTATTGAAAACCAATTGTCCGCTATTGTTATGAATTTGAATAGACTGATTTTTTACGTTTTCAGCGTTTAATACTATATCGAAATTTCCATTGGTTGGGTTTGGGAACAAATTCAATTTATTGTTTTGGTTTTCAATAATTTGTGTCGGTTCTGTATCAGTTGTGTCGGTTTCGGTTAAGGCGTTAAATTCGTTAATGAACTCTTGGTAAAACTGATTGGTAATGTTAGCATCGTGAATGATGATAGTGTTCTCATCGTTTCCTGTTTCAGCAATAGCTGACCAGTTATGAGAGCCTGTTATAGTTAGAGGGTCAGAGTTAGGGTAAGACTGATCTACCAAGCAATATTTATGGTGAAAGGAGTTAGGAATTCCGCCATGCGACTCTACGTTTACGCCAGCGTCAACAAGAAATTCGTATTCGCTACCATTGGTGTTAACCTGTTCTATAATTCCTTTTATATCTACATCAGCATTGTATCTTTCTAAGATAGCACTCCCTAATGTGTTGTTAGTAAATACTAAAAGCCCGAACTGAATTTCTTCATTCCCACTTTTAACAGCATTAGCAATGTTGTTAGTAGTATTGTCAGATGGAGAAAAGTACACTTCCATGCTTTTTCCGTCTACTATAAAGTGGTGGGGAGTGTTGTTGCTTTTAGCAGGACCAAACTTTGCGTTTTGAGCATTTGGCATTTCATCATTAGAGCCCCACATTTCGTTAAACTCAATTTGGTATGTTTTTGCTACAGACTGATCTTGTACTATAACAAGGTGGTTATAATCGTTAAAAAGCTGATCGCTTGTCCAGTTGGTAGAACCAGTAATTATCCAGCTATTGTTAACTTCATTAGCATCAATAATTACAAATTTATTGTGCATTATTCCTGAACCTTCTGGTCTTTGTAAAACCTCAATATTTTCGTTTAAATCTCCTAAAGCAGTAGTAGAAGTAGATTCGCAAGTGATGTATCTTACGTCAACCCCTCTTTGGTAGGCATCGTTAATTGCAGAAGTAATAAGAGCGTCGGAATGGTTGTAAACAGCTACGTCTAGGGTTACCATTGCTTTGTCTATATATGCTTTAATAGTGTCATTAATAAATGCACCAATGTTTTGAGCTTCTTCTATAGTAGTTGCAGTTATGTCTACGTCTTTATTGAAGTAAGCTAAGATTTGACCTGTAGAATTAGATTCTGTTGCAAAGGCTGTTAATCCAGAAAAAGCAGTGTCAGTCTCGTTTATAGAAAACGCTTTTAGGTAATAAATAGATCCTGGCTCTAAGTTTGTAACATTTAAAATATGATCGGTTCCTTCTGATTCCTGGTCTAGCATTCCTAATTCTAGATTAGGAGTTGTTCCGTAATAAGCCATTGTAGATCCGCTTAGGTTGGTTGTCCAGTTAATGTCGAAGCTAGAAGTAGTTATGTTTTCTTGTGTTAATGCCGAAGTAATGATGATTTCATCGCTAAAGATAAAGTCATTTAAGTCTCTTGGTAAAAGCTGATATCCCGGAGGGTTTTGTCCATCAAACTGAGAAGAGATTCCTAATATAGTAATAGGTGTTGTAGGAATTAATTGACCATCAAACGGACTTCCTGATTTTACAAAAATTACGCTGGTTTGTCCTCCAGATTCAAATTCAAAAGTCCCTTGACTAAAAAAACCTCCTCCATCACTAAATACAGCATTTTCAATTTTTAGTAATTCTGCTTCATTAATTTCAGTAACATCATTAGGAGTGCTTATTGCAGGTATTATTTGATCAGTTTCTCCGTGGTTGGTAAAAGTAACGTCTACTAATTCCAATAGTCCGTTAAAATCGTCTAATTTACCAGTTACCGTAATACTATCTCCACGATCTACATCTTCTAATTGATTGTCATAGATTGCTATTCCTGCACTTGAGTCTTGCATGTATCTCACAACAGGCATTTCTGAGCCATTAGTAACAATTCCAGTAACTGTTACTATTGTTCCTTCCGATTGAGCTCTAGCGTCAGCTATAGTTTGAGCGATTAATAAATTGCTGAATACGGTTAGAAATAGAAAAATATAGAATTTCATAATTTGTTAAAATATTAGTTGAGCACTTAGGTTAAATCGTCGTCCCATTCCGAAAAATACCCCAGCCGACTTAGCGTCAAAATCCGAGTAATTAGCGTTGTAGGAATCATTGTTTTGAGCGTCTGAGATATAATTTTCATTTAATAGGTTAAGTACACTCAAACGGAATTTTAGTTTTGTTTTTTTATTGATATTGTAGGTATAGCCAGTATGCAAATCAACTAGCTGATAAGCAGGAATTTTCCATGACTCTCTTCCAGTATTTTCTCCATCTAAAGAAAGCGGGTCAAAATCAGAATAATAATCGTCGAAATGGGTTCCTCTTATTTTGATGTAAAACTGATCTATTGGAGAATATCTAATGCTTAGCCCAAATTGGGTTTGTGCAGCGTCTCCAACATGTACTCCTGTGGCATCGAAAGACCTTAATATTTCGTTTCCATTATCGTCAAAAATTGGTTGATTGTTGTCGTCGTAAAAACGAACGGTATCTGCCGATTTCCAAGTCCAGTTTCCTAGAGAAAGCAATCCTTCCATAGAAAGGTCTTTGTTGAACTTAAAAGCAGCATCCATTTCTATTCCTTTGTGTAAGGCATCCATTCCGTTTATATTTGCCCTGAAGGTTGTTTCGTCGATAACAACGCTTACTCCTCCGCTAGAAGGTTTATTTTGCCAAGAGGTGTAATACGCATTTACGTTTGCAGAAAAACTAGAAGACCGATACGAATATCCTCCTTCTATTGCTTTTACCAATTCGTTTTTGATATCTCGGTACTCGGTGTTGTCGTAATAATAAACGTTGTTGAACCTTGGAGCCTTAGAAATATATCCTAGATTAAAAAATACATTGTTGCTTAAGTCTATGTTGTAGTTTAAGCCTGTTTTAAAAGTATACCCTCTTATCCATTTCCAATCTGTTTGGGCAAATCTAGCCTGTTCAGAATTCATGGTATATGCGTTTTCGTTGTAGAAAATAGTATCCTCTACCATCGATTTTTCTGCACTTATAATTACTCCATCTTCATCGTAAACATAATTGGTAGATACTCTTGTTCCTAATGCTTCTACAAAAGTAGTGTCTTCTAAAACCAAATCTTTTTTCTTGAAATAATCGATTCGTTTGTAAGCAGAATTAGAGCCAGTGATATTTAAAAATGCACTTACGTTATCGTTGGTATATTCTAATTGAGAAAATACTCCCGACCATTTTACGATTCCATCGTTATGGTAACCAACAATATCTCCAATCTCTTTTATTTGAGAACTTTGATTAAGGTTAACTCCTTCTTCGACAGCGTAATCTCCACCAACTAAATCATAAACTTCTCTGTAGTGTTGTCCTTCGTAATATCTTAAGTCTAAACCTCCAGAAAGAACAAATTGATTGGACAAATCGTAATTCATAGTAGATAAAAACCCATACCAATAATGGTTGTTTATTGAGCTTCTTAAGTAGTTCGTCGACTTGTTAAGTGTCGGCGAATAATTGGGATCTAGCAAACTCACATTATTATTATACACTTCTTGTAGGTTATACTGACCATCGTTGTCGTAATTGGAAGAGTTGGTATGAATACTAGTTCCTCCACCGTTTCCGATAGATGCGTATGCTATATTGGAAACGTGAAATTTGTCGCTTACCGACCAAAAGTCTCTAAGTGAGAATTGAGGTTTGTGGTAATAGTTTTTCTTTGTGTTTAGGGTCTCTGTAGACGAAATAGTATCGCCATTACTGTTGATAGACCATCGGTCTAAATAGCCCCAATGTTTGTTGTAATTAATTCCTTTGTTGGAAAACTCTCCAAATAAACTATCGTTTATTCCTAAAGCATTAGCCGACTCTCCAGAATAAGTAGCAATGTCGCTTTTGAAAGATCTCTGTCCGTGTTCTTGAGGCGCTCCCATTGCAGATACACTTAGAATATGTTTGCCTAGAGTTTTCTGTATTTTGGTGTAGTAAAACAATCCTTTTGAGAAAGTTTCGTCTACAAAGCCGTTACCTCTTTTATAAGAGCCCGCAAAAGTAAATGACCAGCCGCTGCTCAGTTTTCCCGAGTTATATCCATAGCTAGTTCTCCATTTTCCGAACGAACCGACTTCTTGTTTAAAGCTAGTACTCTTTTTGTTGTTCATTCCTTTAGTAAGAATGTTCATCGTTCCTCCCACAGACGGAATAGCAATTTTAGATGCTCCTAAACCTCTTTGAACTTGAATGTTGGATGTAACTGCGTCTAGTCCAAACCAATTAGACCAATACACATAACCGTTTTCCATGTCGTTGACCGGAATGCCGTCTATCATTACAGCCACGTTTCTTTGGTTAAACCCTCTTATGGTAATTCTTGCATCTCCATCACCACCTCCTTGCTGGGTGGCATAAACTCCTGGAGTAGAATTTAAAATCATTGGGATGTCTTGAGAAGCTAACTCTTCGTCAATCTTTTTTAAGGGAATAGTTGAAAATGCTACAGGTGTTTTTCTGTCAATAGCAATATCTGCTACTACTTGAACTTCATTAAGTTGTGTAGATCTTAGCTCAAAATTAAGTTGGATGTTTTTATTTTCTAGCTCAACTTCTTTAGTCACTTTCTGATATCCTACATAGGAAACAGTTACGCTATACTTTCCTTTTTCTAGTTGTATAGAATAGCGGCCATCGTAATCGGCAACGACACCTTTTTTATTAATAATAACAGTTGCGCCTATAAGACTTTCACCACTTATAGCATCATTTATCTGACCACTTAATACGGTCTGAGCAAAGACATTTATACTAATTAACGTGATTATAGTAATTAGTGCAAAAGTCTTTTTTATAGTAGTTCTACTTAACAACTAAAGAGGTTTTCTTTTGTGAGCCGTTGTCGAATAAAATAGAGACTAAATAATTTCCAGCTTCTATATTTTTTAGAGAGATAAGTGTGTTTTTGTTGGATACACTTACAAGATTTTTCACTTCTCTTCCTAATGCATCAAAAATCACAATAGAATTAATTTTGCTGGATGTAGAAATATTAACGCTAGACCCTGTTAGGCTTGGGTTTGGGTACATTACAAACGAGACTTCGCTTTCAGAGATAGAAGCAGAAGATGTTTCGCAGTCGCAAACGTGCGCTCCTAGCTCTGTATATGTTGCATCAGGAAGTGTGTCCCACTGGCTCATAACGTCAAATACAATAGGGCTAGAAGTAACTCCTTTTAAAATAGTCGATTTTCTTATCAATGTTTGTCTTTTAGACAACCAATCGCCACCATTTGCATCTGTAAATCCTGCATCCGAATTGTCTGTCCATCCTGCCCCAGGGTCTTCACCTATTTTTCCGAAAACATCTACTTTTGCATTGTCTTTTTCTAGAGTAATAGCATCATCGCCGTTAAAGTAAAACGGACTAGGGTAAATACCAGTACCATGCATTTGACAAGCATCATAAAATTCTGCACTAACTGCTTGAGACCAATAACCTTGAGGCTCTAAATAGATAGAATCTAATTGTCCGTTTCCGATAGCAATAGCTTGTCCAGGAGTAATTTCACCTGTTAAGTCGAATCTGTCAGTTACAGAGAAACTCCCGTTAGAATAACGATTGATAGAATAGCCTGTTAAACTAATTGTTTCGGTTGTAGGGTTAAAAATTTCTAATCCATTGTCGTTGTTTGGCCCTTCAACATATTCGGAGAAAAACAGGTCGCTACAATCTTGAGAATAAGAAAAAGTAGCAATAGAAAAGATAAAGAAAATCGATAAAAAATATTTCATTTTACTTGTAATAAGGTTAGTTTGTAAATTTAATAAAAAATAGGATTAAACTTTTTAGTTGGATTATTTAATTTAAAAATATTTTAGATTAGAATTTTTATGAAAGCTAAACACTTTCGTTTTGCGTAGTATTTTTTATATTCGCATATATGTCTGATAGCTTAGTAATAATACCTACCTATAACGAAAAAGAAAACATTGAAACAATCTTAACCAAGACTTTTTCTTTGTCAAAAAAGTTTGATGTTTTAATTGTAGATGATGGTTCCCCTGATGGTACTGGCGATATAGTCAAGTCTTTACAAGACAAATTTGAAGGCTTATATATTGAAGAAAGAACAGGGAAATTAGGTCTTGGAACGGCATATATCCACGGTTTTAAATGGGCTTTAAATAAAAATTACGATTACGTTTTTGAAATGGATGCTGATTTTTCTCATAACCCAGACGACTTAGAAAGATTATATAAAGCTTGCTCATTAGAAGGAGGTGATGTAGCTATTGGTTCTCGCTACCTAAACGGAGTAAATATTGTCAATTGGCCAATGAGTAGATTACTAATGTCCTTTTTTGCTTCTAAGTATGTGAAGATTATAACTAAACTGCCTGTAAACGATTCTACTGCCGGATTTATGTGCTATAAAAGATCTGTTTTAGAAAGAATTAATCTTGATAAAATCGATTTTGTTGGATATGCTTTTCAGATCGAAATGAAATTTAAATCTTGGAAATTAGGATTTAATGTAGTAGAAGTTCCGGTTATATTTACTGACCGAACTGAAGGAAACTCTAAAATGAGTTCCGATATCTTTTTTGAAGCTTTTATTGGAGTAATTCAACTCAAAATAAAAAGCTGGTTTACCAAATTTTAAATTTTTTATGACATCTACCTTAATAAGAAACGCATTTGTTGTTAATGAAGGAACAACAGAAATAAAAGACGTTTTAATAGAAAATGGCATTATTTCCAAAATTGGGGAATCCATAGCTGGAGAAAACCATACTGTTATTGATGGGACTGGCAAGTATTTAATACCAGGACTTATTGATGACCAAGTGCATTTTAGAGAGCCAGGGCTTACTCATAAAGCCGATATTGAATCAGAATCTAGAGCTGCTGTAGCTGGAGGAATTACCTCTTTTATGGAAATGCCCAATACAAATCCTCAATCTTTAACCCAAGAACTGCTAGAGCAAAAATTTGCTAGAGCGGCACAAGTATCTGCAGCTAATTTTAGTTTTTTCATGGGAGCTTCTAACGATAATTTAGAGGAGGTTTTGAAGACCGACCCTAAAACTGTTGCTGCTGTAAAAATATTTATGGGTTCTTCTACCGGAAATATGCTTGTAGACAATAGAGAGGTTCTAGAACAAATTTTTTCTACATCAAAGATGTTAATTGCCGTTCATTGTGAGGATGAGGAAACAATTTTAGAAAACACCGAAAATTTTAAAGCTTTGTACGGAGAGGACGTTCCTATTCAAATGCATCCGCTTATCCGTTCTGATGAGGCTTGCTATAAGTCTTCTTCTATGGCAATAGAATTAGCTAAAAAACATGGAACAAGGCTTCATGTTTTCCATCTTTCTACCGAAATGGAAATGGATTTGTTTGACAACACGATTCCATTAAAAGATAAAATGATTACTGCTGAAGCATGCGTTCATCACTTGTGGTTTGACGATAGAGACTATGCAGAAAAAGGAACATTTATAAAGTGGAATCCGGCAGTTAAAACTAAAGAAGATAAAGAGGCTGTTCTTCAAGCTGTGTTGGATGATAGAATTGATGTTATAGCAACCGATCACGCTCCTCATACTTTACTAGAAAAACAAAACACCTATTTTAATGCTCCTTCAGGAGGGCCTTTAGTTCAACATGCCTTAGTCGCTCTTTTAGAACTGCATCATCAAGGAAAAATATCGTTGCCAAAAATCGTTGAAAAGACGAGTCATGCACCAGCAATTTGTTTTCAAGTAGAAAAAAGAGGTTTTATTAGAGAAGGCTATTGGGCAGACTTAGTTTTAGTAGACATTCAAGATCCTTGGACAGTTGATAAAAGTAATATTTTATATAAATGCGGATGGTCTCCCTTTGAAGGACAGAAGTTTCAGTCTAAAGTGTCTCGCACTTGGGTAAACGGAAATTTAGTTTATGATCAAGGAAAATTAAATAATGATATAAAAGGAAGTAGACTTTTATTTAATAGATAAACAAAAGTTAAAAAAAAGGAGTGAAATATTTCACTCCTTTTTTTTAACTTAAATAAATTCTTAGTGGCTGTGGCCTTC
>CESU01002887.1_pt1 | contig 10643 bp, 9 predicted proteins | sample 531141 | NCBI WGS metagenome assembly CESU01 (sample SAMEA2621401, study PRJEB7988) | marine metagenome | isolation source: saline water (ENVO:00002010), including
AAAGGTTGTATTATTAATATGGGATCTGTTCTTGGAACAACTGGGGGACCCTCTTCACCACATTACTCAGCAGCAAAGGCAGCTATTTTAGGTTATACTAGAGCTACAGCCAGAGAATTGGCTTCAAGAAATATAAGGGTAAATGCTATAGCACCTGGCTATATAGACACAGATATGACAAGTGGTCTAGGAGATGTCATAAATTTAGTTAAATCGGCAACACCAATGAAGAAATTTGGAGATACAGCAGATATTGCTTGGGCTGCTGTATATCTCGCATCTGACGAAGCTAAATTTGTTACAGGCCAAACATTATCACCAAATGGCGGATTTGTAATGAGCCAATAGAAATTTATTAGATAATATTTTTTTAAATAGAATTTATTTTGACCACAGCTCTTTTTGTCATTTCTATAATAAGATGTGCTCTATAATTTCTACTGGCATGCATATCATTGATGAGACCTTCACTTTTGATTTTTATGTCTTGAATAGATTCTATAGAAAAATCAGAAGAAAGAGCTTTCTCAATTTCAGATGATCTAAATACACCATCTTCACTTGCCCCTGTGATAGCAACTTTAACGTCTAAACCCGTCTTAGCAACAAACACCCCAACCATTGCATATCTTGATGCAGGATTAGGAAATTTTATATAAGCTGACTTATCTGGTATTGGGAATGAAATTTCTGTAATAATTTCGTTTGGTTTTAAGCAAGTTTCAAACATACCTTTAAAAAAATCTATAGAAGAAATAGATCTTTGATCAGTTGTAACTGTTGCGCCTAAAGCTAAAACAGCCGAAGGGTAACAAGCACTTGGATCGTTATTAGCAACAGATCCTCCTATTGTACCACTATTTCTAACCATATGATCACCTATTCTTCCCGCAAGATTAGACAAAGAAGGTATTGATCTAGTTATTTCTTTTGAATTAGCAACTTCAGAATGTCTAGTCATTGAACCAACGACCACATTAGATGAAGTTACAGAAATACTATTTAGATTAGCAGATTTCAAATCAATTAAAACATCTGGAGAAGATAGCCTTGATTTTAAAGTAGGTATTAAAGTCATACCACCAGCGAGGTATTTCCCATCATTAGATTTATCAAAATCTATAACAGCACTTTTTATGTTTTCTGGTTTTGTATATTCTAAATCATACATTTAAGTCTCCTTTAATATTACTTTTTAGAGGCATTATTAATGGCATTCCATATTTTCTCAGAAGTTGCAGGCATTGATATATCATCAACACCAAGCTCAGATAATGCATCTACGACAGCATTTATAACCGATGGAGGAGAACCTATCGCACCAACTTCACCACAACCTTTAACACCTAGTGAGTTGTGAGTACAAAGGGTAACTTCATTGCCAACTTCAAAATTAACAAAATTGTCTGCCCTAGGCATTGTATAATCCATATACGATCCTGATAGTAGTTGGCCAGTTTCATCATATGTAGCATTTTCAAAAAGTGCCTGACCAATTCCTTGGGCAAGACCTCCATGAATTTGACCCTCGACTATCATTGGATTAATCACTTTACCCACATCATCAACAGCTGTCATTCCTTCAACTGTAATTTCACCAGTATTAGGATTGATTTCAACTTCACAAATATGACATCCTCCAGGATAAGTAAAATTAAGAGGATCATAAAAAGCTTTTTCGTCTAAACCAGGTTCTAGTTCGTCATGTGGATAATTGTGAGGAACATAAGCTGCTAAAGAGATTTCTGCTAATGTCATAGATTTATCAGTACCAGCTATTTCAAAGTTTCCATTATTTAATTCAATGTCATCTGCTGAAGCTTCCATAATATGAGCAGCAATTTTTTTAGCTTTAGCAACAACTTTATCCATAGCTTTTACAATAGCCTCGCCACCCACAGCTAGTGAACGTGAACCATAGGTACCCATTCCAAAAGGTATATTATTTGTGTCACCATGACTTATTTCAACCAAGTCAGTTGAAATACCCAATCTATCACTTACCAATTGAGCAAAAGTAGTTTCATGACCCTGTCCATGACTATGTGAGCCAGTAAAAACAGTGATGGAACCTGTTGGGTGAACTCTGACTTCAGCACACTCAAACAAACCAGCTCTTGCCCCAAGCGATCCGACTACAGCAGATGGAGCTATCCCACAGGCTTCAACATATGTAGAAAAACCTATACCCCTTAACATACCTCTTTTAGCGGATTCTGCTTTACGTGCAGGAAAACTCTCATAATTTGCTTTTATAAGGGCAGCATCTAGTGTGGCATTATAATTTCCACTATCATATTGAAGAGCTACAGGTGTTTGATAAGGAAAGGCATCTGTCGGAATAAAGTTTTTACGTCTTATATCAACTTGACTTATTCCCATCTCTCTTGCAGCTTTGTCAACCACACGTTCTATTAGATAGGTAGCTTCAGGCCTACCTGCTCCTCTGTAAGCGTCGACTGGGACTGTGTTAGTAAAAATAGACTTAACATTACAATGTATGGCAGGTGTAGAGTATGTGCCAGCAAGCAAAGTAGCATATAAATATGTTGGAACAGATGAAGCAAATGTAGATAAATAAGCTCCCATATTAGCTAATGTATCAACTTTTAATGCTAAAAATTTTCCATCTTTATCTAATGCAAGTTTAACAGAAGTAAGATGATCACGACCATGGGCATCTGAAATAAAAGCTTCAGATCTATCCGAAGTCCATTTCACTGGCCTCCTAATCTTATTAGAAGCCCATGTAACTATAGCTTCTTCAGCATAATGAAATATTTTAGAACCAAACCCACCACCTACATCAGGGGCGATTACTCTTAATTTATGTTCTGGTAAACCTAGAACAAAAGCACCCATTAATAGTCTTATAACATGAGGGTTTTGGCTAGTAGTGTAAAGAGTATATTGACCAGTTGCATGTTCATAATCGCCAATTGCCGCTCTAGTTTCCATTGCATTTGGAATTAACCTATTATTTTTTATATCAAGACTTGTAATATGAGCTGCTTTAGCCATTGCAAGATCTACGGCCGAACTATCCCCTATCTCCCAATCATAGCAAATATTAGTTTCAATCTCATCATGAACTAATCCATTTTTAGCTTCAAGAGCATCCTTCATATTAATGACAACTGGTACATCTTTGTAAGTAACATCTACTAATTCTGCAGCATTTTTTGCTTCCTCAATACTATCTGCTATAATGACTGCTATAATTTCACCAACATACCTAACCTTGTTTTTTGCAATAGGAGGATGAGCAGGTTCTCTCATTGGTGTTCCATCTTTGGAATCAACTTGCCAGCCACATGGAATTCCTCCTACTTCCATATCTTCTCCAACAAAAATTTTAACAACACCTTTGAGTTTAGATGCATTTTCAATATTTAAAGAAAAATTAGCATGTGCTGAATTAGACCTAAGCATATAAGAGTATGTTTGATTAGGTCTATTAATATCATCAGTATATTTACCTTCACCAACAAGAAATCTATAATCTTCTTTTCTTTTTACTGATACACCTATACCTGTTGAACTACCATCTGGCATAAAATTATCCCCCCATCACTGTTGCTGCATTTTTTATTGATTTAACTATGTTATGGTAACCTGTACATCTACAAATGTTACCTTCTAAACCTGTACGAATGTCATCTTCTGAAAGCTTAGGGTTATTTTCAACTAATTTAATAGCGCTCATAACCATGCCAGGGGTACAAAATCCACATTGCAGCCCGTGGTTTTCATGAAATGATTGCTGCATAGGATGAAGGTCATCGCCATCAGCAATTCCTTCAATAGTTGTAATATCTGAACCATCCACTTGAATTGCTAAGTAAGCACAAGATTTAACTGCATCTCCATCTAGATGTATTGCACAAGCTCCACATTGAGATGTATCACAGCCTATATGTGTACCTGTTAAGTTAAGGTTTTCCCTTAAAAAAGTAGATAATAATAAATTAGGCTTAATGTCAGCTTTAATATCTTTACCGTTTACTTTTAAATTTATACTTTTCATTTTCTATTACCCCCATAAAAGAAAAATTAAAATTATTAAAAATACATTGTAGTTACTTTATAATGATACTGATTTATATTGCACATTTTTATTTTAAAAGTCATTGATTTAATAATTAACTAGTTAATATAAATCAATATGATAATAGAATTTTTTAAATTTAAGGATTTACTTTAAAGGGAATGTCGAAAATGGCTATAATTATTTTTTAAAATTTGAATTGATAAAAATTAATTACAGTTTGTAAAAGAGAAAAAAATATATAAATATAATTTATCCGCATGAAATGTTGAAAGGTTTTTGAATAAATATGATCAAAATTGAAAGCTTATCCAAAAAAGAACAAATAACTGACGCTTTATCAGAGATTGGCTATATTTCAAATATTGGTTTAAGTACATCACTATTTCTAACTTTAAAATTAAGAAAACCACTTTTTTTAGAAGGAGAAGCTGGAGTAGGTAAAACAGAATTAGCTAAATCTTTATCAGAAATTTTGAAAAAACCCCTTATTCGCCTCCAATGTTATGAAGGGTTAGATTTATCGTCAGCAGCTTATGAATGGAATTTCGCCGCACAAATGATTTCCATTCAAAAAGGGGATAGTGACAATATATACTCAAAAAAATATTTACATGAAAGGCCATTGCTTAAATCTCTTATGGAGGATGGAAAAGGTAACTTTCCTATACTGTTAATTGATGAGATAGATAGAGCTGACCCTCCATTTGAAGCATTTCTTTTAGAAATTTTGTCTGATTGGCAAATAACTATTCCAGAAATAGGAACAATTAAAGCTAAAGAACCACCAATAGTTATAATAACTTCTAATAGAACAAGAGAAATACATGACGCTTTAAAAAGAAGATGTTTGTATCATTTTGTGGATTATCCAGACTTAAAACAGGAATTGAACATTCTACAATCTAGAGTTCCTAATATAAAAAAACATCTATCAATGGAAATTGTTCATTTCGTAAAAGAACTTAGAAAAATTGAATTATTTAAACAACCGGGAATAGCTGAGACTATTGATTGGGCTCAGGCAATAGTTGAACTAAATTATATTTCAATAGATCCCGAAGTGTTGGAGTCAACAATAGGAACGTTACTAAAAAACCAAGATGATATTAAAAGATTAAAGGACAGTGAAGCAGCAAAAATTCTTACAATAATTCAAACTGAAATTTCTTTAATTAATAGAAAATAAACTAGGATTATCTTTGTATTCAGAGTTAAATAATGATCATAAAAATGTAAAGCTTTTAGATAACATTGTTAGATTTATAAGGTTATTAAGAAAGTCTGGCTTAAGTATTGGAACAGAGTCTTCAATAAATGTATTAGAAGCAGTTAAATGTTTACGAATTGGAACTAGAGATGAGTTTTATTGGGCTATGCATACAACCCTTATAACTAAAAACGAAGATACCGAATTATTTGACCAAAGTTTTTACTTGTTTTGGCAAAATCCTAAAATAATGGAACAAATGTTTAATTTACTTTTGCCTCAAATAGGTAAGCAAAGCGCACCTAAAAATCAAAAAAAAAGGTTGAAAAGATTAGAAGACAATATCTCAAATAAACCATTAGACACAGATATAAGTAAAAGAGAGGAAATAAACTTTGATTCTGAAATGTCATGGTCAGATAAATCTATGATTAAATCTAAAGATTTTGAGATGATGTCATTGGAAGAAATTAAAAATGCTCAAAAGCAAATTAAAAGATTACTTTCCCATTTTAAAAAATATAAATCTCGGAGATGGTATAAAAAAGAAGATGGGTTAAGAATATCACAAAAAGATACAATTAAAAAAAGTATTAAAAATAATTCATTAATAAGCCTTGTTTACAAAACACAAATTAAAAAAAATAAACCATTAGTTATTTTAATAGATATTTCTGGTTCAATGGAAAATTATAGTAGAATAATGCTATTTTTCAGTCATCTTTTAATTAATATTCATAAAAATGTTGAAGTTTTTATTTTTGGCACAAAGCTAACTAGAATAACTAAGTTTTTACAAAACAATGATATTGATTTTGCTTTAGAAAAAATTGGAAAACTGATTACTGACTGGTCAGCTGGAACTAAAATAGCAAGTTCATTTGCAGAATTTAATCAAAATTGGTCAAGACGAATTTTAGCTCAAAACCAAACATTAATATTAATATCTGATGGATTAGACAGGGATAGTGAGAAAAATTTAGAATTTGAAGTTAAAAGACTCTCTCTATTCACTTCAAAATTTATTTGGCTTAATCCCCTTTTGAGATACTCAAAATTTCAAGCTAAAGTAAAAAGCATTAAAATAATTTTAAAATACGTTAATGAATTTGTTCCTATACATAATATTAATAGCATTGAAAATTTAGTAAAAAAAATTATATAAAAAACTTTATAAAAAAATTATTCAATATATTATTTTATAAATTTTAATATTTTTAAAGGAAATATAAATGTATAAATATATTTTAATGGGAAAGAATTCTCAAGAGACAGCAGCTTCAATGTTAAACAAACCTCAAAATAGAAAAGATCTAAATAAGCCTTTATTTGATGCATTTAATGTTAAAATAAGTGAATTTTTATATTTAAACCATCCTGATTTTGATTTTTTAGCTACCATTGAAGCTGAGAATGATGAAATGGTTGCTGCTGCTACAAATCTTGTATACGCAAGTGGAAGTTTTACTTCTATGAATTGGTTTAGAGCTTTTGAAGCTGAAGAGTGGAAAAATATTTATCAATCAGCGTCTGATAATATGGCATCTTACATATCTGCAAAACAAAGAGCTCAGGAGGGTTAATTGTACGGAAGAAATATTACATTTACACTTTTAGCTCCCTCACTATGGGCTGTCGTTGAAGCCATAGCATCGAATATTGAAGAAGAAAGATATAAAAGGATGCTTTTTAAAACTGGGGATAATAATGGTTTCATAATTGAAGTATTTGAAAATATTACTGTTGCTGGAAAGAAAATTGAAACTATGAAAGCTATGCAAGGATTGGGTGAACAAGCTATGGCAAAAGTATCTATTCAAGAAGGTTCTTTATTAAATAAATAAAGCTTAAAAGGGCATACGTATTTTATGTTGAAAAAAAATTATTCACCTAATACTACAGTGCTTGTAATTGGTGGTACTGGTGTTATTGGAAGTGCCTTTATAAGTTATATAAATAAAAATAAAAAATTAACATGTGTGAGTATCTCAAGGAAAAAAGAGCACAACACAAAAAATGTTAAATACCTCTCTATTGATTTATTAATTAACAAAAATACTAATTTAGACATAAGTTATATAAACGAATTATCTAAAGTCACCCATGCGGTATATTCAGCTTATTCAGACGCTGATAAAACAACTAAAATTAGATCAATTAATAATGATTTATTTGAAAATACTTTATCTTTAATTAATCAATATTGTCCAGCTATAGAACACATCACACTTCTTCAAGGTATGAAGGCATATGGATCACATCTTGGATATCATAAAACTCCATCCCAAGAAACTGATCCAAGAACGAAAGAAAAAAATTTTTATTATGATCAAGAAGATTATTTAAAAAAGCAATCCAAAAAAATGAAATATGATTGGACTATTTTAAGGCCACATGCAGTTATTGGGACTAAAGTTGGGACTCCAATGAGCTTACTTATGTTTATAGCTGTATATGCAAATTTATGTAAATTCCAAAAATTACCTCTAATCTTTCCTGGACCAATAAAAGCTTCTAAATTTATATATCAAGCTACAGATTCAAATGTTTTAGCTAAAGCCATAGAGTGGTCTGGAACGTCTAAGAATACTGTTAATCAAATTTATAATATTACTAATGGTGACTATTTCCGCTGGGAACATATGTGGCCCAAAATTGCTCAATATTTTAAAATGGATTATTCTTTTAAAAATAATTTTAAAATTTCGAATGGTATTGAAAATTACTTTGATGATGTAGACAATATTTGGAAATTAATATCTAAAAAAGAGAATTTAATTATTAGTGATTTAAATCAATTAATTTCGTTCAAATTTGCCAATTACGTTTTTAATATTGATTGGGATGTCATGGCTGATACTACTAAAGCTAGAGAGGCAGGTTTTAATGAATTTATCAACTCAGAGAAAATGTTTATAAAAAAATTTAATGAATTAAAATCGTTAAATCTAATCCCATCATTATAAGATAATTTTAGTTAATTAGTTTTGATATCTACTTTTAAGAATTAAATCTGCACATTTTTCACCAATCATCATACAAACAGCGTTAGTATTTCCTGAAACTAATGTAGGCATAATAGATGCATCTGCTATTCTTAATTTTTGTATACCTCTAACTTTTAATTCATTATCAACAACAGCAAATTCATCACTTCCCATTTTACACGTACCAACAGGATGATATGCTGTTTCAGATTTTTCTCTTATATGGCTCAATAAATCTTCGTCACTTTTGATATTTGAACCTGGTTGAATTTCTTCACAACCAAATTCCTTTAAAGGCCCACTTGTCATCAATTGTCTGATTTTCCTTATTCCGGCCAATAAGGCGTCTATGTCAATTTGAGAAGATAAGAAATTAAATTTTATTTTTGGAGGATTTTCAGGATTATTAGAAGATATATGTATAGACCCTCTACTTTCAGGTCTGTTTTGATTGACTGTACAGGTAATACCTGGTTGTTTTGCAAGTATCCTCTTACCGTTTTCTAAAATTATTCTATATGGAGTAAAGTGTAATTGTACATCAGTTGATGATAACTCAGGTCTGGTTTTATAAAAACCTATAATGGGTGCTGAAGGTAAAGATAAAAAACCAGTTCTATTAAAGCAATAAAGAAAAACTTGTTTAAATAAATTAAGCCCTGTTGCCCTTTCATTAAAGGTTACATTTCTTTTTTTAACTTTATAAATAATCCTTGGTGCAATATGGTCTCTTAAGTTCTCTCCAACACCTTTTAACTCATGAGTTAATTCAATAGAGTGTTTGTCTAGTATTGACTTCTGGCCTATTCCTGACAATTCCATAATTTGAGGTGAATTTATTGACCCTGCGGATAAAATCGTTTCATGATTAGAAAAAAATGTATGAATTTTATTTTTTATTTTAACTTGAACACCTATACATTTTTTTTTCTTAATAATTAACTTTGTTACTAATGCATTAGTTTTAACAGTAAAATTCTTATGTTTATAAATTGGCCTCAGGTATGCAAATTCAGCACTCATTCGTCTTCCATTATGAATAGTTGTCTGAGTTACAGATAATCCATCTTGTTCAAAACCATTATAATCTAGATTTTTAGGAAGGTTATTTTCAGAACCAGCTTTAAAAATAGCATTATATAATGGATTTTTATCTTTTACTTCAGTAACATTTAATAAACCATCTCTTCCTCTTAAATCAGTTTTAGAACCTTTAAAATTTTCCATTTTCTTATATAATGGTAGAATATCATCATAACTCCATCCCAAGTTACCCATTTGAGCCCAAGTATCAAAATCTGACCTTTGCCCTCTAACAAAGACTAAACCATTAATAGAACTTGAACCTCCTAATAACTTGCCTCTAGGTACAGGTATATTTCTATTATTGGTATTGGGCTCTGGTTCTGATCTATAACACCAGTTTACAGATTTTTTATCAATAAAAAGCCCGAAACTTATAGGAATTCTTGATAAGGGATGGTTTTTTTGTCCGGCTTCAATTAGTAAAACTTTATCTTTGTTATTACTCACCAGTCTATTAGCTATGGCACAACCAGCTGATCCTCCTCCAATGATAATATAATCAAAAGAATTTGAACTGTTATTTTCATCCATCATTTTAACCTAACATTTAAGAAATCAAAATATTAATAATTAGTTTAAAATAATATGATGATATGTAAAATTATAAAAAATAATAGTTACAAGTATGTATTTTTTAAATTTAATAATAAAAACATTTTAATTAAATAAGACCTCAATCTAAATTAAATTCTTAATCCATGAAATGCTTGTGGGACATTACAATTTAATTATAAATAACTATGAATATCTTTCCAGTCAGCTTCAGTATTATTTCTTTTGAAAGTTAATGAGAATCTTCCTGGCAGTTATAAGAAGAACCAGTCACCAAAATTGCTTGATTTTTATTAATCATTTATAAGAAAAAGATATAATTTAACATTTAATAAGCATTATAAATTAAATTATATAAGGCAAGCAAAAAGAGATTATTATCTATTTATATATATTAAATAGTTATTTTTTTTAAAATTTTAAAATTCAATTGCATTTTTATTTTTAATTAAAGATGATTTAAAAAAATAAGGATTTTTGTTTAATGGAAAAAATTATTAATAAAGTATTAAGAACTCCAGATATATATTTTAAAAACCTTCCGCTTTGGGACTACAAACCTCAATATTTTATAAGCAAACTATATGGTATGCAAGTTCGAATGGCTTACTATGACCTTGGGGATAAATCTGCTGAAGAAACAATAATACTAACTCACGGTATGTCAGCTTGGTCTTATTTAAATCGTAGAATGATCCCACCACTTGTGAATACTGGTTATAGAGTAATATTGTTTGATCAAGTCGGTTGTGGTCGAAGC
>CESU01084482.1_pt1 | contig 10626 bp, 10 predicted proteins | sample 531141 | NCBI WGS metagenome assembly CESU01 (sample SAMEA2621401, study PRJEB7988) | marine metagenome | isolation source: saline water (ENVO:00002010), including
TAGTGCTTGTGTGGATCGTAATGATAATAAGGTATTTAATTTTATAGTGCTACCTATTTTCCTCTCGTCTCGCAGGAGGAAGTCACGCCAGCAACCAACACGCAGAACCAACCTGCGGTGATGGCGCTGGACGCGATGCCCGTTCACCTAATTCCTCCCGGGGTGGCAGCCCCGAAAGAGGTGCAGGTGAATGGGACAAGTATTTCACGACGTGGGAACGCATCCCCATGCCCCCTTCAGGGAAGAGAAATAAGAAGTCGAAGAACCCATGCGGGAGGTGTCCGGGATCTTCGACTGGCTGCGATCTTTGTCTCCAACTGAAGGAGCACGCCGAGCGCCACGCGCTTAAGTGCATGCTGTCGTACGCGGAAAGAAATGAAGTCCGACCAGGGTTAAAGTACAACTTTGCCGACCTGGCAGACGAAGAAGGCGGCACCCCCTGGCCGGAAATTGAAGAGCTGATGCCCATGGCGATCGCGGCTGTCAAATCGGCATTCGACAGCTGCAAGGAGGAATTGAAGAACCTAGACAATGCCAAAAAGAAACATGTGATTCTCCCCGCAGTGGAGGCGATTGTCAAGGCCACCCCCGCCGAAGAGTTGAACAAATACCGGGATCTTGTGCTCCCACGACGAGAGGAACGAATTGAAACGAAGAAGAAGTCAAAGTAAGGTGTTTCACCTGACATGTTTGTGAACGCCCACGGGCGCGCGCAGCGCCGATAGCTACTTATGCGATGTACATACGAAATACGAGTCTTTATTCGCGCCGCTCGTGCCCCGAAGGCTCCGGCTTCCCAAAATGGCGTGGCCATCACGAGCCGAGCTAGGGTTCAAATAAACGAATACATCCCGGTTACGAATCTCGTTTGACCAAATATATTTCACAATTCTGACTACCGCTCATACGTTTCGACGTGACTTAGAAAAAAGTTCATAAGATTTAAACAAGTTTCCCCACTCCATTCCTGAAAATTAGCCGAAATTATACCATCGTACCATATTTTAACCGGGGAATAACGACTGTATCGGCGATTCCCCATAGATTCCCCATAGTTTCCCCATAGTTTCCCCGGTGTTTCCCCGATTTAATTCTTACAGTGATAGAATAGTTATACATTATCTCATATATACATAATTGTGTAGAAGTTATTATTAACAGAAGTTATTATTAAGATCTTCTTAATAACATGGATGACGATAAACACTTGTCCAGGAATGATTCGCCGACCACTATCTCCAGGTACGTCGGCATGACTGGCGTCCTAGCCCCACATCCCCTGGAACTCGGCTTCGTCCGCCATGCCGTCGCAATCGGAAACGCTCGTCTGCTGAAAAACACTTTAAAAACACTCAAAATATATCATACCTTATTATATCTTATTATCATATATATAATTACTATATATAATTACTTCGTATTAATTAATAATATATAATCTTAATATACTTGGGAAATAAAGTACCACATATATACATAAAACGGTACGCGTTACATTCATTTCCGTCCGTTGTCTTTGTCGAAAAAATACTACCTTCGAAGCACTTACTACCTTGCTTCGAAACTCGTACGAATGAACGAAACATAATAAGCTTTCGTTCGTATAATAACTCTTATTAATAAACACTTATGTCTACAAATAAATAGCAGCAGTGAGCAAAGCAACGAACCGAGTCATCAGTAGTTATCTGCTGAGGGCGCGAAGCGTACAAATCAAAAGTTGAATGCGCGTCGGTTCACGTTTTGAACAGTGATTTATCTTCATCACAGCAATGGACCCCGAGAGGTTGCAAATTTCAGAGGATGTCGCGAAGACATGTAGGCACTGCAGTGCTATTCCCAAAGTGAATCGACTTACTCAGACTTCTACAGCTCAAGGCCAAGTTATCGACAGCCGTGATCGTCATGGGCGGTCGATGCTTACGGCCCATAGTAGTACGCAATCGTTTTCTGCTATGAGACGTCAACTCGCTGACTTCGCTGGCAAACCTGCGATTCTGAAGGTACGCGTGCACCCTCTGATTCTCGGAGGTTTATTTTGGTCTCCATTTCTAACTCAATTTCTCTGTGGCTCAGCGCACCGACACTGAGAGCATACCAGATGGCGTTCTCATCGATGCAAAAATCTTCGCAGCTCTTACATGTAGCGTCACGGGCTGGTCAGGTGACCAGACCTACACGAGAACACATGTTAGCGCAGCAGATGGAAAAGACGACTTTGTGTCACGCCAAGTAGGAGAGACGGGCGCAAGACAATCTGTGCACAAAGTCGCGCGGCAAAAGGGTGTCTCTACAGGTAGGACCTACACGTCACGCTATCGAGGTGTCCATCAAACATTTCCCACTCGACGCTGGGAAGCGCAGTTCAGGCGAAACGGTAAGCCTACATCTCTGGGTTGTTTTGATCACGAAGAGGAAGCAGCGCGTGCATATGATCGCATGATGGTTTGGTGTGAGCTTCACTGTCAGGACGTACGGTTGGCGCAAAAACCTGCAGGACACAAGCCCAATATCTCTACTGTTCCGCTCAATTTTGCCTGGATTGAATACGAAGGTGACTTCGCAGCACTCAAAAAAATCACCCAAGACGAGCTCGTACACAACCTCAGGCGGCAGGGTCGAATGCAGGCTGCAACAAACGGTGTGAATCTTTGCAAACCGCCTGTGGATTCTGTTCGATTCTGGCGACGAAAACAATACGTCAACCTCAAATAACTCTGCCAGATATCTCGGTCGACAGAACAGTGGCCAGTCCACCTTCCTCCATGCCTCCTTACACTGCCAAATCGACATCGGCACGGATGGCTTAAATATTTAGCAAATGGATACTCAACAACGACATCCCTTACTGTTACTCGCTATTAAATTTTCATGTTCAATACCGTTCAGCGCAATATCGAGGGTGGTGATTACCTGTGAACTGTATCAACGTTTGCTAACCTGATGCAATAACCTCGAGATGCGATGTCTGATGTCTGTATGTGTAGCGGCTTTTATGTTACCAGCTGGCAGCACAAAAGCTATTTGTGGCTATGTCGCAAGATCTTTTGTAACTGCCTTTTGATCCTTTCATAGCATCCATCAGATGCGCGTGTATCGATCTCACAGCATCCACATATCGGTAACTTGCTTTTGCCTGCATACGTGTAAGTATAGACAAGAGCGAGTCTTCACAAGCTTCGATTGCCTCAAAAGATGATGACGCCTCACCACGAAGAATTATCTCTGTGGCCTTCGCTTCTGCCTTTGCGCGCGCGCCCGCAGCAGCAGCAGCTTGACTCAACATCATTGTACTTGTACATCTGTCTGTTCGTGCGATAGATGACACGCCACCATGTCCAAACGATAATCTATCGCCCTGCTGTTTACTTCTCGCCGCGCTCTCTGATTCATGGTTCGCTGTGTTGGATGCTCGCAGTAACTTTGTGAGCATGTCAGAGCTCTTTGGTATCGGAGCTATCGGTGGATACGGTGACGGCAAACACACATTCTGAGCCCAAACCGTCGCCACCCCTGATAATGTCGATGCAGTTTCAGTTGCAAGACTGCTTAACGTCGATGTCAAAGTGTTCAAGCCCTTCGCATACATTTCCGGCAGTTGCTGTGACTGGAAATACAAATTGGTAGGCAACACCACGGGTACATGACGATCTGGAGAAGCGTGCGCTGACGAGAGGATAGACATTAAAGCCGGCATGCGCCTGGTCATGGCGCGCTCAGTAAATGTTTCGCGCCTGTGTGTATTTCGTTTCCTCTTCTTCACCATCCCTTGCCGTTCGCCATTATTAAGATAAAGTGGCATCGTCCCTTCGTTTTCGGCTTTTTCTCCCGTACCGCTGGAAGGTTTCAGGATAACACTCGTTGAGTTAGTTCCGCGGAGTAACTCGCGCTGAACTGTTTCGCCGCCAGTAGACTGTGGCTCCCATGTGCTTGGTGTTGAGAACCGATTCAATTGACCTGAACCTGCTTTTCGTTTGGCATTGCTTTTGCGCGCCTCAACTCCCTCTCGCGAACTCCTCAATATTCCACCTGATCCACCGAGAGCCCTGGGCACACCTGTCATCAAGGATTCGGTCGTCTCACCTGATTCCCTGAGTGGCGGTGGCGGGACCTCGGATAGGGCCGCGGCGGTCATGTGCAGCTCTGTTGAGAAAGACTGCGTGCGGGAAGCTCCTTGCACGATGGGAGGCATCGTTTGACCATCGTTTGCAGGAAATATCCCGACTAACTTTGGAGAAAAGTCACTCGGATCTCTGCGTTCTCCCGGTGGCTTTTTCGAGCCCAAGCGAAAAGTGAGCTTCAGTCCTCCCATCGCTACCGTGCTACTATCACCGTGCACTAGGAGTTACGAAGGGAGGCTACTTATTATTTCTCATATTATGGCCTATCTATGGAGCACTTACTAATAATGAAGGTAAGAGATAGGGTTACTACACACGCACACGAGTACGAAACTAATACCAAATAAATGAAGGTAACATGTATACTTGCTTATTATTTATAGATTATTATTCAAGTACTCCGTGTATCTGGAATTCCCTTTTGTTCACAGTCGGATATTTTTTTTGACCGAACAATCTGTTGCTGCCCGAATCATCAGGCCATTACGTACAGTGTCGCGCGTGTTGTTATCACTTCAACAGCTATCACGCGGGAAGAAGAAAACTGCGCAGTAATGTCGACTCGTAATTTATGGAGCCTTTCGACTTTTCTCGGGAAAAGTCGTTGCTTCGAAGGCGCCCAACGTGCTTTTCTATCGGCTCAATCCAAGTACATTTTCGACCTTGTGTCTCCGAAAGCAAACGGGTGGGTATCCTCGCGGCGCTTCGATCTTGCTTTCCTATAATGAATGAAGGGGTGATAGGGTGTAATTTCGCGTTGCAAAGGAGAAATCTTTACACCGATGATTTTCCATCCCTTCCTGTGCTCACAAAAACCAAAAAACTCGGTTTTGTCCATTCTAGGGTTTCGCGTCTTCGAATCTTCTCGGCGTTTGTTCCGACTTTTCCGTCCACTACAACTGTACACCCACACGAGTTACTTTGCGTGACCAATGAGTGAACCTGTTTGAAACACGACGGTTGCACGATTCGATCGTCAGGTCGATGACCGTTGAGCTCTACTAACGAATATTAATCGGACTACCCAGATTTAGGCCAGCGGGGTCACGCTCTGTTTCCTTGCAGGTTGTAGCTCAGCGCATGAAATCCGTGGGCAACATACAGAAAATCACCGCTGCGATGAAGATGGTTGCTGCCTCTCGTCTGAAAGGAGCGCAAATGAAGATGGAAAAGTCCCGAGGACTCGTCCAGCCTCTTTCTCGGCTGTTAGGCGATGTCCCAGGTGAGAGCTGTAGATTCTTTTTTTACTTGAGAGCTCAACACCTCAAACTACGGTGCTGCAGGTTTCACTTCGGACACAACAATGCTTATTCCGATATCTTCTGACAAAGGGCTGTGCGGAGGAATCAACTCAACCGTGGTGAAAGTCTCTAAAGCTGTTTCCAGTTCAACAGGGGGAGATGCTTCACTCACTATCATAGGGGAAAAGGCGCGAGGTCAACTTTCAAAAGCATTTTCGGACAACTTGAAGAATGTCATTCTTGATGTCACGAAGATGCCGTTGAGCTTTTCAACAGCTTCTTTGGTCACAGACAAAATCTTGTCAGACGGGGCTCATAAGTATCAAATCATCTACAACAGATTTCAATCAGTTATTTCGTTCAAGCCAACAGTTGCAACTGTGCTTTCTGCAGAGGGATACGAGAAAGTAGCGGAAAGTGGGGAAAATAGTTTTGACGAGTACGAACTGGAGGGTTCTGACCGATCCGAACTTCTCCTGGACCTTGCAGAATTCAAATTTGGTGCAGTCATGTACAACGCGTTGCTTGAGAACAGCACTTCTGAGCTCGGTTCGAGGATGCAGTCTATGGAGAACTCTACAAAGAATGCAAAGGACATGCTCGGCAAGCTCACTTTGCTGTACAATCGCACGCGCCAGGCATCGATCACGACGGAACTCATCGAGATCATTTCCGGCGCCTCGGCTCTTGAGGAGTAGGAGTTCTTGGGGATTTGGCCAGCAGTGGCGAGCCTGGTCGCGGCTTTGTGTAAACTTTATTGTTGTTCAAGTTAACATTCAAATGATATCCTAGCAACGCAAAACACTCAAATCATACGTCGTCTTCATTGATATAGCTTGAGGATCTTGAATTTTGAAACCATTCTCTCCTACAGCGTGACGACTGCGAAGATATGGCGAAGCACAGGCCAAGAAATGACAAGCTTAGCGGTAGCGCTTGAGAGAAAGCTGTTGATTACGCTTCCAAGTTCCGCGTTTTGAAGGCCGAGCTTTGTTGTAGTTGTGGCCCTGTTTATGTGCGTAAAGTATGAGTTTGTGATCGACCGGAACTGAGGTCATGCTTTCTTACCTTTCCGCGGAGACCACGATATTTGCGACCAGCTGATGTGAGGCCTCGCATTTCGCGGTGTTTCTATTTTAAGGGTCGTCATTTTATTTATGAAGTGATGCAAAAGATCTTTGGAGAGGCAAAGCAAAGGGGTGGAATCGGGCATAGGAGTGGTTGTCGCCTCACGTGAACAGGGTTGCAAATCCAGTTGATGCGAGGGTCGTTTCGAATGACTTTGTGCATGGGATCAACCATGATAACCTCATAGTACTTGTAGACAGAGTCCTGTGGATGGCAAAAGCATCTGTTTAGTGAAAAGAAAAGTATTTATTCGTTGGCATTCGCACCTCGTTCAACCAGTACGAGTTTAGCACTCGGAGAGCACCGCAGCGTCGGGCAGCACGCTCCTCAGCCACAGAGCGGAGATTGCGAGCAAATTTCAGTTTCTTGACCCCTTGATGGACAGGTTTACCATAGCGAATGCCCTGAGAGGTTCAAAGCAAGATAGGAACAATACTGAGCAAAGGCACGAATCTCGAAAAGAAATGGTTTGAAAGAAAAAGACGCATCAGCGCGCATCGAGTGAATCAAGAATCTGCACTTCTGCATAGAACAGGAGTTCACCTTAGAAACTGGCCGCTTCCTGCCGCCACGGCGGACCCTCGCCCTGTAAATGCAGAAACCTTGCTTTGCCTTATAGCCGAGGCGTCGAGCCTTGTCTGGACGAGTTGGACGTGACACGCGGCATACCGACGGAAGTTGTCGGTATTCCCAGACGCGGACGCGCTGCAGGAAACGAAGCACGTCGCTTTGCTTCTTCTTCCAGAGTTCTTCGACGTATTTGTACGCCTGCGGGTGGGTTCGGGTTTTGGTTTAGCTTCTGCACATGTCTTACCACACATCCGCGGCGAGAAAATCACGCGTGTTCGGATGCAAGACACCGAGAAAGGTGGTGAGCGTAACTAGTTCATATTTGGTCGGATCACCAGTGAGCTGCTGGCTTCATCGTCCCCTTCCGATTTGCCGGGTTGTTTTCCGGCCTCGGCGGGAAGCGAAGATGAGCGGGAGAGTCCCGGCAGTAGCAAGCGACACAAGTGGACAAAAAAGACGATGGTGCGGTGTGTCGTTCAGGTCGAAGCTGATTGAGAATGATCATACGGGTCACGCACCCCCATCGTGTGTTTTTCAGCGTCGTTGTGCTGAGTGCGTCTAGGGTTTTGGTTTTCACAGGGTCACGCTGTTTATTTGGACTAGTTCGCCAGCCGTAACCGAAAACTTTAAGCTTTTCGCAAATCATAAATATAATTTGCGCCCCTGGTACCCTCGCTTGACCAATCAAAATTTGACCACGATGTCTTCTCTCATTTGATATAAATAATTATGATAGATGTCTCATGATGTATCTGTTTTCTCGTCGTCGTCTATAATATATTAGACTAAATACTAGCTAGCTAGCTAGCTAGCTTTGATCTCATTTGAGTATCGCATCAATCATCTTTTGATCCAGCCTGTTGGTTTATGAATGTAATCATCATTAACGAGGTAAGCTATGCCGACACATGCGAACGGAGCCTCCATAATCACGATAAAACACGCTGAAATGTTTTTGTTCTTATATATGATATACGAAGGTACGTATACGAAGCTTATTTATTATTACCTTCGTACGATTATCTACGTATTTAATATATCATCATATGAAGGTAGAAAATTACGCATACGAACGAAGGTGGAAAATAAATCTCACGAGATTTCGGCATCCAAGCACAAGCAGAGAAGTGAAATGAAAATGGCACCAGCAGAGAAGTTCCTGCCCAAATCCGACAATCTCTTGCTTGATAGGTAGATTTCAACCAGGAGCAGCCAGGATTACGTGCCCGGGCGCGCACCGAGCGTTTTCCAGCATAAGGTTTGGCACAACTCCGATCACAAGCCTCGAAAGCCAAGGGAACTGCGCGCCGATAATTTCCAACACCGAGCTTACTGCATAATTCGATGTCGTTCCTTCTTCCACATCTCCGAAGCGGTTGGGCCGTGGATCAGGCAATCCTAACGGAAGAGGAGCGAGTGGTCGTGCTTCGTTTTGGCAGAGACGCAGACGATACATGCATGCGTATGGATGAAGTAAGATATAGCTCACTCGTCTTCTGAACCGAGCTTCGAAACAACACACTTTAGACAGTGCAGTTCACCTTCTACGTTTCTCATCATCCCTCTCAATCGTAGACCCTTGCAAGCGTGGCTGATCGAGTCAAAAGTTTTGCCGTACTCTACTGCGTGGACATCGATGACGTACCCGATTTCAACGCCATGTATGAACTTTATGATCCTTGCACGGTAATGTTTTTCTTTAGGAACAAGCACATCATGATCGACTTGGGAACGGGCAATAACAACAAGATCAACTGGGCAATGGACGATAAGCAGGAGTTCATTGATATTGTAGAGGTAGTATACTCTGGAGCGCGCAAGGGCCGCGGTCTGGTGGTATCTCCTAAAGACTACTCGACAAAGTACAGATACTAATGCCGAAAGATTATATTGGATATATTATGTTAGACAACCAGCACTGTTTTCAGCTTTCAGTGAAGGAGAAAATTGACATCATTTGTCCGAGTCGCCTCTTACTCGTCTCTTCAGGTTGCGTACGTCTCGCAGGCCGCCATTTGTCACCGCATACTTCGCCCTGCCCGGTGGTAGCCTGGGAGATTTATATAGGTATGCTGTTCTCATGTCGTCTTCCCAGCTCAAGATCACGCGAGTTGTACAAGCATGAGCATAGCTCTCCCCAAGTGCAGGCACTAATCTAGCGCCACCGGAAGATTGATCAGGCTTCATGGTTACTTGGTTCACGCTCACTACCGCAACTTGCTTCGAAGTTGCCAAATTCATCAACCGGTTCGTAACTTTTGCCAAGATCGTGGTTCGCAAAGCCATATCTTTGAAGTCTTGTCGGAAGTGAAAGGCGATGCTGTCTATCACGACTACCTTTATCCGATGTGTTTCTACATAGGATGGAAGCATCTCTAGTACGGCGAGGAGTTCTGTGGTTTCGTGACATCGAAACAGATGAATTTGGTCCAACACTGTTTCCACCGCGAAGCAAGGTGTGGACTCGACTTCATCGCGCTCCAGGCAGGTACGGGAAACCAAGTTAAGATGCCTAACCGTTGCCTCGGCCACCTCATGCACACGCTCAGCCATAAAACTTCCTTCGGTATCGATGTACAATGCTGATCCATCAACACCTCCAAATACCCTAGGAATTTGCACGGAAGCGCAAAGCTGAATGCATATCTGAGTTTTTCCTATACCAGGGCAACCACACAGCTCAGTGACTTCGCCGATCGCGATGCCTCCACCGAGCATATCATCTAGATCTTTACAAAAGGTCACTACGGCCAGCTTGGCTTTTTCCTCATAGAGTATCTCGGAGGCAGACCTGGCACCGGCCAGAGCAGTTCCGTCAGTGCCGAAGCGGAGGAGTTTCATGACCTCGTTTGCCTGTTCATTTGTCAGATCAGCTTCTGCAACGTCGGGGAAAATGTGGTCAAGTCAGAGGAGCACGCCGACAAAAAAGAAAGTTTTGTGGCTCACCCCTGGCAAGAGCGATCGGTCCTCTCGCTGCTTTCACGTCTCTCACAGATATAAAACCGGCCTTCTGTAGTTTCTGTCGAGGAAAGAGTTTGGTCAGTTTCGGAGAACCATTTTTTCAAATTTGCGCGCACCGAACGCACGCTTTGTGCTAGGGGCATCGTTGTAATATGCAAAGAATCTTGGTACCATTGCTGAAACCGATCATGGAAAGATGTCTTCGGCATCATACTAAAGTTTTCTCAAGAGTTCTCTAGATGACATCTCGATTTTTTGTTTCCCTTTCGACGTTAAAAAAAGTGCTTTCGAAGTCAAGGTTTCTTGAGACACGAAGATATGAGATAGACTACAATAATGTATTTAAAAAAATTGATACGATGGAATGTAATTACTTGCTTGTAGCTAGCTAGGATTTGCTGGGGATGAGATATTTATAAACCATCATAAATTGTGTTTATTACATGGGATGTAGTTTCGTCTAATTAGATTACGCAGTAAATATCGACATTTTCGTACCTGAAACCTGAAAGCCATTGTGGTCATCGATTGGAACTTATCCTCGTCAGGATTAGAACTCGTCGCTGGTCACGGCTGTGGGGTTGCGGTAGAACTCGGCCGCCTGC
>CESU01098749.1_pt1 | contig 10592 bp, 8 predicted proteins | sample 531141 | NCBI WGS metagenome assembly CESU01 (sample SAMEA2621401, study PRJEB7988) | marine metagenome | isolation source: saline water (ENVO:00002010), including
ATAGAATTTTTCTAATACCCATGAGTTATCTTTATTTCGATTAACTTGTGAAAGTCTTATTTCTTTAGTTGTTAATTCAACACCTATAACCTCTTCACCTTCTACGGCAGATTTTCCAAGTTTACTTCCTAATTTTGATTTTATTTTATCAAAAAAACTACTTTTACTTTTTTTAGAAGATGTTGTTGCAATCGTTGAATTTTTTGACTCTTCATCCGAGGCAGGATTTTTTTTTTTAAATAAGTTTTTTAAAACATTCATCATGATCCAACTGTCTATATACTTGAAATTTTTTAAATCTCCAAAATAAATGTTTATTATATAGAGTATTCAATTAAGCTAATATAGACTCGTATTTATAGTTAAAAAAAATTTATATAATGTAAGAAAGGCGACATGTTTGAAAAATTAGAAGAACTTGCTAAAAATAATAAAAAAATATCAGACTTTCATTTAAGATCTGGTTCTGTTTTGGCGTATAGAGAAACAGGTGAAATTATAAAAGCTAAAGAAGTAATGGTAAACCCTCAAGACTTACAAGATCTTCTTGCAATGAATTGTAATGAGAAAGAGTTAGCAAAGTTTGAAAAAACACATGAATTAGACTCTGCTGTTATGTTGAGTGGGTTAAGGTTTAGAGCTAACTTCTACAAAACAATTAATGGTCCCGCTGCAGTATTAAGAAGAGTTGAAAGTAAAATACCAGAAATGGATCAATTTGATTTACCACAAGTACTTTATGATATTGTAGATATGCATAAAGGTTTGGTTTTGGTTACAGGTCCAACAGGATCTGGAAAATCAACAACATTGGCTGCAATAGTGAATGAAATAAACAAAACAAAAAATCATAATATTATAACTGTTGAAGACCCTGTAGAATTTATTCATAAAGATCAACAAAGCATTATATCTCATCGTGAAATTGGAAAACAAACTGAGTCTTTTGCAAGTGCTCTAAAGGCTGCTTTAAGAGAAGATCCAGATGTAATTTTAGTTGGAGAGATGAGAGACTTAGAAACTGTTGGTCTGGCACTTACAGCAGCTGAAACAGGTCACCTTGTTTTTGGAACCTTACATACAAGTGGTGCGCCTGAAACCATTAATAGAATTATAGATGTATTTCCACCAGAACAACAATCTCAAATAAGAGCTCAAATTTCTACATCTTTAAAAATGGTAGTAACACAAAAATTATTAAAAACAAAAGATGGTCAAGGTCGTGTAGCTGCATTTGAGGTTATGAAGTGTACACCACCAATCCAAAATTTAATTAGGGAAGCAAAAATTCATCAAATACCCACTATCATGCAAACGTCGGTACGTGACGGTATGATTACAATGAGTAAGTCTCTTGAAGAACTAGTCAGTGCTGGAAAAATAGATGGAAATGCAGGCAAAGACAATTAAAGGATTTACGCTACTAGAACTTTTAGTAGTAATAACTATTGTCTCATTAATTTCTGCAGCAGCCTATCCTAATTTTAATTCTTGGAGATCTGATAGAATAGTTAGTAAAGCTGCAACAAAACTCTCTGCAATATTTAGCACTGTATTTAATTATACTCAAAATGGTTCTTATCCGTTTGTTCAAGTTTATATTGATACTACTACAGCCGAAATAGCTGGTGCTAAGAATGGTGATGAAATACTTGTTATGGGAAAAGGGATACCTCAAGATTATTTTGCAGATGCATTAAGCAGAAGTAACACTTCAAAGTTAGCTTGTTCGATTGATAGTACTATAACCTGGCAAGAAGGGATTTCTCAAAAAATACGAAATGATAAAATTTTTTTTGATTTTATAGATAAGGGTGGGATTTGTTTTTCAAGAAACTTTAGTCACTATTCAATAAATGAAGAAAATGGTGAGTTAGCAAAAGATGGGAATTATATTCAACTTTGCCTTAGGTCAACATTTCATGCAGATGGCTGCAAATTAGGAGATATTGATAATACTGGCCCAGTATATAAAGTAGAATGGTCAAGATTTGGTAAAATAAATTTATTTAAACTTATAAAAGGTAGGAATGGTGAGCAAGAAAAAGACTGGGTTTTGCGATAAAAAAAATCTGGGGCTAACATTAGTTGAGGCTTTAGTTGCGACAGTAATAGTTGGAATTGGTTTTATTTCAGTATTTCAAATGGTTAGATACTCAATCGAGTCAGTTGATACATCGTCAAATAGAACCAAAACAAGTTTTTTAGCCAATATGGTTGTTGAAGATATTCTCTCAAATAAAGACTCAGAGAAAAATGATGAAAAATTTTATGATGTTTTAAAAGATAATAATAATAGTGGCTGGAAAATGAACACTTGCTCTAATGGAAGTGGTGGACGCTTTCTAGGAGAAAATAATGCTCCTGATAACAAGCTAAAAAAATGGACTAATTATTTTGCAAAAGAAAGAATTAAGTGCAGAGGTGATAGCGATACAAAAGAATTACAAGTATTTAATGTATGTAATGGAATAGCTAAAGATGAAGAGGGAGCAGTCATAAGCTGTAATTATAATAATAACAAAACATATGCGTATAAAACTAAAGACTTAAATGGAGTCGAAGAAGATAGAAATATAAAAATTTTAGAACCCAGATACTTTGGCAGAATGGAAGTTAAGCTTAATAATGGTAAAAAAACAAAATACCTTTATTTTCAAATTAAATAATGAAAAATATTAAGAATAATAAAAATATTAAAGGAATAACTTTAATTGAAATTTTAATTAGTATTGTAATTTCAACACTTATGATGGCTGCAATGTTTACATCTTACAATGTTGTAAATGGATCTTACTCTCAAATAATTGATAAAGCTAATATTAGTAATTCGAGTCGTGTATTTGTAGAAATGATAACAAAAGAAATTCGTATGGCTGGATTTAAATATTTTGATGATAACAAACTTACGAACACCAATAATATTTTTGATATTCCAATTGAAATACAAAAAGATCCCGCAAATACCTGTTGTGATAAATTAATAATTATATACGGAGACTTTGATGAAAAAAAAATCGGTGATGAAAAATTTATAAGGTATAAAATTACCTATGAAGGACAACAGCAACAAGAAATTAAAAATGGTTTAAAAGTTAACATTGTAGGTATTTATGAAATTATTAAAACAAAAGAAAAATGGGTTAATGATCAATGGGTAGAAGGAGATGATGATGAGCTATATTCAAAAGAAGTTGTTGCTAGCTATGTTTCAGATATTGAATTTACTGCCATAGATAAATTGGGAATAAGAATTACTCCACCTCCAAGCTATACCAATGTAAATAAGGATAAAATTTATTCTATATACAATGTAGAGATGTTTTTAACTTTTAGATCTAAAAAAGATTTTTTCAGAGATAGTAAGAAGCGAACAATCAACTCAACTCATGATGAATTAAGAGATCAAAAAAATACAGATAAATTTTTAAGAGACTCTATGACCATAACTACTTTTACAAGAAACTTGGAAGTTTATAGATGAAAACTAAAGAAAAAGGCTTTGCTTTAGTCTTGGCTCTAGTGTTGTTGCTTGTAATGTCTTTAATGGGTGGTGCTCTAATAATCATCGCATCTAGTGATCATGGGAAAAATACAGAAAATGACCGATATCAACAGACTTTTTATGTTGCTGAAACTGCTTTACTTGAAGGTGAAAGATACATTTTAGATAAATATTTAGGTGAGTGGGATAACAATACAGCAATAAGAAAGACGACCAATAGATTTCTACCACTAAGTCAAAATATCAACTGGGATGGAAAAATGAACAAGGTAAATTACTCAACATCTACAATTTTAGATGGTGAGCCAACACTTTGTTTTAAAAGTTTTAAAGATTTAGCTAGAAATAATGTGGGTGTCCCAACTAATTTAAAAATTGTTACTGCAGAAAGTTTTAATTATGGAGTGTTTTTAACGGATGCTTTTGAAAGTAGTGGTGATAGTGTGAGGATAAATGAGGCTGAAACCTTAAATCAATATTTTTATGAATATTTTATTGTTCGTCTAGGGTCAGCACCTTTTAGAGGAAAAGGATCAAGTGTAAAAAAGAAAGCAGGAAATAGTTCATCTAATGGAATTGCTTACAGAATCTATGGTTGTGGTATTTACATTAATAAAAACAGTACTACCTCAAGAATTTTAATACCTTTGGAGAGTACAATTATTTTACCTAAATAAATTAGTTTATTGGATTTTTTATAAATTCAAATTATAATATTTTATAGATGCAATATTTTAAGTTTTACTTTTTAATTATAATATCAGCTTTTTTCTTATCTAGTGCTAATGCTGATTGCAACTTTGGCATAAACCTTGGAAGTAACATAGAAGAAGTTTCAAAAAGAAAAAATTTCTATTTTTCACCTATCATTCAACAAAAGAATGCCGTCAATTTAATGGCTTATGCTAAGGAAGTATGCCCTTCTCAAAAATTAGGAAGATCTTCAATCATTTTTACTTTTTTAGAAAAAAAACTTTATCAAATTACTATAAAAAATAATTATAAAATTGAACAAGGTGTATTATTTAATTATGTAAAAAAAAATTATGGTGACTTCAAGGGCTCAGATAATATGGAAGCTTATGATGGTTTTAGTAATTGGAAAAAAAATGATATTGACATCGTCTATATTAGGGAACTTCAACCAAATGGTAATATTAGAGAAGAGCTTTCAATCTTTAATAGAAAATATTATGTAAGTGATGAAACAGAATAAAGATCAAATATATTTAAAATCTTTTTTTATAAAAAGTATTTTTTTAATCTTTTTATTAATGGGTGCCGCTGAGTCAAAACCTTTACCTCCAGGAACTGGTGTTGGCGATGTTCCATCTAATGTTTTAATACTTATTGATAAATCTGGAAGCATGAGTTCATGTATGCCAGGAGGTGATTATTTTTGTCGACCCTGGGACTTAGCCGTAGATGATGCTGGAGATTTATACTCTATTGGATATTATAATTTAGGCATAGCAAAATTAAAATATGAGAACTTAAAAGTAGATACTGCTTTTGCAGACAATGGTGTCTATAGTTTACAAACAGCTGGTTGTTATGCTTATAATGATGGTTGGGCTTATGGTTTAATAGAGCACCATGATGGTTACATTTATTCTGCAAATTTTATTGATAAATACATAGTTAAAATTGATGCTTCTACAGGTGAGTGTATTAGAAAGTTTGATCTTACTGGAAGTCCTCACGGTATGACGATGAGAAATGGACACTTGTTTATCGTAGTAAAGAATAAAGGAATTACATCAATTAACCTTGATACTGAAACAGTAAAAGCTTGTGGCGTCACAACTAGTGATCCACTTGATAATGGGTATGGAATTACAGTAGATAATTCAATGGCAAATTTATATGTTTATGCAAGAAACAATCAGATACGACAATATATTTACAGGTTTGCTTTAAGTTCAGATGGAACAAATTATTGCAACACAAGTTCCACGCATGCTGCAAGATGGTCAGGAGATATGCCAGGTGGATATATGACGAGTCATTGGGCTGGAATTGAAATGCACCCAACAGATGATAGTAAAATTTTTATGGTTGGTTGGGGTGCAAATAAGCTGGGAAGAGCAACCATTAATGCTGCAAAAAATGGTTTTTCATTTGACTGGATTAAAGGGAATAGAAGAAATGCAAAATCAAGTGTGGGTAAAACACCTAATTTTTGGCATCCATTTGGGCTGACAATTGATCAAACAAATGAAAGAATTTTTACATCTGGTTTAAATAGCGGTTATGTCCAAATATTTGATTTTGATGGAAATTACATAAAACAAACTGATGATTTTAAATCAAGATTGGATGGGGTAAAGGAAGCCATCAAGTCAGTTGTTCAAGATACTTCTATAGCTGCAGGTATAAATTTTGGGTATGGTTATTGGTCTCATCTAGGAAACGCAAATTTTAGTGGTTGGAGGGGAACGACTGAAGATGGTCAGCAACAACCGTGTTGGAGAGAAAATTGTATTAAGGTTGGGGTGAGCAAAGTAGGAGGACAAAAAATTGTATCTAAAATAGACAGCTTACAACCCGGTGGAGGAACGAATGCAATAGCATTTTCAAGACTTGCAAAGCAATACTATGAAAAAACATCAATAAATGACAGCCAAGGAAAAAAAGTTTGCCCTATAGATACCAATTTAAGTTGTCAAAAAAGTTATGTGGTGGTTATAGGAGATGGAGATTTTTTTCCACGAAGCTCAGAAGCGGAAGGAAAAACAAATATAGCTGCTTTAGCAACAGGACCTGCAAAGGCTCTAACTATTATGGTAGGTTATGGCCCAGGTATTAGCGCACAAGGTAAAGTTGTTTTTAATGAAATGGCTGTTTTAGGAGATCCACAAAAAATAATGTCTAAAGGTGATACTCCAACAGCTTTGTTTCCATCCACTCCAAAAGCATTAAAATCACAATTAACAAGTTTGTTGCAAACTATTAATGCACAAAAATTTTCTTTTACCGCCCCTTCTATATCTGCAACTATTGAAGAAGGTGGATCTTTATATCAAGCGACTTTTGAATATAAGCAAAGTAAAGAATGGCAAGGTGATTTAAAAAGAATAAAAATTAGTAATAAAGGAATTTTAGATAGAAATGATAGCAGTAATTGGAGTGCTAGAGACATGTTACCCAATCCAAGTGCTAGAAATATTTGGACAGTTTTACCAAATAATACTCCCGGTTATACTGATACTATTCAAAGTGGGGGTAATTTTAAAACTTCCAACTCAGTTAAAATAAATGATTTATTTGGATTAACAGGTAATGTAGTTCAGGATTTTCACCGTGTTACTGCAGTTGGTGGATCTTTAAAAAATGCTAGATGCAAAACTTCAGCAGGTGTTGTTGATGGTATATCGGATGATATTCTTGGTCTAATAGGTTTTATAAGAGGAACAGACTATTATGACTATAATGGAAATTGTGATTTAACCGAGACACGCGTCAAACCATTTGGGGATATTTATCACTCAGAGCTAGTTGTAGTTGGTAAGCCTAATGCTGAAACCTCATTTAAATCAACTAATCAAGAGGCTTACTGGCGAAATTTAAATAATTACCAGACCTTTGCACAAGATAACAATAGTCGAGAAGAGGTGATTTATACAGGCTCTAATAGTGGGGTTTTACATGCTTTTAATGCAATAACAGGTAAAGAAATATGGGCATTTGTACCTCCCTTAATTGCTGCAAAATTACCTGAAATAATAAATACAGCTTTAAATGCGTCCAATGGAGGTGGTACTAATGCTATATTTGGTGTTGATGGATCCGCTACAGTTCATGACATGTTTTTTACTCATCCAATTCATCAAACAAAAAGATGGGCAACAGTTTTAATCATTCCTTATGGCAGAGGTGGTGCTGGTTTTTCAGTTCTAGACGTAACGAACCCTAGAAGCCCACTTCATTTATATTCAATATTTAATGATGAGATTAAAAAAATAGTTCACCTCGTTGATCATGATGGGCTATTTCAAGAATTTCCCTACATAGCAAAAAGCTATTCTATTTCAAATTTTATTGAAGCTCGAGATGCTGATTTTAATAAACTTTCAAGTAAACCCAATACTTGTACTGATACAAAAGTTGATGGTACATTTGATACTACATGTTGGGAGTCTACTAGATGGATTTTTCCTGTAGAGAATATTATTAAATCAGACATTACCATCGAACATAATGGAAGTAATTATACAAATTTTTCTGTCTTCAAAGATTCAAATGATCAAACTATAATTCAGTTTGGGGAAAAAATGACCTATCAAGCAGATGGTGATGCAAGTGAAGTTACCTCATCATTAATTATAAGAATAAAAGATGGAACCGTTACAGGGACAAAAGGAGTAAAAGGTCAATTATATGATTATAGTTCATTAGCAGAAACCTGGTCATCTCCCAGAATTTTTAGAATGCCTAATACTGATGCTCCAGATGAGAATATCACAGATGATATTTATGTTGCTGTTATGGGAGCTGGAATGGGGGTGGTAAATCCAGACGTAGGATCCTCTTTATTTGTAATCAACTTGGAAGATACAACAAATATTGGAAAGGTAGAAAAAGAAATTTCTATAACAGATCTTTCAACAAGTGATATTGATAATTCAACACCAGCAACACCAACTGTTGTCACTGCTGATACTGGAACAACAGGAATTCGATTTACTGGTGCGCTAGTCTATCAATCTGACTTGGAGGGAAAAATTACTAAGATAAATTTAACAAATATGAAATGTGATGACGGTAGTTTTAGTGGTACCTGTTCAAATGGATCAAGTGACATTAAGAGATTTGACCAAACAACTTTATTTCAAGTTGGTTCATCTAATGCAAATGGAAGATTTATGTATCATGCATTAGAAGCGACCCTTGGTGCAACTACACCAGGATTATGGCTTTATAATTCAACTGGAGATTTTGCAAGAGTAAATGATGCTACGCCAGGAGTTGAAAATATATTATTTGGAATAAGAGACCGTTACTTTCCAAAATTCAAATTTGAAAAAGATGCTTTAAGTGCTGATGATCTTACAGATTGTAAGGATACAACGGGTGACCGTACAAAAGTAAAATGCCCAACTTCTACTGACAGAGGATGGTTTATAAAATTAAAAGATTTTGCAAAGGGGACTGCAGAGCCAACAGCATATGGTGGAAGAGTTTATTTTCCAATTTACAAGCCTACAGATGCTCTTGATAAGTGTGCATTGGGGAAAGCTTACATATGTGGTGTTGATGATGAATGCGGAACAAACGTATCTATCAATGAACTTAAGGCTTCAGATCAAGGCACAGGTAAGAATAGTTGTAAATATGTTGGTGAAGGTGTTCTCTCTAAAATCATAGTGTTTGCAAATAAGTTATTCGCAAATATCTCAGGTGTAAGTATAAATGAAGAGGATATAGTTAGTATAGATACAGGACAAATAGATTCTGTTTCAATGAGAAATTCTTGGAGACAGAATTACTAAAATAATTTTAGATAAAAATAAAAAACCCACAAAAAACCTGTTAGCATTGTAGAAAAAATTAAAGCAAGTCCAACAAGTGTATCTTGACTGACTTTCTTTCTCCATTTTTTTGGAAAAAAATTTAATGAGTAAGCATAAATAATTATAAATATATTCATTGCTGAAAAAATAATATTTATAAATAAGAAAATTTTCACTAAAATTTTAATTTGGTAAATGAACTCCAAGACAAGTTATATCATCTCTTAATTCATTAAAGTCTTTTGTTAATATACTGGATACATGTTCAATTATTTCTTTAGGATCTGTTGAATTTATTTTTTTAATTTCGTTTTCAAAACCATTGACAGTGAGCTCTTCTTTATTCTTAACATAACCTTCGGTAAGACCATCTGTGTAAATTAATATAGTTTTATCAGTAATATCAATGGTAGTTGTTTTAAAGTGAGCTTCATTATTAACCATCATAATTCCAAGGGGAGGCAAAGTTGCATCAAGATAATTAAAATTCAAAGATTGGTCTAAAACCATTATAGGCTCGTGACCAAGATTTAGATATTCCATTTCTTTTTTTTTAATATTAATTTTTCCAATAACAGCAGTAATAAACATTGATTGGTAAGAAGAATCTTTTACTTGATTGTTTATAAACATTGCGGTTTTAGATAATGACGAATTCATTTTTGCAAGAGATCTGAAAACAGAAGCTGCATTAGCCATTAAAATACCTGCTTTAATCCCTTTACCAGATACATCAGCAAGTGTGAAGAAAAACTCATTATCATTTACTTTGTAGTAATCATAATAATCACCAGAAACATCTTTGGCAGGTGTATTTTTTGCAAATATATATTTCTCAATTTCTTTATTAACTGGAAATAATTTTTTCTGAACTTCTCCTGCAATCTCTCTTTCTTTTTTAAGCACTAATTGTTTTTTTTCATTTTCTAAAGCTATAGAATTTTCATCCAAATATCTGAAGTAAAGGGACATTGTAAATAATAATGTTCCACAAATACTGCTGTACAAAGAATCTATATAAAAATTTTGATAAAATAGAATTACACTAATTAAGTTAATAATAATCAAGCAACCAATAAAAAATAAAATACTATATTTTGGTTTTGTCTTGCTGGGTACTAAAACTAGCACAATTAATACTATAATTAATAAAATATTCTCAATAGAATTTGTGAATAAATTTTTCTTAATAGAATCGTCAGTTAAAATATTATTTATAACATGAGCATGTACTTCAACGCCAGGAACTACTTTGCCATTAGAAATCTTTACAATATCAAATAAGCCTTGAGCAGAAGATCCTATTAAAATAATCTTATTTTCAATTCTTTTTTTATCAAAATTATTATTAATGATATCAATTGCTGAGATATAATTTTCTTTTTTGAAATCTTTATACTTAATATTAATGACCCCATTATTATTAGTGATAAATGTATTTTTTCTAGTACTTATATTTTGAATTCCATTCTCATTTGTTTTTATTAATAAATTTTTTTGATCATTTGAAACTCTGATACTTTCTAAGCTTAGTGATGGCCATATTTCATTATCTATATTTAATAAGATAGGTA
>CESU01007996.1_pt1 | contig 10578 bp, 8 predicted proteins | sample 531141 | NCBI WGS metagenome assembly CESU01 (sample SAMEA2621401, study PRJEB7988) | marine metagenome | isolation source: saline water (ENVO:00002010), including
TTTTATGAAAGCTATATCAAAAATTTATTTTCCGCTTTACTTTTTTCTTTTAACATGCTTTTTTATTGCATGTGGTCCTAACGAACCTGTAGGTGGTAGTGCGCAAAATGTTGACAATTCTCCTGATGTTACCTCAATTGTAATCTCAGCTGATTCTAATACTGCAAACCTTAACGATCTTATAACTTTCAACGTTGTTACAAATACTGGAGACTCAATAACATCTTCTGCGGATTTTTATCTTAATGGTGCTTTAATTTCATCAAATTCTTATTCCTTCATTTCTGAAGGTACCTATGTCTTTACTGCTGTGTATGAGGGGTTAACTAGTAATGAATTATCCTTCACAATTACAGAAAATAATTCCAATGAACTAACAAGTATTACTCTTTCATCAAATTTATCTTCATATTTAATAAACGAAGTTGCTACATTCACAGTGATTGGAAATGATGGCATTGAATATACAACGGATTCTTCTATCACAATGGCTGATGGCACTGTCCTCACCGGGAATACTTACGATACTACTACTGAAGGTACATTTACTTTTACAGCTACTTACAACTCATTGGTTAGCAATGAAACACAAATCGATGTTCTGCCTAGCCCAGCAAGCTTTCAAAAAAATGTTTTGATTGAAGACTATACAGGTACATGGTGTGGATACTGTCCTCGAGTTTCTTATGGAATCGAACTAGTCAAAGCAGAAACAGATAAAGCAGTTGTTGTGGCTATTCACAGACAAGATGAGTATAATTTTAATGCACAGGCTTTAGAAAGCTTAATTGGGCTAACTGGCTACCCTACTGCCATGTTAAATAGAACTATATCTTGGGGCTATCCAGAGCCAAACAACATTGGACAAGTTATAAATTTAACTAATGGAGCTTCAGATTTAGGTCTATCAATAAATCCAACAATAACAGATAATACTATGAATATTCAAATAGAGGTTAAGTTTGGCATTGATTACTCTTTAGCAGAATTAGCACTAGTTGTTTATGTTTTAGAGGATGATTTGTTTTCTGATCAAGATAATTATACTGAGTATTATGGAGGTGCATCTGTTTTAACTGATTTTGAACATGATCATGTTTTAAGGGCATCTTTGACAGACTTGTTAGGCGATCCAATCCCACAATCTTCTATGACAGCGGATAATATTTTCACCCAGACTATTACCACTAATATTCCTTCGAATGTGACTAATAGCGATAATTTGTCAATTGTAGCTATAGTAGTTAACAGTTCCGGTAATGGAACTCCTGGAAGTTCAAATCAAGCAATTAACTCCAGATCTGCTTATTTTGGAGATACCCAAACTTTTCAGGAATTATAATTTTACAACTAAATAAAAAAAAGCCACTCATTTGAGTGGCTTTTTTTATTTAAAAAGATTTGTTTATTCACCCAAAAACGGGTAACGATAGTTAGTAGGTGTAACAAATGTTTCTTTGATCATTCGTGGAGATACCCAGCGTAATAAGTTTTGTGCAGAACCAGCCTTGTCATTAGTACCAGAAGCTCGTGCACCTCCAAATGGTTGTTGTCCAACAACAGCTCCAGATGGTTTGTCATTTATGTAAAAGTTTCCTGCTGCATTTTCTAAGGCTTTAGTAGCTACATTTGCAGCAAAGCGATCATTAGAAAAAATAGCGCCTGTCAATGCGTATTGGCTTGTTTGATCAATAAGCTTTAAAGTCGCTTCATATTCAGAGTCTTCATATACATAAACAGTCATCACAGGACCAAACAGTTCAGTACTCATTGTAGGGTATTTAGGGTTAATAGTCTCAATAAGTGTAGGTTCAATAAAGTAACCCTTACTTTTGTCATATCCACCTCCAGCTATTATGGTTGCATCAGAATCTTTTTTAGCTTGATCAATAAAACTTGCAAGTTTGTCAAATGATCCTTCGTGAATAACCGCTGTTATAAAATTACTAAAATCATCGGGAGATCCTATCTTAAAAGTTTTCATTTCTTTAATTAAAAATGATTTAATCTCGGGCCAAAGGCTTTTGGGAATATATGCTCTTGAAGCGGCACTACATTTTTGGCCTTGAAATTCAAATGCTCCTCTTAGCATTCCTGTAGCGACTTGTTTGGCATTCGCCGAAGAGTGAGCCACAATAAAATCCTTACCACCTGTTTCGCCTACAATACGTGGATATGTTTTGTAGTTATGTATATTATTTCCTATTTGTTTCCAAAGGTCTTTAAAAATATTTGTAGAACCCGTAAAGTGAAGTCCTGAAAAATCAGGACTTGCCAAAATCGTATCTGTAATCATTACTGGATCTCCAAAAACAACATTAATAACTCCAGGAGGGATTCCAGCTTCTTCAAAAATATCCATAATAACTTTAGCAGAATAAACTTGGCTATCACTTGGTTTCCAGACAACCACATTTCCCATTAATGCCATACAAGCTGGAAGATTTCCTGCAATAGACGTAAAATTGAATGGAGATACAGCATAAGTGAATCCTTCTAAAGGACGATACTCTATACGATTCCATGCAGCACTTGTGCTTTCAGGTTGGTCTTTGTAAATATCCGTCATGAATTGAACATTAAATCTTAGAAAGTCAACGAACTCACAAGCAGCATCGATTTCTGCCTGAAATACAGTTTTTGACTGCGCAATCATTGTGGAGGCATTTATTTTTGCACGGTACGGGCCTGCTATTAATTCAGCTGCTCTTAGGAAAATTCCAGCTCTTTGTTCCCATGGTAATTGTGACCATGATTTGCGAGCTTCTAAAGCAGTTGAAATTGCAGATTTTACATGTTTCTTTTGAGCGGTATGATAAGTCCCTAGAACGTATTTGTGATCATGTGGTGGGTGCATCGTCTCAGTATTACCAGAAATAACGTTTTCACCATTTATGTACATTGGAACATCAATTCGTTCTGCCAGCATAGTATTATAAGTTAAAATCACTTCTTCACGTTCCTCTGAACCTGGCTTGTATGATTTAACAGGTTCGTTGATAGCAACTGGAACCTTAAAAAAACCTTTTCCCATGTGTATGTTTTTAATAAATTAGATATCGAAATTACGATTTAAAACCCAAATTTAGATTCTTATTTTGAGTTTAATTTTGCGCAAACACTGCGTTTAATTTGAATACAGGAATAGTTACTTGAAACTGGTTTGAGGTTAAATGATTTTTCATAAGATAGAAACCTTTCATAGAGCCGTTGGGTGATCGTAGTATACATCCAGATTTGTAGCTATGAGACCCACCTGGCAGAATAATGGGTGTTTCCCCCACAACTCCTTCTCCAGTAATAGTTTCGGTATCATTTAGTGAGTCCATAATAGTCCATTCCCTAGCTAATAGTTGAGTAGTGTCTCCACTGAGATTTTCTATAGAGATTTCATAGCTAAACGCATAGTTAATTCTTTCGTTTTTATAAAAAGTACCCTCAAATTCAGTCTTAACCGAGATTTTTATGCCTTTTGTAACTTGTTCTGTCATATCATATAAAAATAATCAATTATGTCAAATTAAAAAATTAATTACTTATTTGAGTTGAAGTACCCTCTCCAATCCCTACAATTCGATCGTACCGTGCTCCTAGATCTTTATAGTATACAATAACTTTGAAGTTGTTTTCGGTTTCATAAAAATTGCCACTAATAGCTCCTTCTTCTAATTCATTTCTAGCATTCACAGTTACATATTTATAATTGTAGAATCCCTGTTTTAGCTTTATGCTAATTTCATAGGCACTACTTTCAGGATTATAAGTCATCTTGTTTTGTTGATTCAGAGCATAATTATTGTAGCTTCCATATACATGTACAGATTTGTTAAATAATTCGGGCTTACGAAGTGAAAAATGAATAACAGTATAATCTGCTTCTATCGAAGGGTTTGCTCTATCAAGAACCGTAATTTGGAAATTTCCGTTAATATCAGGATTATATGTATACTTTGAGTCAGATCGGTCTATGTCTAGGTATAGATAGCTGTGGTATATTTCTTCAAGATCTGTAAACTGAACTCCTAAATTAGTTCCTCTAACGTCTTTGTTTTCGAAATATAAATACTCATTTCCACCCCAGAAAGTAGTCTCATTTTTGTACCTGTATATAAGTTCATTTCCTAGTATATATTGAGGTTTTAAACCTGAAATAGCTGTCTTTAGATTATTGTTTTGAAGAATGACCGTATTAACGGTTTGTTTTGGATTGTTAAAGCGTAAGCTGGCAGGATCGGTTTTGATGATGAAATCGACAGACTGTTTTGCACTTATTAAAGTAACATCTCTTGAACGTTTTATTTGCAGCTCAACATTAGTTAAATTTTCATAGATCATAAATTTACGACTAAAAACAAGTTCATCATCTTCGTCAAAAATTTTGATTAGATAATTTCCAGAAACTTTAAGTCGCGTTTGTTTGTTTGGAATTTGAAGCTTATAATTAGAATAGATTTGATAGGTATTAAATGAGTTTTCATAATTTGTGATTCGTAAGTTGTCTAAGCCTTGAAGGTATTCAGACTTCATTAGCTTTGATTTTGTCCAATCAAAATTATAATGCTCAATAACATAGTAAAAGTCATCTTCATTTGAATTTAGCACATCGAACTCCAAATACAAGCGCTCATTAAGACTTAAAATAGGTAGTTCAGACTGATTGGTGTTACTTTTAAATGTGATGGACTTAATTTCTTCCAAAGGATCTAATTCTTTTACTTGTGAGCCTACTGTAGACAGGCCTGCTAAAAAGAAAATAATGAAAAAATATTTATACATATATTTACTATAAATTTCTTGGTAAATATAATCAAATTTTTAGCCCTAATAAAAATCATGTATTTATCAAAAAAATGTGATTAATTATTGTGCAAACTGCGCTTTAAATTTGTAAATTTGCAGCGTTTTTTAGATAATAATTCCAACAATAATACCTATGTCAAACGACATCCGAATTAAAAAAGGTTTAGATATTAAGTTAGTAGGTGAGGCATCTCTAGTCAAAGCCGATGCTATCAAAAGCAACTTCTACAGTGTAAAGCCCGAAGATTTTCATGGTCTCACTCCTAAGTTATTAGTAAAGGTTGGTGCAAATGTCAAAGCTGGTGAACCAATTTTTTATGATAAATCAAATGAATTAATTCAGTTTGTTTCTCCTGTTTCAGGTGAGGTAATTGAAGTTAAAAGAGGAGAGAAGCGTCGTATACTAGAAGTTAAAATTCAATCAGATAAAACTCAAAATTACTTTGTTCATAAAAAGCTAGAAGTTAAAAGTGCTAAAAAAGAAGCAATTATATCTAAACTTTTATCATCTGGTTGTTGGCCATTTATAATTCAACGTCCCTACGATGTAATTGCTGACCCCGAGCATACTCCTAAAGGAATATTTATTTCTGCCTATGCATCGGCACCCTTAGCGGCAAATTATGACTTTGTGTTAAATGGAAAGCAAGCCGAATTACAGGCAGCAGTCACAGCATTGGCAAAACTAACTAATGGTAAAGTAAATGTGAGTGTTTCAAAAGATTCACATTCTCCTTTCACCAATCTAGAAGATGTGGTTACTCATAAAGTTTCTGGCCCACATCCTTCAGGAAACGTTGGAACCCTTATAAATAAAATAGACCCCATCAACAAAGGCGAGGTCATATGGACTTTATCTCCACAGGATTTAGTTATTATTGGTGAAGTTCTTCTTACCGGAAAGTTCAATGCTGAAAGAATTGTAGCACTTGCGGGATCAGGTATTCAGGAGCCCCGCTATTTAGTTACTAAAATAGGAAGTGAAATAGCAACTATGGTCTATGACCGTGGCATCGAAAAAGATGCAAATGTTCGAATAATTTCAGGAAATGTGTTGAGTGGTAAGGAAATAAAACCAGATGGATTTTTAGGTTACTATTCAAATTTAATAACGGTAATTCCACAAGGAGATGATTATGAATTCTTTGGTTGGAACAAGCCTGTTTTTGATAAAATTTCTACTTCTAGAGCTTTGACATTTTCATGGATGACTCCAAATAAAAAATTTGATTTAAATACAAATACTAACGGAGAACATAGAGCCTTTGTCCTTACAGGAAACTACGAAGAAGTATTCCCTTTAGACATTTTCCCTATGCAGATATTAAAGGCCTGTATGTACCAAGACCTGGATGAAATGGAGGCTTTGGGGATGTACGAAGTTGCTCCTGAGGATTTTGCTTTGACTGAATTTGTTTGTGTTTCAAAGCAACCACATCAAAAAATAATTAGAGAAGGACTTGACTTAATGCTAAAAGAAATAGGATAAAAATGAGTTTAAAAAGTAATTTACACAATCTCAAAGAAAAGTATAAAGGCACTAAAATGGCTCCGGCGTTTAATGCTTTGCATACATTTTTGTACTTACCAAACGAAATTACACACAATGGCACGCACATTAAAGCTGCTGATGATTTAAAGCGAACCATGAATACTGTCATTATGGCTATGGTTCCTTGCTTGATCTTCGGAATGTTTAATGCTGGATACCAGCATCACTTAGCTTTGGGAGCTATTGATTCCGCTCAAGGATTTTTAGATCCTTCTTTTTGGAGCTGGGACAATTTGATAATTGGAATGTGGAAAGTATTACCACTAGTAGTTGTTTCCTACGGAGTAGGGTTGGCAATTGAATTTCTTTTTGCGGTCATTAAAGGTCATGAAGTTGAAGAAGGCTATTTGGTTACAGGGATGTTAGTGCCACTTATTGTACCGATAGACTTGCCTTTGTGGATGCTAGCAGTAGCAGTTGCCTTTGGTGTAGTCATTGGAAAAGAAGTTTTTGGAGGAACAGGTATGAATATCCTAAATCCAGCATTAACTGTCAGAGCCTTTTTGTTCTTTGCATACCCAACATGGATGAGTGGAGATAAGGTTTGGGTTCACGGAGCAGTTGAACGTACCGGTACAGCAGACGCCATTTCTGGAGAAACTATTTTAGGAAGTTATGCTCAAAACAACTCCGTAATCTACGATTATTGGGATATGTTTTGGGGAATCATTCCAGGTTCAGTTGGTGAAACCTCAAAACTATTGATTATTCTTGGAGCATTCTTCTTAATATTTACAAAAATAGGAAGCTGGAGAATTATACTAAGTACGCTCATAGGTGCCCTTTGTATGGGACTTATATTTAATGGAGTTGTAGATGCCGGTTGGATTTCAAGTTCTAGCAAATTTTTTGGATTGATGAGTGTGCCATTCTGGCAACATTTAATCATAGGAAGTGTATTGTTTGGAGCTGTATTTATGGCAACAGATCCTGTAACAGCGGCTCAAACTAATAAAGGAAAATGGATTTATGGATTTTTGATTGGATTCATTTCCATTATGATTCGTGTTTTTAATCCAGCCTATCCAGAAGGAGTGTTTTTAGCCATTCTTTTAATGAACGTTTTTGCTCCAACTATTGACCATTATGTGGTTCAGGGAAATGTAAAAAAACGAATGAATCGTATTAAAATTAAAACTGCATAATTATGAGTACTAATACAGACACTAATAAATATACGATCTTGTTTGCTATCGGAATGGTAGTAATTGTAGGATCCCTGCTAGCATTTACAGCTTCTTCTTTGAAACCCAATATTCAAGAGAATGAGCGAATGGAAAAACAACAAAACATTCTGTATGCAATGGGAATTAATGAAAATGGAGCTACTGATATTAAATTTATTGGAACCGATAAAGTATCAGGAGAGTTTTCAAAATATATATCAAAACAGTTGACCATTAATGCTGATGGTTCATCTGATGAAAACCTAGAAGCTTACCTAATTGATGTTAAAAAAGAACAAGCTAAAGCTAAAAATGGAGGAACAAGAGAATTACCTCTATTTGTCGGAAAAAAGGAGGAAGAAACATTTTACATCATTCCAATCAGAGGAAAAGGTCTTTGGGATGCTATTTGGGGCTATGTTGCATTAGACGAAGACATGGTTGTTCAAGGTGCCTTTTTTGATCATGCTGCTGAAACTCCTGGTCTAGGAGCCAATATCAAACAACGTTATTTTATGGATGATTTTGTTGGGGAAAAATTACTATCGGATAATGGAGATTTCAAAGGAATCACTGTAGCAAAAGGAAATAATGACCCTAAGAATCTTACAAAAGACGATTATGAAGTAGATGCATTAGCAGGCGCTACAATTACAGGTGACGGTGTATCTGCAATGATTAAGAGTGATCTAAAATTGTATTTACCATATTTTAAAAATTTAAAAAACCAATTGAATTAAAATGGGATTACTTTCAAAAAAAGATGCTAAATTAATAACAGATCCCTTAGCGGATAACAACCCTATTACGATTCAAGTATTGGGGATTTGTTCTGCTTTAGCAATTACAGCAGAACTCAAAGCATCTTTAGTTATGGGGATAGCTGTACTCTTTGTATTGGGAATTGGAAATGTTGTTATTTCATTAATGCGAAATATCATTCCTTCAAAAATCAGAATTATCGTTCAACTTATTGTTGTAGCTTCATTAGTAATTATTGTTGATCAAGTTCTTAAAGCCTATGCTTATGAGCTTAGTAAGACTTTATCAGTATTTGTTGGTTTGATTATTACAAATTGTATTATTATGGGTCGATTTGAAGCTTTTGCTCTTGGAAATGGACCTTGGAAAGCCTTTTTAGATGGTATAGGAAATGCATTAGGATATGCAGTAATCCTTCTTGCTGTTGGATTTTTTAGAGAGCTTTTAGGATCTGGAACTCTTTTTGGAATTCCTGTGCTTGGTGATCCTATCGAAAAAACAGGACTCTATTCTACAGGTTATGAAAATAATGGATTTATGCTCATGCCTCCAATGGCTTTGATAATAGTTGGTCTAATTATTTGGGTACAACGGAGTAGAAATACAACATTAATTGAAGATTAATTCCTACAGTAAGAATTTAAATAAAAGACAATGATAGAACACATCGAATTATTTTTCAAATCAATTTTTATTGATAATATGGTGTTTGCTGTTTTCTTAGGTATGTGCTCATATTTAGCTGTTTCTAAAAAAGTAGCTACGGCTGTTGGGTTAGGAGCTGCTGTCATTTTTGTTCTTGCAATAACAGTACCTTTAAACTGGTTGTTGGATCAATACTTATTACAACCTGGTGCACTAGTATGGTTAGGGCCGGAATTTGCCGAGTATGACCTTGGTTTTCTCTCTTTCATTATGTTTATTGCAACGATTGCAACCATGGTGCAATTAGTAGAAATAGTAGTTGAAAAATTCTCACCTTCTTTATATAATTCATTAGGAATTTTCTTGCCATTAATTGCTGTAAACTGTGCCATTTTAGGCGGGTCTTTATTTATGCAATCTCGCGAAATAGAAACTTTGGGGCTAGCTATCAATTACGGCATATCTTCAGGAATTGGTTGGTTTTTAGCCATTTTAGCTATTGCTGCGATTCGTGAAAAAATCCGTTATTCTAATGTACCAGCACCCCTTAGAGGTTTAGGAATTACATTCATTGTAACAGGTTTGATGGGGATTGGTTTTTTGAGCTTTGGAGGAATGCTAACTGGTGGTGATGAAGAGGTTAAAGAAGAACCAATAGAAGTAGTTATAGATACTGCAGAAATTGTAAAAGATGAAGATAATCAAATAAAAATAGTTAACTAATATGATGATTTTAGCCGCTGGAACAACCGGAACCATTTTAGCTACTGTTGTAGCATTTTTAGTGACCTCATTGCTATTAATTAGTGTGCTCCTTTTTGTAAAACAAAAATTATCACCTTCAGGACCTGTAAAGATTCTTATCAATGGTGAACGCGAAATTGAAGTTGCATCAGGCGATACATTGTTGTCAACTCTTGGAGGTAATAAAATATTTTTACCCTCCGCTTGTGGTGGTGGGGGAACTTGTATTCAATGTGAATGTCACGTACTTTCTGGTGGAGGTGAAGCGCTCCCAACAGAAACTCCGCATTTTTCAAGAAAAGAATTGAAACACGGAGCACGTTTATCGTGTCAAGTTAAAGTAAAACAAGACATGGAAATTACAATCCCAGAAGAAGTCTTTGGAATAAAAAAATGGGAAGCTACTGTAGTTCGTAATTACAATGTTGCTTCTTTTATTAAAGAATTTGTAGTAGAAATCCCCGAAGATATGGGATATAAAGCTGGAGGATATATCCAAATTGAAATCCCAGAATGTGAAATTAACTTTAAGGATATCGATATTACGGCACATCCAGAAGAACATGAAACAGCAGATAAGTTTCAAGCAGAATGGGACAAATTTGGTCTTTGGCCACTTACCATGAAGAACAGTGAAACTGTAGAACGTGCTTACTCAATGGCATCTTATCCTGCTGAAGGCCGTGAAATTATGTTAAATGTTCGTATTGCTACGCCACCATGGGACCGTACTAGTAATGGTTGGATGGACGTTAACCCTGGGATTGCTTCATCATATATTTTTGCTCAAAAACCAGGCGATAAAGTTACTATTTCTGGGCCTTACGGCGAATTTTTTATCAATGAAAGTGAGTCAGAAATGCTTTACGTCGGAGGAGGTGCAGGAATGGCACCTATGCGTTCGCATCT